>Ga0247611_10011077_pt1 | contig 10461 bp, 5 predicted proteins | sample 177DNAGHGhighgp2_FD_192422 | JGI IMG/M metagenome (GOLD analysis project Ga0247611, IMG submission 192422) | Sheep rumen microbial communities from Palmerston North, Manawatu-Wanganui, New Zealand - 1770 DNA GHGhigh gp2 | ecosystem: Host-associated > Mammals > Digestive system > Stomach > Rumen ... | reverse complement strand
CATCAAACAACCTGCCACATTGACTGTAAATGTTCCCCATGGGAAACCATTACATCCATGACTCATGGCAAGTGAAATAAGATATCTGCAGATACCACCGATACCACTTCCAATTCCAACTAAAACTATATCTCTTATCATACGCTAAATCCCGACTTGCCTGTCCATTTATTGATTGCAAAAATAGAAATAAAAACACAAATCAAGCGAGTTTCTGGGGATAAATAAAGTTAAGGCATAATCTAATCCCTTAGCGGTTTATTAATTAACGCATCAAATATTCTCGGTGTGGTGATAAAAGGACTAAAGAATGTTGACGTCTCGTAGGTGTGCGATAGATCTATGCTTTTACAGCAAAGCCTATAAATAACATACTGATGTACTCATCAATCATGTGTGCCTCACCATTTTAGTGCTAAAACTCCCTCATCTCGTTTCATTAGGCAGTTTGTATAGCTTTTAACAAGTAATTATCCTAGTTCGGATTTCACTCGTTCCGCAACATTAAGCACTATTGTCAGTTATTCGTCCGTGAACACTTGAAGTCCGAAGTATATTATAAAGGCCATTAACCATAGGCTCTTCAAAGATATTGCATTGAAAACACTAGACAACTCATGCAGTTTTAATATCTCTTATCCCAAACTAGGATATATAATGATATTCCTATTTTTCAGCCGCCATCCAATGAAAGGTTTCTTCCGGTTGGAGATCATACTTCAGGGTTTTCTCTTTTACATATCTGTCAATGACATGGAACCACTCTTTCTTTTCTTTATCCATTGTAGGATATTGTGTACCGAATTCCTTTTGGCATTCAGATACTATTTTAAGAATACTCGTTCCATTTTTAGATTTCATCATGTTATCAATTAATGCTTTCATTTTCTCATCATCCTTAACATCCCTAAGTCTCCGAACAGGTGTTATCTGGATATTAGGCTCAACATCAAAACCACCCTGTAAAATAAACTTCCTTAGTAACTCATCAATTTTCAACATCACTTTTCGCATCGGGAGAGGTGTTCCTTCCTTATTCTCAAAATAATTTTTGGCCTTTTGTAAGTCTATAGAGTCCTTAATGGGTTTCAACAACGCATTGGTTATGTCTGACTCTGAAAACACATTTCTCATGGCATCGCGTAGAAGTTGGGCATCCAATCCTAGTACATCGGCAAAGCGTTGAGTGCGGTTGTCTCGTGCTTGAGTTTGATACTCTACGATATAGTCGTGGAACGACTTACCCTCTTCCAACTGTATGTCTCCATTCAAGAAGTCCGTCAAGAACACATTGGCATACGCCTGTTCTTCTTGAGAGAGTGTGGCAAACGATTTATGCAGACTATTAAGAAGCTTTTGCTGTTCTTCTGTTGGAGCATTAGCTTGCAGTGAACGCACATACTTTTTAAAGTTGGTGTTCATGTAGTCTGTGTTAATCTTGCCAGTTGCTAATTCTGATATTTGGGTGTCTATGTCATATGGAATCTCGTCACCGCCTCCACCACCACCTGTTGCCAACTCGTGATAACGTTGCAAAAGAATGTTATATGTTTCTTCATCTATCTGCACTTCTATTGAGCTACCGTCAGGCATTATGGGATTGAGATTGTCCCACGTGAATCCCTGTAGACGAGAAGCATACAAGAATTTGTTTAGATCCTGAAAATGTTTTGCGAACATTGCTTTATCTGCCTGTTCTTCTGGCAGACGATCAAAGTTCTCTATGCCACAATCGTTAAACAGATCACGAATCTCAATGAATTTCTGATTTAATCTACATAAATTGTCTGGTAGTTTCAGCACAAAGAGATCGTAGGGCTTATCTCCAGAATAGAGCTTGAAAGCGTCCTTCACATTGCGCCTCATAGAGTGAGGGTAACGGTAATAGCGAATGATACCATTCTGCTTATCTATTCCATTAAGTCGGTTGGTGCGTGAAAATGCTTGAATCAGATGCTCATTCCGTAGTTCTTTATCTAAATAAAGTGTATTGACCCACTTTGAATCATAACCTGTCAACATCTGCCATACTACGACAAGAATGTTCAACTGCATATCAGGTTCAAGATTCAAATATGGCTTCTTGTGAGCTAACCGCTGGGCCAGATTTTTCTTAAAACTCTTGTGCTGAGCCAATTTGTATTCTACTCCGAAGTTCTGCTTGTAATCCTTAAAGATCTCGACAAGAGCCAATTCTTTCTCTGCCTGAGTGAGTTTGCGCCCATTGCCGTCTTCATCTTCATCGCCACTAAAGTTCCCTGGGTCAAACAGACATGTTATCTTCAAGTGTGGCATTTCCTCTTTAAGCAAGTGGTAATAATCCACCGCTTCTGCAATGCTGGATGTGGCCAGAATTGCATGGTATTTGTTACCGAGACTGTTGTACATCCACCGTCTCTTGATGTCCGAAACAACTGCACGTCGATGTTTGTCTGTGTCATAATTGATTGCACTGAACTCATCCTCTATCCCTTTGTGATAAATACCTGTATTATCTTTGTATCCAGCCATTGGTACATCGTTCATATACTTCAAATATACTTTCTTTTTCCGTTCATTAGCAAACGCCTCTGCTTCAGAAGAAACATTTGCTTTGTCGAAAGCAATGGCCTGACGTACATCAAACTCAGGATACGTTTCCACCATATAAGGGTCGAATCCAAGCACGTTGTGGTCTCGTATGCCATCGGCAATGCTGTAACGATGCAACAATTTACCGAAAATATCTGCTGTTGTCATTCCTCCGTGGCTATTCTCATCGCGTATGGGTGTTCCTGAGAATCCAAAGAATATTGCATGGTCGAGTGTCTGCTTGATATTGATAAGCATGTCACCGAATGTACTTCGATGACACTCGTCCACAATGATGACAATATGTTTGGAGTTAATTTTGTCAATATCTGCTTTCTTTGTATTGTCCCGACGAATGCGGCTAAGTTTTTGGATGGAAGTAACGATAAGAATTTCACCGTCTTCTTCGGGCGACTTTAGTTTTCCAATCAGCGAATCGGTGTCCTCCGTATCATGAATGTCAATCGTAGTATCGGTAAAATTTGCGTATTCTTCACTTGATTGTAGGCCAAGTTCTATACGGTCAACAAGAAACACTACCTTGTCTGCCAACTGGCGTTTTGCAATGAGTTGTGCAGCCTTGAAACTTGAGAGTGTTTTACCGCTACCAGTAGTATGTTCAATGAAACCACCATAAATATCGTTTCCATCCCAATGCATTTGGTTTACAAGCTCCACCTTTTTCGCTATTCTGTCGGCAGCATAGTATTGGTATGAACGCAGCACTTTCAAAGTGTTGTCGCCTTTGTCAGCTACAGTATAATAGCCAATAAGCTGGTGTGCCATCGGTATAGAAAGAAAGGTCTCAGCGATATACTTCCAGTGTGTCTGAGGATTATTGTCAGCATCTGCCCATTTGAAGATATAGTCCTTATTGAACTTAACGCCCATGCCTGGATTGGCAAGGTAACACATGTCTTCTGGTCTCATTGCTACAAAGATTTGAACAAGTGAGAAAAGCCCCTTGCTATAGATGCCTAAGTCGCTGTATGTTTGCAATTGTTCTACTGCAGTATGTAGATTAACCTTCGAACTTTTCAATTCAACATGAATGACAGGTAGGCCATTAATAAGTAGCATTACATCGCCCCTTCTGTCTCGCATAATGGGGTCTGCTGTAGGGAACTTCGGTTGACGGGCTATCTGATATTTTGATCTTCCTTTTGCTATTTCGTTCCGGTCGAAGATGTAAAGTGTGACAGTCTTACCGAACATTTCTTTATGCTCAGGGTTGTCACGCACAATCATCAACTCCCCATTCGTAATCAACTCGTTTTTCTGTAATGGAGTAGTGGCGTTATTAATTTGCTCTATGAGTTGCTCTATCTCACCTTTGGTCAGTGGATAGTCACTCAAGCGTTCTGGCTTGCGGTTATTGTTAAAGACTATGTTTGCCCAGTTCTTTATCAAGTCCTCTTCCGATGGATTTATAAAGACATCATCCACCCAGCCTTTCTCCTTAACAAGCAGATTGACTAAATCTTTTTCAAACGGAAGTTCGTGTTCGTATTCGTACATAGCTGATTCAATTTTTAACGTTGACAAACATATTCTCGAGGAATACTTTTTTCATTGAGCGTAACTTATCAAGTTTCTGCTCTTGGGCAGAAGTAAGAGTGTCTAGGCGCGAGAAGAATTCGGCAATACGAATTTGTTCTTTTTCATCTTCTGGATAATAAACAGGGATGTTTTTTAGCTGATTATATTTGAGATTCCATGTGTCAGAAGTTAGACCTTGTGAGTTAAGCTCAAAAACATGGATCATTTGTTTTGTCTTAAATATGCAGGCGAAGAACTGGGCATTAATCTTTTCACGTGGAGTAATAACTGTATATGCAGGACTCAATATTCCATCATAGGGGGAGTAACCACTTGCTCCCTGCCACATTCGCATAGAATTATACGCAATATCACCTTTTTTAACGACCTTATAAGTTGAAGTGTCTCCTATATGTATAGTCCTTTCTTGTTCTTTAGCCTTTATTATTCCGGAATTAATAGTTACAGATATTAACTCGCCTTTTCCAGAGCGTTCTTTTCGTTCAGAAAAACATTCTCCTATATTCTTCTGTACCCAATCTGCTTTGAATCCCTTAAAACGAACTTGTGGAGATTTATCACCTGATTTGGGAAACATATTTTCAAGTGAGGCGGATTTTATTTGCTTTAATCTAGCAAGTTTTCTGACCTCCGCAGTAATCAACACATCAAGACGAGAGAAGAACTGCGCTATATGATGTTGTTCTTTTTGTGTAGAAGGATAGATAAAGAGCTGTTCAAAAAAGTCTTCGACACTAATACTGCGACCATCCCTAATACCATAAGTTACTAGTTCAAGACGCTTAATGAACTCCGGAGATGTAAATAGATATTTCCAAAAATAGTCATCCTGGTTTTGAGGTTCTTTCAAAGAAAACACTGTATATGCAGGAGAGGTTATGCCCTCAATGGCAGAATGAGCAAAACCTCCTTGAAAAGAACGTAGATGTATTACAAATTGGCCAGGTTGTACACGTTTATATGAAGTAATATTTTGCTTGCTATACTGCATATTAATTCCAATATTATCGCGTTTTACCATTCCCAATTCTTGTGATGCAGACAATACGGGCAACTCTGGATGCCCTTTGTCAGTCTCAACCACAAAAATGTCAGATGCTGGTGATACAGACCAGTTTACACTAAATTCTTGAAATCTACTATTAGGTTTAGTTCCTTTCATGATTTAGCGAATTAGAAATTTATCAAGTTCTCCATAAGCTTGCATGTCAAACTCTGACCCAGTCAGTTCTTTGAGCATTAATGACAATTCTTTACTGGCTTCATCAATTTTCTGCTCTACTTCCACCAAACCTATTTCGTATTTGGTGGCAAGAGTTGTTACTTTGACAGTCAAGTCATCTATGATATTCTGAGGTATAGACAGCAAGCTGTCGTGAAGTGGAAGTACCCATTTCTCATGCAGCAACATTAGAACCTGAGAGTCAGTAAGACTCTCAATAGTAGTTTTAGTTTGTTCATGCAAGTGATTTTCTCTCGCAGAGATTTCTTTTTTTAGTTTTTTTATCCGCTCTGCTTTGGATACGACTTGAATTAACAACCATTCTATACTGTTTTCCGGAAATGCATATCTAAAGCGAATATCATTCATTCGTCGCTGAACATTCTTTTTGGAATAGGAACCATCTTTCGATGGTTCTATAGCTGTCCAATCTGTTGCGGAATTGGCAGCAATAAATGCCAACTTCTCTTGTTTCTTGGCTTTTCTATCTATCAGAACAATATATTGATTCAGGATATCAAGTTCTTCTGATTCAATAGCATTGAGTGCTTCGTTGAGACCTTCCTCCACCTTACTCATATCAAACTCTGTGTTGTCCTCATTGAGATAAGTTTCTTTATCCTCTTCGGACATTTCCTGTATCAAATCGGCAAAAGAAGCAATAGTACAATCCAACTCTTCTCTTTTTTGCAGTAAAGCGTCGTACTCATCTTTCAGAAGATTCTTCTGTACAAGCTCGAATGGCAGAATATGCCCTTTCCATCCTTTCTGAATCTCTTTGTCTTCTTCCTCCTCTTTGTTAGACTTCTTAATCACCATGTTAGGATCAACAAGCCTGGCTGCTTGAAATCCTTCAGTTTGCAGCATTTCGAGGTCAGTATAGATACCCGTCCATTGGTTGTCAAGAAGCTGATAGGCATCATATCTATCAACGAGTGGACAACCATTAAAACGGTTATACAAATCCTCTGCAAGAATACTTTCTTCTTGGTGAATGTCCAAATCAAGCATCTTGTCAATAATGCGGCTGTCGAGATATTCAGGCAACGATTTAAGATTATCTTGTATCGAGGATTCCCATTTTGCAACATCTGTATTCTTCCTTATACTTTGGTTCACGTCTTCAGTAGTGAGATAAGAACAAGGTGTGCCATTCTTAGGGGTAAACAGATCAGTACGAAGTGAAGGGAATGTTTGCCAGTATTTGTTCAAAATGTCAATCTCATGATTGGGTATACCGCCATACATGATTCCATAGGCATCCCAAGTTTCAAGAGCATCAGAAGAATCTACATAACGTGGGAAATTGAGGTTATAATCGTTATCTTCACGAATAGTTTTGCGGCTTACCAAACATGAGAATTTCGGTGTTACAGTACGATTGATGACAGTGTCGGCTATTCGGCGAATGTCAGAGGCTGTGAGTTTGTTTTTCTTTCCATCTTTTACCGATAGTTTGGAGGCGTCAACAAAAAGCACATCAGTAGTAGGGCGATTGCGTTTCAACACCATGATAAGTGTAGCAATACCTGTTCCAAAGAAAATATCTGCAGGTAAGCCAATGATGGCATCTATATTGTTATTGTCTATCAGATTCTTGCGGATATTATAGTCATCACCAGGGCGGAATAGTACGCCATGAGGAAGAACAATGGTTACAATGCCGTCATCTTCGATATGACACAAATCGTGCAAAAGGAAAGCATAGTCAGCTTTACCACGAGGTGCTAAACCGTATTCCTTGAAACGAGGATCCTCCTTTTTGCCCTTAGGATTCCAACTCTGGGAATAGGGGGGATTGCTTACAACGGCGTCAACGGTCTGTTTGGAATAGGTTCCTTCGATAATCTTTCCTTCCTCATTTTCATTGAAAAAAGGCCAGTCATCTTCCAATGTGTCACCGCAACGAACTATGATATTGTCTGCATCGATACCACGCATAACAAGATTCATTCGTGTTAGGTTGTACGTATTCTTTTTCAACTCTTGGGCATAATACGTTACCTGGGATTTGTCTTTCTTATACTTGGCAACAGCTTTACCGATATTGATTAGCAATGAACCAGAACCACTCGTTGGGTCATAGATTGAGATTTTCTCACGATTCTTAAGGTGGTCGGCAACAATCTCTGCCATAAGTGTGGCTACCTCGTGAGGTGTGTAGAACTCACCGGCTTTCTTTCCGGCGTTGGCTGCAAAGTTTTCAATCAGATATTCGTAGATGAATCCCAGCACATCATAATCTTGACTGCCATCGGTAGGAATATCCTTAATAAGTCGGATAAGCTTTATGATTGCTTTGGTTCGGTCAGCTGGTGTGCCGCCAAGGTTGGTAATTCCTTCGGAAAGCGTCTTGAAAATATCTTTGAAAACACGTCTTTTGTTTGGCTCAGAACTGATGTGAGTGGTGAACGCATTTAATGCGTCAGTCACATTTGAGACGCTAAAATCCACACCTATACTAAGCCATGTCGAGAACAAATTATCATAGGAGATAAAGTAGCCAAGGTTATCTTGACAATAACGTATAGTTTCTTTATCCTGGTCATTAAGATCATTTTTTATATCCTCTTCCGTCCAATAAGCCTTCTCTTTCAGGTGTCGTACCTCATTGTCAGAAAGAAACTTATAGAATATAAAGCCTAAAATATAGTCCTTATATTCATTGGCCTCAATCTTTGAACGCATCTTATTGGCCGATGCCCATATCTTTGCTGCAAGTTGTTGCTTGTTCATGTTCGTTTTTGTTTATGAAGCTTATCATATTCTTTTTCTAACCGATTCTTTAAATTCTTTCGGCAAAAATAGTTTTTTATTTTAGTCTTATCAAAAAACAATGGTCCAAAGGTAGAAGCTGCAATCGAAATAACAGCAATGATTGAAGACCAATGTGTTGGGAGAACATTTTTATATAATTCGTTTATGCACAATAATACAATAATTATTATTGCAAGTACAATATTCCAAATTGTATCCCTTTTAATCTTTGATAATTGCCGATTAACATATTCCTGTTTGGCTCTTTCGTGATTTGATTTCTCAATCTCTGTTAATCGATTACTAAGATCTTGTATTTGAGAATCCTTCACCTCTATCTTTTTGTTTAAATCATCAATTTTTGCATCTGCATCTTGTTTTAACTTTAGTTGATTCTGTTCTACTTCACTTGTATATTGCTTTAACTTATCAGCAAACTGTTCATCAGTCATATTGTCTGAAAGCAACGTTTCATCTACCTGTTCTTGTGTCAAATGACCTTCTGCCATCCTAATGCAAAGGTTAAAAGTGTCCTTTTCTGAAATAAGACCATAAGACATGGCATCATCAACACGCCTTTTAATAATTTTCAAAGTATCACGTGTTGGCATTTTTGAGCGTCGATACTTTGTAACATAGGAAGCTAACCCTCCTTTTGTGATATCGCTAATTTTAATCTTTTGTCCTTGAGCAGGACAGGATAGCCATAACAAAACAAGCAATTCATTAGCACTAATCATATACCGCTCATGAATCTTGCGACCATAATTAAAGTCGTATGGAGAGAAAGAGTTATGCAAAAACCAACATTTTGCATCTACAAATTCCCGTATATTCTGACCACGTTTAGATTCTACATAAAATTTTGCAACAGTATCATTCAATGCACTTTCTGCATTCTTCCGTTTTTCAAATAGTTCCTTGTAATCTGGAGATCTTTTTGCTTTTTCTAAAATTTCCTTGATTTGTGCATCATATATAATAACTATTCCTCTTTCCTCAATTAGTCTAAGCAAATTATCCTTAATTCTTTCCAATCCTGTTTTATCTATATTTTTACGAATACATGCATTAAATACATCTGCACACCGCACAGAACCAATAAAATCTTTACTTGCAAATTCGTTTATTCGGTTACTTAATAAAATACGAATCTGGTTTACGGTACTGTTTAGCATTGTAAACCGATAGCCCAATTGCTGGCACAAAGTAAACAGTTGATTACATGTATGATAAGCATCCTCTGTATTCAAATCAATTAGACTAATAAAAAAATTAGTATCTAAAAGAAGTTCAGCATCAGTTACTTTCTTTGTGATATTTTGTTCTAAATAAGCCGCAATAATGCTGCCTAAATATATGTTACTCATAATCTTAAAGATTGAGTCATTATTCATCCTTTCGTGGACATACTTTGGAACAAAATAATCGACATCCAATAAATCTGAACGTTTTTCAGTAAATAGATCGATTTGTTGAGCAAGTATAAACTTCTTCAATTCATCAAAATCATATTTATATCCATTCTCAGAACAATAAGATATATAATCACATTCAAGAATTGACAGGTTTTCCTTTTCCTGTTCAATAACCTCGTCAATGCTATCAAATACATAACTCTTGATAATAAAAGACCCATCTTGATATAGCGCAAAAATATTCTCATCATCGATATCATTACTAACAGATTCCATAATTTTCGCTAAAATCGGCAATGGAATTTCAATATCAAATATATCACTTATTTTATGACCTATCTCACTTAAAGAACGTCCTTTATATTCTGTCAGCCCTTTTTCTGTAGCATATTCCGACAAAGCCTTTTTTACAAGTGGTATATACAACTCTGTTATTGCAGCCTTTGAAGAAGAAGTCTCTTTCAAATATCCTAAAAGCGCGTATGTAGTTAATAAATTGTCCATAAAATAAAAATCAATTATTTATTATCTTCAATATAAGCACCCTCAATACTGATGTTATTCAAGATCATATATATCAGTTGTACGAAGTCTTGCATCATATTTATATACCTCATAGAAACGGTGTCCTCTAATTTACATAGCTGTTCTGAAAGCAAGAGCTTAGCCTTTCCTTTCTCTGAAAAGGTAACTTTCGGACAATTCAGTATTAGTTTTTTTTGTTCAATTGACATGTTTCTATGATTTTTTGCTGCAAATATACAAAAACTTTTGCATAATAAAGAAAGTGTTGTCATCAAAAATCCCGACAAAAACTTGTCGGGGAAAAGTGATGAAAGAGAAGTTAAAAACTGTAAAAGTCGATTCTTCACTCTTCATTCTTCATCCCTAATTTTGCGAAAGCATAGCTTTCACACCGCGAAAGGTAAGCTT
>Ga0247611_10011076_pt1 | contig 10462 bp, 8 predicted proteins | sample 177DNAGHGhighgp2_FD_192422 | JGI IMG/M metagenome (GOLD analysis project Ga0247611, IMG submission 192422) | Sheep rumen microbial communities from Palmerston North, Manawatu-Wanganui, New Zealand - 1770 DNA GHGhigh gp2 | ecosystem: Host-associated > Mammals > Digestive system > Stomach > Rumen ... | reverse complement strand
TTGTGTTTGCCTGCGCCCCTGTGGAGCTGAATGATAACTGACAAATGATAATTGATAAAGCTATCAGTAGTCTTTTCATATCTCTTTTACCTTTTTACTTTTTTCCTTTGTGCCTTTTTTACCTTTTTACCCTTTTACCTTTCAATCGATGAGTCGTTTGAATGCCTTGGGCAGGTACTTGATGATGTCGCTGGCGATGAGGCTTTCTTCGCCTATCTCGCGGGCAGCGATGTCGCCGGCCAGTCCGTGCAGGTACATGCCGACGATGCATGCGTCGCGGTGCTGATAACCGCGAGCCAGAAGGGCTGTCAGTATGCCAGTCAGCACATCGCCGCTACCAGCGGTAGCCATACCGGCGTTGCCGGTGGAGTTGAAGACGATATGGCCGTCGGGGCAGCAGAGGGCAGTGCGATGACCTTTCAGTATGACGTAGGCGCCAATGCGCTGCGCCAGGTCGCGTGCTTTCGACAGCCGTTCGAAACTATCGGCAGAGTGCCCCTCCAGACGGTCGAACTCCTTGGGGTGGGGAGTCAGGATGACGTCCTTCGGCAACTGCTGTATCCATGCGTGGTGGTTCGCCAGCATATTGATAGCATCGGCATCGCAGACGATGGGACACTGCGTGCGTCGCAGCTGGGCTATCATGGCGATGCTCGTCTGCTCGGTGGTGCCCAGACCCGGGCCGATGCCAACAGCTTGGAAATCCTCCGTCTCGACAGCCTCCGAGAAGGTGGTCTCCTCACGGTCTATCTGCAGCACGGCCTCAGGAACGGTGGTCTGCAAGATGTTGACATTCTTTTTGGGTGAGTGGACGGTGACCTTGCCGGCACCACTGCGCATGCAGGCCTTGGCTGCCAAGACTGCAGCTCCCGCCATGCCGTAGCTGCCTGCTATGAGCAGGGCGTTGCCCATCGTCCCCTTGTGAGAGAACGGGTCGCGGCGCAGCAGTCGCGGACGCACGTCGCTCTCCTCGAGCATGGTGTAGTGGGCATCAATCTTCTCCATGCCCTCCTTGCTCAGACGGATGTCGAGCACGCGCAGGTCGCCGATGAGCGACTGGTTTTCGGCGAAGAGCATGCACAGTTTCTTGTGCTGCAGCGTCAGCGTGACGTCGGCGCGGATGATGTTTGCCCGTACATTATAGGTATTGTCCTCAGTCATCAGTCCCGACGGTATGTCGATGCTGACGACTTCGGCTGCTGAGGCATTGATGTACTTCACCAACGAGGCGAAACCGCCTGTCAGTGGTTTGTTGAGACCAGAACCGAAGAGACCGTCGACGACCAACATCCCTGCTTCCAGCTGTGGCGGGTCAAACTCCTGCGTCACCTCCGTAAACTGGTTGCCGCGCTTTTCCTCCAACCGGCGCTTGTTCTCGCGACAGTCATCGGAAAGGTGGCCGGCCACGTTGAAGAGATAGGACTGCACACGGTAGCCGAGGTCTTGCAGCAAGCGGGCCACCGCCAGTGCATCGCCGCCATTGTTGCCCGGTCCGGCAAACACCACAACGGGTACCGCCGAGTTCCATCGCTCGGTGATGGCTTGGGTCAGTGCTTTGGCCGCACGCTCCATCAGGTCAATCGACTTGATGGGCTCGTGTTCAATGGTGTATTTGTCAAGCTCATGTATCTGAGCACTCGTAAATATCTTCATTCCGAGGGCAAAAATACGAAAAATATGCTAATCTGTGGCAGAGTTTGGCAGAAATTTAGTAATTTTGCCGCAAATTTAGCAAAAAGTAGCATGAGCAGTATCAAAATCAAGGACAAAACGTTCAAAGTTTCTATACCGGAGGCGCAAATCAAAGCACGTGTCAAAGAGCTGGCCCAGCAGATGAGCCGCGACCTGGAAGGCAAGAATCCGCTCTTCCTCGGCGTTCTTAACGGTGCCTTCATTTTTGCCGCCGACCTGATGCGCGAGATGACCATTCCCTGCGAGATTTCGTTCGTGAAGCTGGCCTCCTATCAAGGCACCACGTCAACAGGTACCATCAAGGAGGTTATTGGTATCAACGAGGACCTGACGGGCCGTACGGTCGTTATCGTTGAGGATATTGTGGAGAGTGGCTTGACCATTAAACGCATGATGGACCAGTTGGGCACGCGTAACCCCGCCTCGGTGCAGGTATGTACGCTTTTCTTCAAGCCTGACCGCTTGAAGGAAGACCTGAAACTGGACTATGTGGCATTCAAAATACCTAACGACTTCATCCTTGGCTATGGTCTGGACTACGACCAGGCTGCCCGTGGACTGAAAGACATCTATACATTATCAGAATAAAGCTTTAAGGACTATACAAATGAAGAATATTGTAATCTTCGGTGCACCTGGCTCAGGCAAGGGCACCCAGAGCGACAAGCTCATTGAGAAGTACGGACTGAACCATATCTCTACCGGCGATGTGCTGCGTGCAGAGATTAAGAATGGTACAGAACTGGGCAAGACAGCCAAGCAGTTTATTGACAACGGACAGCTGATTCCCGACGAACTGATGGTCAGCATCCTCGCCTCGGTATATGATAGCTTCGGCAAGGATCATGCTGGTGTTATCTTCGACGGTTTCCCCCGTACCATTCCGCAGGCTGAGGCTCTGAAGAAGATGCTCAGCGAGCGTTGTCACAAGGTGGCTGCCATGTTGGAGCTCGATGTACCTGAGGATGAACTGATGAAGCGTCTCATTCTGCGCGGTCAGCAGAGTGGCCGTGCCGACGACAATGAGGAGACCATCAAGAAGCGTCTCGTCGTCTATCACTCACAGACGCAGCCGCTCATCGAGTGGTATAAGCAGGAGGGCATCCACCACCATATTGATGGCCTGGGTGAGCTCGACCGCATCTTCGGTGATATCTGCGCTGTGGTTGACAATATCTAATAGCCCACCCAAGCCCATTAACCCCATAAAAGCTTATGGAGAGTAATTTCGTAGACTACGTAAAAATCCTGTGCCGAAGCGGCAAGGGCGGCAAGGGGTCGATGCACCTCAAGCACGTGAAATACAATCCTAACGGCGGCCCCGACGGTGGCGACGGCGGTAAGGGTGGCAGCATCATCCTGCGTGGTAATCACAACTACTGGACGCTGCTTCACCTGCGCTATGAGCGTCATATCTTTGCCGAGCATGGTGGCAACGGCGGTCGTGACAAGTGTCATGGTACCGACGGTAAGGACGTCTATATAGACGTTCCCTGTGGCACGGTTGTGTACAATGCCGAGACGGGTAAGTACGTCTGCGATGTTACCTATGATGGTCAGGAGATTGTCCTGCTGAAGGGCGGTCGTGGCGGACTGGGCAATTTCCAGTTCCGTTCGGCCACGAACCAGGCACCGCGCTACGCCCAGCCTGGTGAGCCGGCGCAGGAGATGACTGTCATTCTGGAGCTGAAGCTGCTGGCCGACGTCGGTCTGGTGGGCTTCCCCAATGCCGGTAAGTCGACGCTTGTCAGTGCCTTGAGCAACGCCAAGCCGAAGATTGCCAACTACCCCTTCACGACGATGGAACCGAGTCTTGGCATCGTCGCCTACCGCGACCAGAAGTCGTTTGTGATGGCCGACATCCCGGGTATCATCGAAGGTGCTGCAGAAGGCAAGGGCCTCGGTCTGCGTTTCCTGCGTCATATCGAGCGTAACTCGCTGTTGCTCTTTATGGTACCTGGCGATACGGATGATATCAAACGCGAGTACGAAATTCTGCTCAATGAACTGCGTCAGTTTAATCCCGAACTGTTGGATAAACATCGTGTGCTGGCCGTGACGAAGTGCGACTTGCTCGACGAGGAACTGATTGAGATGCTGCGTGAGACATTGCCGCAGGATCTTCCCGTCGTGTTTATCTCTGCTGTTTCCGGCTTCGGACTCGACGAACTGAAGGATGTGCTGTGGGCTGAGATGAATGCTGAGAGCAATAAACTCGCAGCCATCACCACCACCGAATCCATTGCCCACAGGGACAAGGATATGACGCGGTTTGCCGAGGAACTGGCCGATGAAGGAGAGGACGAGGATATTGAGTACATAGACATCGACGAGGCTGATATTGAGGACCTTGAAGATTTCGAGTACGAGGAGGAAGATGCCTAAATACCTATTATATAAACAGAGTACTGCGCCGCCCGTTTCGGACGGCGCATTTTTATAATTATTTTTTTTACGAGAAATAACACTCGTTTCAGATATTTTGCTTATCTTTGCATCCGAAAACTAAAAGGGCGACTCTTTGTCGCCACAGTCATTAATTTAAATTACTAAATTCTATGCAGAAAAGATTGTTCTTTCTGGTGTCCTTGCTGTTGACGCTTTCGTTGACAGCCATGGCGCAAATCACGACATCGAGCATGGCTGGTAAAGTAACCTTCGACAGTCAGTCTGGCGAAGAAGTTATCGGTGCAACTGTTGTCGCAGTGCATACCCCTTCAGGTACGCGCTACAATGCAGTCACCAACACCACGGGTCGTTTCTCTATCCAGGGTATGCGTACAGGCGGTCCTTACGAGGTAACCGTTAGCTACGTAGGCTATCAGACAAAGACGGTGAAGGGCATTATGCTCCAGCTGGGTGAAACCTACAACCTCGCCGTCTGGATTTCGGAAAACGCCAATGAGTTGGGCGAGATCGTCATCAGCGGTAAGGCTTCGAAGTTTACGGCTGAGAAGACTGGTGCTTCGACCAACATCACGGCTACTCAGATTACCAATCTGCCTACCGTTAGCCGTGCTATCACCGACGTGACGCGCCTGTCGCCTTATGGTGGTAACGGCATGACCTTCGGTGGCCGTGACGGACGTACAGCCAACTTCACTGTTGACGGTGCCAACTTCAACAACGACTTCGGTCTGTCAACGAACCTCCCTGGTGGTGGTAACCCCATCTCTATCGAGGCTATCGAGGAGTTGCAGGTTGTTATTTCGCCGTTCGATGTACGCCAGAGCGACTTCATCGGTGGTGGTGTGAACGCCATTACGAAGTCGGGTACCAACACCTTCAAGGGCAGCGCCTACATCTATCATCAGAACGAGAACCTGCGTGGCGATGCTATCGACCGCGAGGCTATCACTGGTGCACGTGCCAAGGACCAGAAGACCACTTACGGCTTCACCCTCGGTGGCCCGATCATCAAGAACAAGCTCTTCTTCTTCGCCAACGGTGAGATGATTAAGATTCCTACCATCGTGAACCGCTGGCGTGCCAGTGAGGATGGTACTTACAACGCCAACGACTACCTGTCACGTACGACACTGGCCGATATGGCTGCCGTCTCACAGCACGTTAAGGACAAGTATGGCTATGACACCGGTTCATGGACAGACTTCCCTGCCGACGAAAGCAACTACAAGTTCCTGGCTCGCGTAGACTGGAACATCACCGATAAGCACCACCTGGCTCTTCGTTACAACTACACGAAGAACAACGTCTGGAACAACACCAACGGTTCTTCTATGGACGGTGGTACACGTTCGGCTTACAACCGTCTCTCCATGTACTCAATGGCCTTCGCCAATGCAATGTACTCTATGGAGAACATCGTTCACTCGTTCTCTGTCGACCTGAACAGCCGTCTGACCGAGAATCTGTCAAACCAGTTCCTCGCTACCTATTCTAAGAAGGACGATGTACGTGGCACCAACTCTGACGAGTTCCCCTTCATCGATATCCTTGATGGCTCTGGCAACACTGCCAACTACATGGCTCTGGGCTACGAGCTCTTCACTTGGAACAACGCCGTTCACAACACCGTTTGGACTGTTAAGGACGACGTGACCTACTACCTCGGTAAGCACAAGATCATGGCCGGTCTGAGCTATGAGCACCAGATGGCCGACAACCAGTATATGCGTAATGGTACCGGTTACTACCGCTACCTCAGCCTGCAGGACTTCCTGAACGGCGCTACACCTGAGGTTGTCTGCTTGACCTACGGTTACGACGGTGAGTCGAAGCCCGCTGCCCGTGTACAGTACAACAAGGCTGGCTTCTATATGCAGGACGACTGGAACATTCTGGACAACCTGAAGCTGACCTACGGTCTGCGTCTTGACGGTCTGTTCTTCAATAACAACGACCTGATGACCAACAAGGCCATCTACGACATCGACTACAACGGTCGTCACATCGATACTGGCACTTGGCCCAGCAACAACATCATGATTTCGCCCCGTGTAGGCTTTACCTGGGACGTCTTCGGCGACAAGTCACTGAAGGTTCGTGGCGGTACAGGCCTGTTCATGGGTCGTCTGCCCCTCGTGTTCTTCACCAACATGCCTACCAACAGCGGTATGGTGCAGTATCAGGCACAGCTCAACGCCAAGAACGGCGAGAAGCTGGGTTACTCTATGGAAGACTTCAAGGGCGGTCTTGTGACCGACGCAAACGGCAAGGCAACCATCGCTGCCCTGTATAACAAGCTGACCTCGATGACCAACGCTGAGGGTAAGAACATCTTCCCCACCACCGTGTCACCTGAGGACGGTACCGTTCCTTCTTCTATCTCGGCTGTCGATCCCGACTTCAAGCTGCCGCAGGTATGGAAGTCTTCACTGGCTATCGACTACCAGATTCCCGTTTCGTTCCCCTTCACCGTTACTCTTGAAGGTATCTACAACAAGATGGTCAACGACGTCTGCATCTCTGACTGGAGCATGATGCCCGCTGAGGGCTTCGCCCGTTGGAATGGCGCCGACAACCGTGTCATCTTCCCCTCTACCTTCCGTCAGGGCACGAAGGCCTTCGTGCTGGAGAACACCAGCCGTGGTTACAGCTGGCAGACCAGCATCCAGCTGAATGCTCAGCCGTTCGAGTGGATGAACCTGATGGCTGCCTACACACACAGCGCTGCTAAGGAAGTGACCTCACTGCCTGGTTCTGCTGCTGAGTCGGCATTCACCTACATCCCCACCTATCAGGGTCCGAACAACATCATGCTGCACAATGCACAGAACCTGACTCCTGACCGCTTCGTGGCCAGCGCTACAATCAACGACAACAGCGGCAACACTTACTCGCTGATTTACGAGACATGGCGTGGCGGCAACAAGTACTCTTACATGCTGTCTAACGACATGAACGGCGACGGCTACAGCTACGACGCTCTCTACATCCCCACCGACCAGCAGGTGGCTGACAACCAGTTCCGCTTCGCTTCTGAGAGCGACAAGACTCGCTTCATGGACTATGTTCACGGAGACGACTACCTGAGCAATCATCAGGGTGAGTATGCCGAGGGTTACAGCATCTACTCTCCTTGGGTACATCGCATCGACTTCGCTTACAAGCACGACTTCAAGGTTGACTTCGGCAAGACCAAGCACACCCTGCAGCTCAGCTTCGACGTCAAGAACGTGCTCAACCTCTTCAACTCTGCATGGGGTGTCAGCAAGATTATGGACAGCAACCTGAACGAAGGCCGCATCCTGAAGTACGAGCGCACCGATGCCGATGGCTATCCCGTATTCTCTACGCCGAAGGCTGTCAGTGGCCAGACCGTTACATGGGTTCCCAACCACGCTATCGGTCAGTGCTGGTATGCCTCTGTGGGTATCAAGTACATTTTCAACTAATAAAAGAACAGACGTATGAAACTTAAGAATATATTTGCAATAGCCCTCTCGGCACTGCTCTTCACAGCTTGCTCCGAGGACGACCCCATCGGCTCACTGAGCACGGTCACTCTGGATCAGACCTACGTGACGATTCCTCAGACAGGTGGTGAGGTGACTGTCACCATCAATTCTACTGGTGACTGGGCATTCGATAAGATTAACACCGTCAACAAAGTAGCCACAGAGCTGCCTGCATGGCTGACAGCCAGCACACTCTCAGGCACGGCTGGTGAGACCAAGGTGAAGTTTACGGCTGCCGCTTCTGAGGCAGGCCGTGAGGCAGAACTGCGTATCTCTGCCGGTGGTCAGCTGCAGTTCCTGAAGATTCGTCAGGGCAATATGCAGGCTAAGACTGTGAAGGTGTCAGAAGTATTGGCTGGTACCATTGGTGCCACCTATCGTGTGACGGGTACCATCTCGGGTACTTATAGCAACTACGAACAGTACGGCAACTACTACATCAAGGATGCAACTGGCGAGGTTCTTGTTTACGGTACCGCAGACAAGGATGGTAAGCTGAAGAACTATCCCGTAGCAAGCTGGGGACTGGAAGTAGGTGATGAGGTAACTGTTGAAGGTGCGCTGAGTGAGTACAAGGGTACCCCGCAGCTTGTCGATGTAACAATCGTCAAACTGAGCAAGGGTCTTATTAAGATTGTATCCGGTGAGGGTACAACACTCGACCTGGATGGTGGTGAGTTCGAAGTAACCGTTGCCTACAAGGGCAGTGGCGCTTACTACAAGATTTCTGATGACGCCATGAGCTGGTTGTCATACAAGGGCGTAACATACAAGCCTGGTGTGAAGACCATCTTCGAGCAGAACCCCTCTGATACGGCTGTGTACAAGTTTGTGGCTGCCCCCAACACGCTGGACAAGCGTACGGGCTCTATCACCTTCAACTCTTACAGTGGCAAGAGTTCATCGTCGCTGGTCTATGCCATCACTCAGAAGGGTATCGCCTTCCCCCCGACAGGTGCTGGTACAGAGGCTGATCCCTACAACGTAACAGCTGGTATCGCAGCCTGTGCTGCAGGTGCTACCGGCGTTTACGTCAAGGGTATCGTCTCTCAGGCTCCTAAGTTCGAGAAGGACAACAAGAGTCTCACATACTTCATCTCTGCCGATGGTAAGGAAACGAGCGACCAGCTTGAGGTCTATAGCGGCAAGAACCTGCAGGGCGAAGACTTCACATCGCTCGATCAGGTAAAGGTAGGCGACGAGGTCATTGTCTTCGGTAACCTGAAGATGTACAAGACCACTCCTGAGTTCGACAAGGGTAACAAGCTCTATTCTATCAACGGCAACAAGGGTGGCAACGCCCAGCTGGCCACCGAGCTCGATGTTGACTTCACAAAGGGTCAGGGCGACTGGACCATCAAGAACGTCTCGCTGGCCGAGGGTCTCACCTTTGTGTGGGCTGCTGACAGCAAGTATGGCATGAAGGCAAATGCTTTCGTTAATAATAAGGCCAATGCATCTGACAGCTGGCTTATCAGCCCTGCCGTGAAGCTCGCTGCTGAGGGCACTCTGACCTTCCAGCAGGCCCTGAACAAGGGTTCCAAGGACGCTGTGAAGGTTCTGATGTCTACCACCTATGCAGGTGGCGCCATCAACGCAGCTGAGTGGACAGAAGTATCTATCGACCAGTGGCCTGCAGGTACAAACTGGAACTTCATCACCAGTACGGCTAAGATTCCTGCTGCAGCCAAGGTTTATATCGCTTTCCGCTACACCAGCACTGATGCCGCAGCTTGCACATGGGAAATCAAGACACTCAGCTTGAAGTAAGACAGAGTAATCCCTTCAAGTTAATTATATGATAAGTCGGCCTCTCAGACTTCTGAGGGGCCGACTTTTTGTTCTATCTCCATGAGATACGATTCTATCTCCATGAGATACGCGCGTATCTCATGGAGTTTCGCGAAATACTCCATGAGTATTTTTCAATACTCGGCCACTATTTCAAAATATTCGGCCCGAAGTGTCTATTATAAACTGTAAACGATGAATATGAATTATAACCTCACATACGCCTATCGTCTCTCAAAACACCTTTGTACAAAGGCATTCCGAGACGGGATGTTACGTTTTCAGACCTCCCGTCTATCTCCCTTTTTTTACAGAAATACACCCTTGCGATAGACTTTTGATAGTTGTATAATGACATTCAACATCAAACAGGAGGTGTTCACCAAAAACGGGAGGTTGACGGGAGGTGTCGTTATCACACCTCCCGTGCCTCAAACCCTTTACACATCGACGTTTCAGGGCTGTCATAGGCGTATGTGAGGTCTGTTTAAGTAAACTCTTTTTTTCGCCGTCATCATCATGAATCACCGCAAGTTTCTTTGTTAAAACTTTGATTAGTCGAAATTTCTTCGTGGTGACACGTACCTGGTTCCTGTCACATTCAACCCACAGAATGTTCCTGTGGTTAACTATAAGGGCAACCAGATGGTGGTCAACCTCTGATGGTGCTGAACACAAATAAAAGGGCAGTGATTCACTGCCCTTTTATTGTGCCCTTTGTCTCTCTTATAATAGTAACACAGCACGCTTATATTTCGAAGTATGATGGGAATTTTTATTGACCGCCGTCAAAATCCCAATCTTCGTAGTTCTCATCGTCAATAAACTGACTTTCCACAGGGCTGCCTGTTAGCAAATAGGGCTTATATTTAAGCATTACCACGCTTGTGGCGGGTTTTTCATATTTTTTCTTCATTGCTGTGTCCTCCTATTTGTTAATGTACTTTTTCCCATTGTGGATATACATGCCCTTCTGGGGTTTTCCGCTGAGCAGTCTGCCGTTCATGTCGTAGTAGTGCTCTGTGCCGTCAGCATCGGTGGTGCGGTTGGCAGCGTCG
>Ga0247611_10011074_pt1 | contig 10463 bp, 19 predicted proteins | sample 177DNAGHGhighgp2_FD_192422 | JGI IMG/M metagenome (GOLD analysis project Ga0247611, IMG submission 192422) | Sheep rumen microbial communities from Palmerston North, Manawatu-Wanganui, New Zealand - 1770 DNA GHGhigh gp2 | ecosystem: Host-associated > Mammals > Digestive system > Stomach > Rumen... | reverse complement strand
AGCACTCAAGGAAATAATCGAGGCAGCAGATGGTAAACCTGTATTGGTTGCGTGGACGTACCAATTTGATAGAGACCGAATCAAGAATTATTTCAGAAGTATGGCACCTCGAGAGCTTAAAACTGCTGAAGATATTAACGACTGGAATGCAGGCAAAGTTCAACTTATGTTAGCACATCCGGCATCTGCGGGTCACGGTATTAACCTCCAAGCAGGTGGAAATATAATTGTCTGGTACGGACTTACATGGTCACTCGAATTGTATCAGCAATTTAATGCACGTTTATATCGCCAAGGACAGAAGCAAAGAACAATAATACATCATATAGTTAATTCTGGCACACATGATGAAGATGTAGTTAAAGCATTAAAATCAAAAGATAAAACCCAGAATAACTTAATGAACAGTATTAAAGCTAAGCTTGAATTATATCGAGCATTTATGAATAAATAACAGTTAAATCTATTAAAGGTTAAATTACGTTAAAAGTTTGTAAATATTCGAAAAATATTTTTTTATTTGAGAAATTTTTTTTAATTTTGCACTAACATAATAAAGTTATGAATATCTTAGAAAAAGCAGACCAGATTGTAAATCATCGTTCAGAAGAAAAAGAACGTATGTATGGTCCATTCGGTAAATCGATGGAAAGAGCAGCAGCTATATATAATGCTGCCTCTCCGGAAAATGAGCAGATTTCTGTTCAAGGTATGTATAGAGCACTTATAGCTCTTAAGCTTTCTCGTGAAGCCTATAGCCATCGTGAGGATAATCTCCTGGATGCTGCTGCATATATAGGTGCAATGAATAATTACATCAATGAACAGATGAGCAGTGAAGAAACAAATAAGATAATAGATAATGTTTAACAATTAAAAGTAAGTAGTATTATGCCATTACCGTACAACACTACCGACCTCTCGCCTGATAAGGCTTTTGAGCGTCATGTATTCCACAGAGACCAGTTTGCTCATTATTTGCGCTGGACTCACATTCTGAAAGAAGCCAAGATTGGTGAATCAATTGTTGATTTTGGTTGCGGCCAAGCCAATCTTCTGGAAGTTCTCTATCGTAACAAATTCAAGCAGAAGTCTTACGTAGGTATCGACATTCGCGAAAAGACCATTGAGGCAGCTCGTGAAAAGTTCAAGAACGTAGATTGGGCCCAGTTCTTCGTAGCTGACCTCGTTAAGCCTTACATGGACTTCAGTCAGTTCAACGGAGACAAGGTTTGTTCATTTGAAGTGCTTGAACACGTCGGCAAACAGAATGGTGACATTTTCCTGGAGCACTTTAAGGCTTGTGGAAACAACAATGCAACCTATTATTTGTCAACTCCAAACTATGACCCATCTGTCGGTGCAGCTGGTAATCACACCTACGATTCAGGCGATGGTCGTGGTGTAGATGTTCAGGAGTACGACCACTGGGAACTTGAAGCTCTGCTCAAGAAGCATTTCCAGATTATCAAGAAATTTGGTACGTTTGCTTCTAAGAAGGACTATAAGCCTTATATGAATGCTTGGCAGAAAGAGATGCTTAAAGCTCTTGAAGCCTATTACGATTCTAACCTGATTGCGAATATCATGGCTCCTATGTTCCCAGATATGTCTCGCAATACTCTGTGGGTACTCAAGCGTAAGCCTGGTGATTACAAGGAAGTAAAAACCAAAGAGCCTGATTTGTTCAATCAGCCAAAGCAGGAAGAAAAGATTGAAGATGACGAGCTTTTTTAAGCACTAATAATTTATAAATTTTAACAGTATTATGGTAACAAACAAAGACATTCAAGCTCTTAATGAGTTTTTAGAGAACAGAGAGGTCAATTATGTGTTGACAGGTACAGCAGCACTTTTCTATCATGGAATGCTGCCAGAAAATACAGAGGTGCATGACATTGACATCATCGTGCTTACAACAGAGGAAACTCGCCCAGCTCTGCAGGCTATGTTTAAGGAACTGGAAAACCTTTCCGGCTGCAAGTATGAGAATGAACACTATGAGCAGCAAGTCTATGTGTTCAAAGTAGGAGCTAATAACATTAAGGTTAATGCCTTTGAAGGTGATGTTTTTGGCCACAGCGGTAATCATCCTAAAAATCACACCATCATAATAGATGGAGTTCCTATCAAGGTTCATGATGCACTTGACATCCTGAGAGCTAAGTTCTCATTGAATCGTGTGAAGGACCACGAGTTTTTTGTTAAAATAGTTAATCAACTTTCAAATATGTTTCCTTATGTTTGAGAAAGTAAATCCTATGCATCCAGACAAGGTCGCCGACAGAATAGCCGGCGCCCTTGTGGATTTGGCTTATAAAAAAGCTAAAGACCCTAAAATTGCTGTTGAGGTTCTCATTGGTCACGGTAAAGCCTTTATAGTCGCTGAAACAAGTGAACAGTTCAAAGATTACGAGGTCAAAAGAATCGTATCTCGGATTGCAAATATCTTCAGTGTGACTTATGTGGAAGTACCCCAAGATGTTCACTTAGCATCAAATCAAGCTGGCAAGATTCGCTGTGGAGATAATGGCATTTTCAAAGGTATGCCAGTAACTGAAGAGCAATGGTTACTCCAGGATATAGCTACAGCTCTCTATCAGAACTTCAGGTCAGATGGTAAGTTTGTGCTCAACGGCAAGAATCTTATTGTCTGCCAAAGCGGTGTAAAAGATAGCGAGGTTATCAGAAAACTTTTGCTTGATTGGTATAAAGGTGAAGATAACCTTATTACTCTCAACATAAATCCTCTTGGTCCTTGGACCGGTGGTTCAGATGTGGATTGTGGAGCAACAAATCGCAAACTTGGCAGTGATATGGGCGATGCAGTTACAGGTGGTGGCCTTCACGGCAAAGACCTGAGCAAAGCTGATGTATCTGTTAATATATATTGTCACATAATGGCTCAGCGAACTGGACACGAATATAAAGCTTGCTGTGCTATTGGTGATGAGTATGTAGATGGCAAGCCTTATGCTGAGATTGTCGAGATTGCTCGTGATTATATTAACAAGCTTGGTGGATTTGAAGCATTCGCTGAGTGGGGTTTAATCAGATAAGAATGATTACAAAAGAAAAGTTCAAAAAATTTGTTAAGCTCAGAGATGAAGGCACTATCAATATGAACGACATCTCTAGAGGAACAGCAATAACAGGCTTGACGCCTATAGAGTATAAAGACATAATAAATAACTTTAAACAATATTCAGATTTATATGAAAGTAGCAAAAGTAAGAGACGTTAAAACGCCAGAAAGAGGTACAGCCAAGTCAGCAGGTATTGATTTTTTCGTGCCGAATGACTTTATCGAGACAGTTCTTCCTCCTCAGCGTGATATGCTTATTCCATCAGGAATTAAAGCTCAGGTGCCAGAAGGTTATATGCTGATGGCTGCAGAAAAGTCAGGAGTAGTAACTTCTAAACAAGCAGCCGTTGCTGCAGGTAGAACTCCAAAGCCAACAGCTTATACTACAATTGTTGTACTTGGTGCTAAGATTGTTGATGAAGACTATCAGGGCGAAATTCATATTCACCTCGTTAATGTGGGCAATGAGTATGTAACCATTAAGCCTGGTACCAAGATTGCTCAATTTATACTCGTACCTGTTTCATACGAAGGCGTAGAAGTAGTTCCAGAAGCAGAGTTGTTCCCAGAGGCAACCGAAAGAGGTGAAGGTGGCTTTGGCCTTGGAACTGGAGAAGGTAGTAAGAGTGACATCGAACCACTCGATAGTAACGAACTCTAATATTCACAGGAACTCCCGATTTATATCTCAGATTCATCTAAAATATTAAGATTATAAATTATATAAAATTAGATTTTAATGATGGTAGAGATTAAATCTGGAGTTCTTACAAATAAATAATCTATATGGCAAATAAAACTATTAAGCTTCCGGAAGTTGTTTATCATCCACAGTTCCTGAAATTTATAGACTATTATGCTAAGGCTTTTATCAAGAGAAGAGGCTTTGGCAGATGGCTCAAAGAATATCAGGATATGGAGAAACAAGGATTGTTTGCTCCACGTGTACTTAGGCTATTTTATATTCAGATTTTAGGTAATACCTTTAAGCTCGATTTTCAGAAAGAGCAAGCTGTATGGGATATATGCTGCTGTGCCAAAGATGCTGCAGAAGCATATATTGATGAGCGTATAAATGCTCTGTATGATATTCGAGTTATTACTGGAGAATTAGCCTATGATGACGATGATGACCCATATACAGATTTAACTTACGAAGAGGCAACTCAGATAGTTAAAGCTCTAAACGAAGAAGCTGAAGAAGAGTTATTTGTCATGAAACGTAAATATTAGCAGCATTATGGGACAGCAATTATATTTTCTAAACGCACAAGAGGCATTTGAGTACTTTTATGATGAGATAAATTCCAAAGGTATCAATACTAATATTGGCACAAGAGCTCTTTATAATGTAAACATTTGCATCCTCAGACCAAAAGACCGATTGATTAAGACTGAGTGGCGCAAATGGAATGAGAAGTATGCGGAACGTGAGTGGCAATGGTATTTATCTCAGAACCGCTCAGTTGAAGAAATTAAAAAATACGCACCTACATGGGATAAAATGCACGGAGGTGATAATCTTGTTAACTCGAACTATGGTTGGCAATGGGGACGTAATAATCAGCTTGATAAGTGCATAGAGCAACTCAAACAAAATCCTGACACGCGCCAAGCTTGGTTCTCTATATTTGATGGCAAAGAGAAAGACCAATATAAATATGACACACCGTGCACCATGTGCGTTGGCTTTGATATTAACCCAAAGACACGAGAGCTTAATATGACAGTCATCATGAGGTCCAACGATTTAATTTACGGATTTTGTAATGACCAATATTGTTTTAGTAAGCTCCAAGAGCTCGTTGCTCACGAGTTGAATATTCCTATGGGAAACTATCATCACTTTGCGCATGATTTGCATATTTACGAGAAACATTATAACTTAAAAGCAAAATATTACGGATATGAGTAAAAAAGTTAATTATCTACCAGGTATTGGCTTAGTAAGAACAGCAGAAGAAAGTAAGATTTTACCTGATTGTGGGGAGAAGCAAAGTTGCCGTGTTTGCGAAAAAGCAGTAGAGTGTAAACAAAAGAAAGTTGAATCTGACGCTGATGAGTTCAAGAAGAAATATCCTGAAATAGCCAAGATGACAGTTGCTGAAGTTGTGGCAACAAACTTGTTCACTATAGGTCTTAGACAAGCTATTACAAGCTACAGAGTTCTTAACTACTATGCTTTTCAGTCTCTTAGACGAAATAATACTCTTGAACCTGAGAATTTCAGGAAAGAGTATATTGCCTGCATGGATAAAGAATCCAAAATGCCTTATGCCAAGCGTATAATCGTTCTTGCTATTGGCAATGATGCTTATCGCCGTACTGTAAAACAGATGATGAAGAATTATGATGCTATCCAAAGTGGAGAAGCAGTTGAAAATTTAGATAAATTAAGCTTATGAAACGTAACAGACCAATGCTTTTTATTATCACTTGGGCCTTAGCAGGTCTGGTGTATGCTCCCGTGTTTATAGCCGCATGGCTTTTACACATTGTTGCTCGTTTATTGCTTTCCGTTTCTTATCTTGGATTGCTTAATGCCTCTATGGCGCGAGATGTGTTCAAATCAATTTTTAGATGGAATCCTAATCTATGAAAAAGATTATTTCGTTAGTGTTTGCGGTTTTGATAATAGCTGGGTGTGGTAGGCATGAAAAATGCAAAGTACATTATAAAGTCTACTATCCGAATAACACTCAGAATTATTGTATTGTTATCGATGATGAGCCTTATTTAGGGTCTGACAGAGGTACTAATTATTTGAAAGTAGGCGGTATTACTGGTCCGTCGATAATTGAAACATCAGCACCTATAGAACTTGTCAGTGTAGTTAAATTTGGAAAAGATGAGTGATTTTGACCAACTGCTTGACCAAGCTCTCGCTGAGTTTGCTGCCTCTCAGGGAACAATAACCCCTGAGAAGCAAGCAGACTATAATAAGTATGCTAATTTCTTACAAGAAATATCTGACGAAGATGAAGACCTTGCTAAAACAGAGATTTCTACAGTTTCAAGCATTGAAGAAGATAGACTTGAAGGAGAAGCGAATGAGCTACTCGATGAACTGAGAGATAACCCTAATAGCTGGTTCAATAAATCAACTTGGATTGTAAACGACAAAGGCCAGTTTGTCAGACGAGACGATGGTGAGTTATTCGATACTGGAGAAGATATTGTCTCTGTCTCTGATACTCCTGTAAAAGCCGAAGAAGAACTTACAGAGCTTGAGAAGAAACAAAGGCGCGCAGAAAAGTTAGTAAAAGGTGCAGCTAAATATAAGCACAACAGAGATTTACGAAAAATCGAAATAAACCGTATGGCATTTGACCAAAAGTTATTGCCTTTAGGTGATGTAATTCCTGTTGAGCATAAGCGCCTTGTTATTGAGTTGCTCACAAAGCCTTTGCGATTGTTAATTGTAAAATATGAGCAATATATCAATAATCGTATAACTAAATTGCTCGCACCTGCTATCCCTGCTCCTGTTAAGCTTGCTGCCATTAAGTGGCCTTGGATTTTTATACAGAATCCTGGATTTTTGTACAAAACCAGTCCACATTTCGGTGAGGTTAAAACATTCTGGGTAAATCCCAAATTGCCTTACTACTTCAAACAAGGAACCGAGCAGACAATTCTTGAAGAGCGCGATGCATCGCTCAGCCCATATTTCTTGGATTGTGTTGACAGAGCTATTCATAGATGGTATTCTGCACGTGAAAAGCTTGCTGAACGTGAAGTCTACTTTGCCTCTAAGATGATTAACATAAAAGGCAATACTTATTATCACCTTCTTATGTTGAATCCGTTTTGGTTTGAAAAACTGTATAACTATGTTAGAGACGAAGAACTGTTATGACTCCAGAAGAAGAAAAGCAACTGCTCAGAGAAGTACATGAGAATAATATTATGCTTCGCAGTATTGTAAAATATCTGAATGCTCAAATAGCTGCTAAAGATTCAAAAGACTTTGGCTTGAATCTTGTGGCCAATGTTATCGGTAACAAAATAACCTGAGACTAAAATCCCAGGTTATTTTTATGCTTTTCACTCTTGTATTCTCTCGGGAGAGTGCACCTAATATTTCAACCAGGATTTTCCCCATAGAGGAAAAATACACTTTCTTGGTCTTATTTCTGGTTTGCCGTATTCGTTTATTTCAACTTTGTTCCAACCATAATCTAAGAAGCGGCCGCTGTACATATCGTAGGTTCTATAATAAACTTGCGTTTTATCCTCGTTGTAATAATACTCGCTTTTAAACCAAAGTCCCTCTAATCTGTAGTGCGTAAATGGTGTACTGCATTCACATATAGGAATAACTTTGCACTCTACCAAATCTGAGTCTTCTACAAGCTCAATATCTGGTTCAAATTTAAAGCCATAAGAGAATTGTTCTTTGAACTCTTTGACTTCGTCCATATTGTCCTCATCTAAGCATGATTCCTTAAATGCCAGATAGTGATAGGCATCATTGGACAATTGGACAATTTCCATTTTGTCTGGATTGTAATCTAATTTGTCTGCTATCATATATTTTTAGTTTTGAAAATGATATAGCAATTTAGCCCGGAGAACTCGCAGATTCTCTCGGGGCGGTGCACCAGATTTTGCTTGCTGGATTTTACACTCATCTTGCAGAATTTATGTATTGCCGAACAGGCTCATAAGTACTTGTTGCACCGAATATATGCCGAAGCATTGGTTGGTAGATAACTGTTATTCCATGCTGCTTTAGCATAGTTATATCCCTACTTAATAATACCTTTGCTGTGTACATATTTTTAATTTCGCTAACACTTTTTAACTGTTTATTATACTACAATAGATGTGCAAATTTACTCATTTTTCTTGAAACGGAGAAATATTTTTAGTTAAACTTTGTTAACAGCTTGAAAATATGTCTGCCACAGTGCCGCAAATTATATATGTCATGTACAGCTGCAGTGCCGCTATATATAGCTGCTTTAAGCCTGTATTGCCACAGTGCCGCCAGGCCTATACGCGCGCGTGCGCGAACATTATTTATATATTATATAGAGAAACTACCACAGCAACCCTTCGGATAAAAATGTTGGCTGTTAATACTTTTTAACTAAAATAATTTTTTAGTATCAAAAATAATGTGTACTTTTGCAATATAAAATTTAAGTTCAACAATTTAATAAAAATACAGCATTGTGGTACAGAACACTAACAAGCAAAACAAAAGAACTTTCGCAGAGATTGCTCGCGAAATCAAACAAACCTGGAAGAATGTCTATTTTGGAGCTAAGCCTTATCTGCAGGCTATGGCAACTATCGACTCAAGCGACAAGAATGCTCCCTACATGCTTGAGACCGCTGAGGATATTGTTATCTATTTCCTGGCGAATGCTCAGACATGGAGAGGTGAAGATGCTCGTCGCATTAAAGCAGAACTCAAGTCAATGATTAAATAATAGGAGGACAGAATTGTGACACCGGAGAGATTAAACGAGATTATGGCTCAGCAGTACTCATATATCACTTATGACCCTAAGCTGGCCGAGGAATATCTGAAATGTGGTGCTCCAAAAGCAGATGAAGAGACAATAGCTTGGTGCTTTGCAGACTATCTGCTCTCACAAGATTTAGCAGAAGAAGTAGTTGAATAACAGTTTAAAATAAGTAGCATTATGGTAGACAACAAGAGATTAGACGAACTTATGTTGGAAAAATATCCGCATATAGTTTACACAGCAGAACAGTCAGACGAGTTCTTGAAGAAGTATGAAGGCGATTTAGCAGACGAAGATGCAGTTGCTTGGGACTTCGCAGAGTACGTAAATGGAACTGAAAAGTTCATTGTCATCAAGACTGTTGGCAAGTATGATAATTATGTAGTTCGGGAGTTCGACGATGAGGAATCAGCCAAATTGTTTGTATCTCTTATGCGTGAAAGCGAGCAGTATGGCTTTGTCCGTTATCGTATTACAAAGGTAATTAACTACTAAATCATTACAGCTATGTTTAGAATATATGTAAGACGCAAGAATGAGATTGCAGGTCATGTGTTTATCTGCAAGTCGTCAATCAAGGAAGATAAGGTGATGATTTTGCCATTTGTTGGATTCGTAACAGATGGCCTCATCACTGAGGAAGAATGGGCTAAGAGCCAGCAGACCATTATCGATAAATTTGAGCTGTATGTGACTGAGAGCTATATTGATGGCAGATGCAAAGTGGCTCGTAACACGAAAAAGTTCAGCTGGAAAGATATTCTCAAGATGAAAGTCAAAGATGCCTTCAAGCCGATGGGATATAAATCTATCTGTAACTTCTTTGGCATAGAAATTGAAGTGTCTAACTGCGGTTCTATGGTCAGATACAGAATTGGTGAGAATGGAGCAGTAAGCGAATGGAAGGAAATCCACTATACCAAAGGCGGAAGACCGTTCTTTGAAGTAAGTAAGAAGGCACATGGCTGCACGAGATACTATTTGGACGAGTTCATGAAAATTTAACAGAAAATGAGCTGACTGGTATAATATATAATAAGAATATAATAATCAGCTAACCCTCGGATAAAATTTTATGCAGTTAACTTCTTTTAACTAAAATAATTTTTATATATCAAAAATAATGTGTAATTTTGCACTATCAAAATAAAACAAATAACATTTATAAATAACCCAAAGTTTAACAATTTAAAAATTAAAGAATTATGGCAACAAAGAAATTCGCTCAGATGAGCACCAAGAAACTGAACGCACTCCTCGAGACTGCAAGTGAAGAAGACGCAGTAGCTATCAAGGCTATTCTGGAGTCACGTAACGCACAGCAAGCTGAGGCTGGTGCAGGTGAAGGAACCGAGCTCTCCGAAGAGGAGAAGCAGGCTATTGAGGCCGCAGAGAAAGCATCTGCTCCTGAGGGTGGTGAACCTGCTAACGAAGAGAAGAAGAAAGGTGGTCGCAAGGCCAGTCCTAAGCTCTCTGAGGAGGAACTCCTTGAGACCGAGAAGCTGGCTAAGGAGAATGTAGGTCACCGTTGTACTGTTCTGCTCCCAGGTACTGCTATCCGTGTTGACGGTACTATCCTGACTACTCTGAAGGACAAGCGCGCCATGCAGGTCTACTATCAGGTGGAGACCGATGCAGTTGACGACATGGAGAGCCGTAAGATTTACAAAAAGTTCGGCAGTGAGGACATCACAGTCCTGGACGAGGTTGTAGAGCTGAAGAAGAAGACCGAGAGCAAGGTTCGCGTCGCTAAGCAGAAGATGGAAGCTGGTGAGTGGGAAGCTGAGGCTGAGGCTGTTCGCGAGGTTGCTGGTGCTAATGTAGGTAAGACCGTTCAGCTCGACGAGAACACAACCGGTCGTATCGTGAGCCTGCTCAACGATAAGCGCTCCAACGGT
>Ga0247611_10011073_pt1 | contig 10464 bp, 7 predicted proteins | sample 177DNAGHGhighgp2_FD_192422 | JGI IMG/M metagenome (GOLD analysis project Ga0247611, IMG submission 192422) | Sheep rumen microbial communities from Palmerston North, Manawatu-Wanganui, New Zealand - 1770 DNA GHGhigh gp2 | ecosystem: Host-associated > Mammals > Digestive system > Stomach > Rumen ... | reverse complement strand
TTGCAGGCCGTCATCAGGCATGCTCCGATGAGGATAAACGGCAGGAGCCGATGTGTTCTTCCTTTGTTCTTCATGGTTGCAAAGTTACGAATAAGCGAGCAAAGAAACAAACAAAAATCGTATTTTTTGCATTCGCGACGGCTGATGACAAACAGGCACGTTTTGCGTCCTATTATAAATAATGTACGTACAACTAAAACAATTTTTCAAACAATGAAACAGTGTTATCCAAAGATTGGCATTCGCCCGACCATTGATGGTCGACAGGGTGGTATCCGTGAGGGTCTGGAAGAGAAGACCATGAATCTGGCCAAGGCCGTGAAGGACTTGATTGAGAAGAATCTGCGCAACGGTGACGGCTCGAAGGTGGAGTGCGTCATCTCAAACACCACCATCGGTCGAGTGGGCGAGAGTGCCGCTTGTGCCGAACAGTTCGAGCGCGAGGGTGTGGGAAGCACCATCACCGTCACCAGCTGTTGGTGCTACGGTTCAGAGACCATGGATATGAACCCCACCTACCCGAAGGCCGTTTGGGGCTTCAACGGCACGGAGCGTCCGGGAGCCGTCTATCTGGCTGCCGTGCTGGCTGCTCACGCCCAGAAGGGATTGCCTGCCTACGGCATTTATGGACACGATGTGCAGGACTTGAACGACAATAGCATTCCTGCCGACGTGGCCGAGAAGATTCTGCGCTTTGCCCGTGCTGCCCAGGCCGTGGCTACCATGCGCGGCAAGAGCTACTTGTCGTTGGGCAACACCTGTATGGGTATTGCCGGAAGTATCGTCAATGCCGACTTCCTGCAGCAGTATCTTGGTATGCGCACCGAATACGTGTCGTTGGTGGAAATCCTGCGCCGCGTGGACTTCGGCATCTACGACAAGGAAGAGTTTGAGAAGGCCATGCAGTGGGTGGAGAAATACTGCAAACCCCAGGAGGGTCACGACTATAACGAAGACCGTCCGCTGTTCCCCGGCGTGCCGATGACGACCTTCAACGGTAAGGGCAAGGGCAAGAACCGTCAGGAGAAAGACGAGGACTGGGAGTTCACGGTAAAGAACATGATGATTATCCGCGACCTGATGCAGGGTTCGGAGAAGCTGCTGGAGATGGGCTACAAGGAAGAGGCCATCGGCCACAACGCCATTGCTGCCGGTGTACAGGGACAGCGCCAGTGGACGGACTACAAGCCCAACTTTGACTTCCCCGAGTCGATGATGTGTACCTCGTTCGACTGGAACGGACCGCGTGAGGCCAACATTCTGGCTACGGAGAACGACTTCCTGAACGGCATGTCGATGCTGTTCGGCCACTTGCTCACCAACAAGGGCGTGATGTTCTCAGACATCCGCACTTACTGGAGTCCGGAGGCCGTAGAGCGCGTCAGCGGCTGGAAGGCTGAGGGCGGTGCCGCCAACGGCTTCATCCACCTCATCAATAGTGGAGCTACGACGCTGGATGCCACCGGAGCCATGAAGGACCAGGACGGCAAGCCGACGATGAAGTCGCACTGGGAGATGACGAAGGACGACATGGAGGCTTGTCTGAAGGCTACCAACTGGATGCCTGCCGACCGCGACTACTTCCGTGGCGGCGGCTATTCAAGCCACTTCCTCACTAAGGGCGGTATGCCGATGACCATGCTGCGACTGAACCTCGTGGCCGGTCTGGGTCCCGTGCTACAGCTCGCTGAGGGCTGGACGGTAGACCTGCCCGCCAATGTCAACGATATTCTGGACAAGCGTACCGACCCGACATGGCCTACGACTTGGTTTGCTCCGCGTCTGGATGCCACGAAGGATGCTTTCAAGGATGTCTATTCAGTCATGAACAACTGGGGAGCAAATCACGGTGCCATCTGCTATGGTCACGTTGGTGCTGATCTGATTACGCTGGCTGCCATGCTGCGCATCCCCGTCTGCATGCACAACGTTGCAGACAAGGACATCTTCCGTCCGGCATGCTGGAACAGCTTCGGTATGGACAAGGAAGGCGCCGACTACCGTGCCTGCCAGAACTTCGGGCCGCTGTACAAGTAATCTTTTTCGGGATGTCGATATATCGATATTCCGAAATATCGAGATTCCGACATGTTGAAAGAAAAACCCGACGTTTTGGCGTCGGGCTTTTTCTTTATGAGTGATACTTGATGAGTCCTTCCATGGGACTTTGCAGGGTCTGTCCGATGGTGTAGCCTTCGAGCTTGGCAGCTTCCTCCAGTTGGCTGCGGTAGTGAAACGCCATGGAACCGACGAAGTGCACGGGCAGGTCCTTGCGGTTGTAGGGGTCGATGTTGCTGCGGAAGAACTGGCGGAAGTTGTCGATGACCAGTTGGTGCAGGGTGGGGTTGTCGAGGTGCTCGATGATAAACGTCGACGTGGAAGCCAGATAGCGGTTAGCCATCGGCTCGTTGTACACCTTTTTAATAATATCGGCCTGCGTCTGCTTGGTTTCCTCCAGGAACTTGTCGCGCAGGTTCGCCATTTTGGGATTCTTGAAGATGACATTCAGGAACAGGCGTCCCAATACCGAGCCGCTACCCTCATCGCCAAGGATGTAGCCCAATGCCGGCGTGTTTTGCACAATCTGCTCGCCATCGTAGAGGCAACTGTTGGCACCGGTTCCCAAAATACAGGCGATGCCAGCGTCGTGACCGCACAGGGCGCGAGCTGCCGCCATGAGGTCGCTATGCACCTCGACGTCCTTGGGTGACAGCACTTCGTTCAGCACCTGCTTCATCATCGGCACATGAGCAGGTGTGCAGCCGCTGCCGTAAAAACAGACACTGGCGTGCTGCACGAGGGAAGTATCGAGTATACCCATGCTCACCAGGTGGGCGCGGGGGAAGGTGGACAACTGAGACATAAGCTCCTGTCCGAGAATTTGCCGAATGTCGGCCGCCGTTTGATGAATGGGTGTGATACCCTGGGTTTTAAACGTTGCAATGACCTTGTTAGTGTTCTCTTCCGATGAAGAAAGGAGCAGTGTCCAGTCTGTCTTCGTGCTTCCACTGTCTGCAATCAGTATCATAGTCGTTCGTATTTATTTTCGCGCAAAGGTACGAAAAAAAGTGAAAAATGAAAAGTGAAAAGTGAAAAATTTCGTATCTTTGCAGCCAAAACATCTTAAAAACTTAGAATGAAACGTTTATTAACCATATTGGTGGTGTTGCTTACTGTGATGAGCGCCCACGCCGTGTTGAAGGAAAAAGACCTGACGCATACCTTGCGCATCCTGCGTACCGAACTGACGACGAATCACCGTGAGATGTCTCAGCAGATAGAGATGAACAAACGCCAGAGTGAGCGCGTGCGCAACCGGCTGATGGAAACCATGCAGCGGTCGAACCAGAACTCGCTGATGCTCTATTCGCAAAAGCAGGATTATGTTTTCGACTTGACCTACGCCTGCCATGAAGCCACCGAACAGTACCATGAGTTCAAGCGCCTTCAGCTGCCGTTTAAGATGTTTCTTGAGAAGTCGGACACGGAGATTGCACGCTACGACTCGCTGATAGGCGCCCTAAAGGCAATGCCCGTAGCCTTCCTGGAAGACCAGGCGAAGGTAGACCGCAACATTTGTATGACGCTGGCAACCAATATTCGTAACTCGATGGAGGAAAACCGCGCAACGCTACGTGACTATATCCGCTACTACGATTTCACGGAGCAGCGCTTAGGACGCCTGAACGACTATGCCCAGAAGCGTTACAACGACATCCAGACGAATATCTTCAAGAATGGCGGCGACAGTTACTTCAGCATCCTCAAGGACTGGAAGCGCTATTGGGGCACCATGTCGCGTACCGTCGAGAAGAAATACCAGCCCAACGCCAATTCGCAGTGGGACAGCCGGTGGATCTTCGGCCTCTTGTTCTCGGCCATCTTCTACGCGGTGATAGCTTCCCTGCTGAACTTCTCCGTCATCCGTTTCGTGGTTCCCAAGCGGTTGCGTACCGAGGAGTTTATGAAAAAGCGCGCTTGTATCATCATGGCGACGACAACCGTTACGTTTGCGTTGATTCTGGGTGTGACGCTGATGGTGATTGACCAGAACTTCGTCATTATGGCCGCCAACTTGCTGGTGGAGTATGCGTGGTTGCTGGGCGTGATCCTCATCTCGCTGCTGCTGCGTGTGAAGGGCGACCAGATTAAGAGTGCCTTCCGCATCTATACCCCCCTGATGTTTGTGGGTTTCCTGGTGATTGCCATCCGCATTATCCTGATTCCGAACGAGTTGGTGAACATCATCTTCCCGCCCATTCTGCTCGTTTGCGCCCTGTGGCAGTGGAGCGTCATCCGTCGCCACAACCGCAACGTGCCGCGGTCGGACATGTTCTATACCTACATCTCTTTGGTGGTATTCTTGGTGAGCGTGGTTTGTTCGTGGGTCGGCTATACCCTGTTGGCCGTACAGATATTGATCTGGTGGATTATGCAGCTAACGTGCATCCTAACCATTACATGTGTCAGCGGATATATCAAGCTCTATGGCGAGCGTCACCGCTACAGAGAGCGTCCCGTTACCCAGACGTGGGCCTACCATTTGGCCTATCAGGTGCTGCTGCCTATCTTGGGCGTGGCGTCGGTGATGATCAGCATCTATTGGGCGGCAGACGTCTTCAACCTCTCCGACCTCTGTTGGCGCATCTTCCACATGAAGTTTATCGATATGGAGAATTTCAAGCTGAGCATCCTCTCTTTAGCCATGGTGGTCAGCCTGTGGTTCCTCTTTGCCTACATCAACCGCACCCTCTTGAAACTGATGCGTATGCACTATGAGTACAAGGATCCTGAGACTGCCGCCAGTCGCGAGGTGATGGGCAAGAATGTGCTTCAGGTGCTGGTTTGGGGCTTGTGGTTCCTCATTACGATGGGCATTCTTAATATCTCCATGACCTGGCTTGCCATTGTGACCGGAGGTTTGTCGACCGGTGTCGGTTTCGCATCGAAGGACATCATCGAGAATATCTACTATGGTATTTCCCTCATGACGGGACGTATCAAAGTGGGCGACCTCATCCAGGTTGACGACATCACGGGAAAGGTAACGAGCATCAGTTACACCTCTACTGTGGTAGAAGCTATCACGGGCGAGGTGATTACCTTCCAGAACTCGCAGTTGTTCACGAAGAACTATAAGAACCTAACGCGCAATCATGATTATGTGTTGCAAATCATCCCCTTCGGTGTGGCCTATGGCTCGAACTTGCAACAGGTGAAACAGCTGGTGGAAGATGCATTGAATGCCTTGCACATCGAGTGGCTCGACCCCACGAAGCCCATCACTACTGCAGTCTATGAGTTGGGTGACAGCAGCGTGAACTTCCGCACCTTCGTGTGGCTGGAACCGCTGAAGCGCGGATTAGTCATCAGTCAGGTGCTCGGCACCATTTACGACACGCTGAATGCGAACGGTGTCGAAATCCCCTTCCCGCAGCAGGATGTGCATATTAAGAATTAAAAAAGTAACAAAAGTAACTATGTTACCATACATGCGGTAACATCGGTAACATGGTTACCATTGTTACTTTTTGCCGCCACCACGAAGTACCCTCCTCGACGCTGACGAAGTACCGCTTTGACGGCGACGAAGTACCGCTTTGATGCTGACGAAGTACCGCTTTGATGCTGACGAAGTGCCGCTTTGAAGCCAGTCCGAACCGTTCGGACTGGTCGTTTAGACTATTCTGACTGGTCGTTCAGACTATTCGGACGGGTCACGTCAGAGGCTGTTGGGGGGAGAGAAATGATGAAATGACAAAAAGAATTCCGCCCGGCTTCATCACGAAGTCGGGCGGACACAAATATTAAATTGATTTAATGTTTGCGAATTCTATTAGAAGTTGTAGTAAGCACCGAAGCTGATAGCGTTGAACAGGTGCAAACCAAAGTTGTTCTGGCGATATTCGTCCTTCATCCACTGGTGGTTGTAGTAGAGACCCTCACCCAAGTGAGAAACGAGAGTAACCTTATTGCTAACAGAGTAGGCAATACCAGGAACGATAGCAACACCGAACTCGTTCTCGTTGTTCGAAACGCTCTGATAGTGAGTAGTAGCGTAATTGAGACCGCCATCAACGAATGCAAAGAAGTTGCCAGCTTTTACAAACTTATAACGAAGGTAGGGGTTAATTTCGAATGTGTTTGCGTAGTACTTTTTACCACCAAGATTTTTGTTCATCTTGTCACTTGCATGAGCGTAGCCGAGTGCGATAGCAACGTCAAACTTCTCATTCAGTGAATAACCAATCTCAGGCTTGATAGCAAATATGTTCTCTGTGCCAACACCGTTCTCGTGCTCAGAGGTAAAGCCAATCTCACCACCAACCCATACCTGGGCGTTCATTGTAGCAGCTACTGCAACAGCTGCCAGAGTCATCATAATCTTTTTCATAATCTTTTTCTTTTTAATTAATAAAACAATTTTTCCTATTCTCAAATTTAATGCTGTCTTAACCTTTGTTAGGTTTTGACGGTGCAAAGATAAGAAAAAGTAAGATACGTTATACTTTTTATGCGATATTTTTTTATTGTTTGCGGGCACAATCTTGATTAATATCAATTTTTAACATATAAAACAGGGCTTTGAAGGGTAAAAAGGTGTGTTTTTCTTTATCTTTTTGGCTTTTTAAAGCAAAAAATGGAAAAAAGCATGGTTATTTTAAGGAAAATGCTTAATTTTGCAGGATAATTCATTGGAATAACAAAGTAAGATGAAACAAGTGTTTATAGCTGGCCCGTGTGTGATAGAATCGGCAGAACTGCTGGATACTGTAGCAGCCAAGTTGGTGGACATCAATCAAAGGCTGGGCATTGACATCATATTTAAGGCCTCGTTCGACAAGGCAAACCGCACCTCCCTGCACTCCTTCCGCGGTCCGGGCATCGACCATGGACTACTGATGTTGAGTGATGTAAAGTCGAAGTACGGCTTGAGAGTCATTACGGACATCCATGAGGCTTGGCAGGCCGATCCGGCAGGACAAGTGTGTGACGTGCTGCAGATTCCCGCCTTCCTCTGCCGGCAGACAGACCTGTTGTTGGCTGCAGCACGGACGGGACGGACGGTGAATATTAAGAAGGCGCAGTTCTTGAGTGGCAAGGATATGCGATATCCCGTTGAGAAAGCCCGCGAGGCAGGAGCTCAGGACGTTTGGCTGACAGAGCGCGGCAACATGATGGGCTATAACAATCTGGTGGTCGACTTCAGAAACATTCCCGACATGCTGGAAATTACGCCGACGGTCATCATGGACTGCACCCATAGTGTGCAGCGACCTGGAGGCAGTGACGGCAAGACAGGCGGCGACCGCCGCTTCGTGCCACAGATGGCGCTGGCAGCCAAAGCCTTCGGCGCTACGGGATGGTTCTTTGAGGTACACCCCCATCCAGATCAGGGACTGAGTGATGCCGCCAATATGCTGGAGCTGGACAAGCTGGAAGAAATAATTAATAAGGTACGCGCGTGAGAGAAAGAGCCATACAATGTATTCAGGACGAGGCACAGGCTGTGCTCGACTTGATTCCGCAGTTGGACGAGAACTTCGACAAGGCTGTGGACTTGGTATTGTCATGTCACGGTAAGGTTATTGTGACGGGTGTCGGCAAGAGCGGACATATCGGAGCGAAAATAGCCGCAACGCTGGCTTCTACGGGTACGCCTTCGTTTTTCATCAATCCCTTGGACGTCTTTCATGGCGATTTGGGTGTGATGGCCAAGGGCGATGTAGTGCTGGCAATCAGTAACAGCGGACAGACAGACGAACTGTTGCGTTTCATACCGATGGTGCTTCACATGCAGATACCCATCATCGGCATGAGTGGCAATCCACAGTCGCTGCTGGCGAAATACTCAACCTGCCACCTCAATGTCAGTGTCAAGAAGGAAGCCTGTCCTCTGAACTTGGCACCAACCAGTTCTACGACCGCTACGCTCGTCATGGGAGATGCGTTGGCTGTGGCATTGATGGAGCGACGCCACTTCCAGCCACAGGACTTCGCACAGTTCCATCCGGGTGGCGAGTTGGGCAAACGCCTGTTGACGACCGCCCAGGACGTGATGCTGACGGAAAACCTGCCCTTGCTGTCGGCAGACATGCAGCTGGGCGATGCCATTATTCTGGTGAGCAAAGGTAAGCTTGGACTGGGTGTGGCAATCAATAGCGGTGAGATTGAGGGTATCATTACCGATGGCGATATCCGTCGTGCTATGGAGAAGTGGCAGAAAGAATTCTTCAGCCGTACCGTTGGTGATATCATGACACGCCAGCCGAAGCGGGTAGGGCCGGAGACTAAAATTTCGGAGATTCAGAAGTTGATGAATGAGCATAAGATACACAGCGTGCTTGTGGCCGACGGTGACAACCATCTGCTTGGCATAGTAGACAGATACGCCTGTGTTCTTTGAAAATTGAAAATTGAGAATTGAAAATTGATAATTGTGAGGTGATGAAGACACTGAGAAAGATATTGCTCATCCTGTTGCTGGCGATGCCGCTGGCAGCAGTAGGTGTTTATCTGTTTAAGACGCTGGATGCCAAAAACGGACTAACGGTTAGCAGCGTTACCTGTATCATGAAAGACTCGCGCGGCTTTATCTGGATAGGTACACCCGGAGGACTCTATCGTTACGACGGATACACCTTCCGCAGTTTCCAGAGCAACTCGCAGGACGGCTCGTCACTGCTCGACAGCTATGTCGTCAGTATCCAGGAGAGTCTGGAGGGTACGTTGTGGATTCGTACCTTGTCGGGTGTCTGCATCTATCACCCGCAGACAGAGAGCTTCGAGCGCGACATGAAGCAAGTCTATTCCAAGATGGGTATTGATGGCGACATCCCGTCGTTGGTTTATATCGACAAGCATAAGAACCTGTGGGCTGTGGTGCCCAGCAAGGGCGTGATGGCCTATAACATGCAACAGCAACAGCACTACGAATTCGGCTATGGTACCGATGCAAGCAGTGTGCCGTCGGGTGAGATATGCTCGCTGAGCGAGTGTCGCGACGGAGCGCTGCTGGTGTACACTGACGGCCGCATCGTTTGTTGTGATATCACGCATCAACAGCATGTTGTCTGGCAGACTGACTTTATCGCGGAGCATGAGCTGCGTAACAGTCAGACGCTGAAGGCTTTCGCCGACCAGATGGATAATATCTGGCTCTATGGACAAGGCACGTTGATGCTTTACAACAAGAAGGCCAACACATGGAACACAACCATCGGCGACCAGCTGGGTATGACGAGCCAGAATGCTGACCGTAGTGTCAACGGCATGGCAGGCGACCGCAGTGGTAACCTTTGGATAGCCACTGACCGTGCCGGACTGGTGCGTAGCAATGTCAATACCCACGAGATGGAGACCGTGCAGTTGCATAGTGCACACAGTTTCCAGAATCCTCAACTCAATGCAAGCATCCAGAGTGTCTATGTGGACGACACCGATTTGCTGTGGGTGGGTACGGAGAAGTCTGGACTGGCCTTCTATGGCGACAATATCTATAAGTTCCAGTCGGAGCTGTTGGGTGACATTACAGCCATTGCTCAGATGCCCGACGGCAAGATATGGTATGGAACCGATGAGAATGGTATCATTGGCTTCGAAGGCACACTGGCCAGTCAGAAGGTTTCAGCGTTGGCGACAACACCCGACGGCAGCCTGTGGGTAGGTTCCAAGAACAATGGCCTGACGCGAATCAAAAATGGGGTTAGCACCATTTATTCGGCCAATATCGACAGGCATAGAACACTGATAGACGACCATATCAACGCCCTTTGTTCCGATAAGAGCGGCAATCTGTGGATTGCCACCAATGGAGGTTTGCAGGTGTACAATCCCAAGATGGACACCTTCTCGTCGTACACCCGTGAGAACGGCATGCTCAATACGAACAACGTCATCACCTTATTTTATGGTAGTGACAACCGCCTGCTGATAGGAACCTCAGAGGGAGTGGTCGTCCTCAACCTTTCTTCGCGTGAAAAGACGGTACTAACGGGAAACAGTACGAACCTGATGCCCTTCACCAACAACTTTATCACGCAGATTTTTGAAGACTCCCGCGGACTGTTGTGGATTGGAACACGAGAAGGTTTGAACGTTCTCAATCAGGTGAACGATGAATTGACTCACCTGCTGGAGAAAGATGGCTTGTGCAATAACTCCATCTGCGGCATTGCTGAAGATAAGAACCACAACATTTGGGTGACTACGAGAAACGGTTTGAGCCGTATTGTCGTCCAGCGTAACCACGAGGATGGCACGTTCAACTATGGACTTTACAACTATGATGTCAGTGACGGTCTGCAGAGCAACGAGTTCAATCCGGGCTCTATCCTAACCCGCCAGGACGGTACGGTAATCTTTGGCGGACTGTATGGTATCAACTGGGTTCGCCACACCAGTAAGGATGAGCAGGTGGCACTGCCCAGCGTGATGTTGACACAGTTGTTTGTGGGCGAAGAG
>Ga0247611_10011072_pt1 | contig 10465 bp, 8 predicted proteins | sample 177DNAGHGhighgp2_FD_192422 | JGI IMG/M metagenome (GOLD analysis project Ga0247611, IMG submission 192422) | Sheep rumen microbial communities from Palmerston North, Manawatu-Wanganui, New Zealand - 1770 DNA GHGhigh gp2 | ecosystem: Host-associated > Mammals > Digestive system > Stomach > Rumen ... | reverse complement strand
GTATACTCTTGCAATAGACAGACAGAATGCTAAGTTAGATGACTTCTATGATTCACATCATCCAGCTGTTTTAAGAATGATTAAGATGGCTACAGATAATGCTCATAAGGCTGGTATCTGGTGTGGTATTTGTGGTGAATTAGGCGCAGATACAGAGCTTACTGAAGAATTCGTTAAGATGGGTCTTGATGAACTTTCAGTATCTCCTTCTATGGTGCTTAAGTTAAGAAAGATAGTTAGAGAGATGGATTAATATGACAATCAATGAAATAGCTAAACTAGCAGGTGTATCTAACGCCGCTGTTTCTAGGTATTTTAATAATGGCTATGTTTCGGAAGAGAAGAAAGAAGCAATAAGAAGAGTTGTTGAGGAGACTGGCTATAGCCCGTCTCCTCAAGCTCAAACTTTGAGAACTAAGAAGACGAAACTTATTGGCGTTATTATTCCAAGGCTTAACTCAATAGCTACTAATTTAGTGGTTAATGGAATATCTGATAGATTAGAAACAGAAGGGTATCAGATTTTGCTTGGTAATACTGGAGATGACGTTTCCAAGGAATTGAATTATCTTCGTATTTTCAATGAGAATAGAGTGGATGGCGTGATTTTACTAAGTTCTATGGTTTCTATTAAACATAGATTGGCCATGGATAAATTAAAATGTCCTGTAGTTATAATAGGACAAAAATGTGAAGGCTGTAATTGCGTATATTACAATGATTATCAGGCTACTTACATGGTTACTAATTATTTAATTGAGAAGGGATGTAAGAAGCTTGTTTTTATAGGATTTAACGATACAGAGATTTCTAATGGCAAACAGCGAAGAAAGGGCTTTGTTAAAGCTTTAAAGGATGCTAAATTGCCATGTGAAGAAGGACAGATAAATACAGGGGATATTCGTAAACAATCTGGATATTTAATAATGGAAAGCTTATATAATAAATACAATGATTTAGATGGAGTTGTATGTGCAAGTGATAAGGTTGCTGTGGGAGCAATTAAGTATTTACAGGATAGGGGGCTTAATGTACCAAGGGATGTAAAGGTAGTAGGCCACGATTATTCTGATTTTTCACAGGCAATAACTCCAACCTTAACCACTGTTAAATATTCATATGAGGAGGCTGGAGCTAAAGGTGCAGCCATGCTTTTAAATTTAATACGCGAAATACCTCTTTTAGCTAAAGAGATTATGTTGGGATATGAAATAATCGAGAATGATTCCACAAGATAAATTAGTTTGTTAATGATAAAGGAGATTATATGGCAGCTAATATTAAACAAGGAGACATAATTGAGGTAGCGGGTATAGATTTTGTTCCGCTTGTAATTAATAATAACGAAAGATCAATGACAGACACTAAGGTGATGGTTTGTCCTATAATACAAGAAGAGACCAATAATAAAAAGCATATCTATGTTGAAGGTGAACATATTAAGGGATATGCATGCTGTGATCAGGTTAGAAGAATTAACCTATTAGCTAAGCAATATAAGGCTATTGACCATATTAGTTATGAGCAAATAGCTGAAGTTTCTAGTGCTATTAATAGTAGTATGAATTTTATCTAGTACCTTTTCACTAATTTGATATTTTCATGGGCTATATTACCTAGTTAACTAGTCTGCTTTAAAAATGAATATATTATGAATGGATTTAAGAGATGGTTGTTAAAATCATCTCTTTTTTTGATATTTTTAGTTTTTATACTGTTTTGCAGGAATGTAAAAAATATATTTATAGTAAAATACAAAGTAAAAATAAAACAATAAAAAATTGTACTAGTACTACAGGGGGATGAAAAAATAGAGGATATCCCCCTATTACCCCCAAAACACCTTTCTACATAGGGGGTATTTTTAGAAATTATATTATTAGTATATAACTAAAAAATTCAGTATTTATCAGTAATTCAACAATATTTTGAAAGACTAAAAATTCACCATAAAAATCCCCCTTGATTCTTTAAATACAGTAAATTATACTGTAAACAGTGTTAACGAACACATTTACTACTGCAATACGGGTAATAAAGGGGTGGGATCCTTTAGAACTTAAGTATAAAAATTGTGAGATAACACTGCTGGGGAACCTTCGGGATAAGTAGACGGGAGAAAGAAAGAGTTTCATCACTAAGATATAGGGTGAGTTTTTAGTCATGAGATTCTACGGTTTGGGCTACGCCAAACCAAACGTCCTTAAAGGCGTAAGTATTTAGGGAAATAGAAATATAGTCGTAGTACAGATGGAGGCAAGATGCCGAAATTAACTAAAGAGATTCGAGATTCAGTCGTGGCTAATGCCAAGCTCGAGTTTCTAGAGAACGGTTTTGAGCATACATCTATGCGTAAAATTGCAAGCAACGTAGGGATAAGCGTTGCAGGGTTATACAAATTATTTGCAAATAAAGAGGCGTTGTTTGACGAAGTTGTAAAGCCTGCAATCGTTGAGTTTGATACTTACTATGAGAGCGTGAAGAAAGATAGTGTCAGGAAGTTAGAGTGTGAAGAATTTGATGCTATTTGGAGTGGTAGAAGTATTGAAAGCATACTCAATTTATTATACGCAGATTTTGATGCTTTTAAACTTATTATCTGTTGTTCGACAGGAACAAAATATGAGAACTTTCTGCATGACCTTGTTGTGCGTGAACAAAAGGATACAGAGAAATTTGTTCAGAGGTTAGAAGAAAGTGGAGTTTCTGTCAGACCTGTGAGATCCGAATATGTGCATATTCTTATGCGATCATATTACGGGGCATTGTTCGATGTTGTCAGACATGATTTTACGAGAAATCAAGCAGAACAATTCCTAATTGTGTTAAATAAGTTTTTCGAGCCAGGTTGGCGAGAGATCTTTCGGGTGTAACAAATTAAATAAATAAACGTGATGAAAAGAGCTTGACTGGGGAGTCAAGCTCTTTTCTTTTTATATAATAAATGATATAATTAATATACATTGATGCGTAGAATTAAATTATAGAGGTTATTTATGGGCGAAATAAAAGATAACAAATCACCAGAAGAGTCAGATTTATTGTTTGATAAAAAGTGTAATTGTCCAGTATGTGATTCTGATTTTACATATAAACAGGTAAGAACTGGAAAAGCTCGTTTTATTGGAACAGATGACGACTTAAGACCAAGATATGCTAACATTGATACGGTGAAATATGATGTAATAATGTGTCCAGTTTGTGGTTACTCTGCGGTTTCAAGAGAGTTTGAAAGAATAACAGAAAAACAGAGAATACACATTAGAGAAGTTATTTCAAGTAAGTTTGTTGGAATGGACATGTCAAAAAAGCCGCATTATACGTATAATGACGCTATAATTAGATATAAAATGGCTTTGTTGACTGCAATTAATAAATTGCCAGCAAAGTTAAGTGAGTGTGCCTTTTTATGCTTAAAGCTCTCATGGTTATATGAAGGAGAAGTAGAAGAGATATTAGCGGGCAGAGATAAGAATGATATTTCAGATCGCGAATTTAGCCGTTATGTTGTTTTTGAGCAAGGTTTATTACAGTATAGAGAAGAAGCATATAAAGGTTTTTCGGAGGCCCTTTTAAAGGAATATCCGCCTATATGTGGTATGGATGAGGAGTCGGTGGAGTTTTTAATTGGGGTTCTTGCTTTTAATTGCGGAGAATTTAATGAAGCTCTTACATACCTATCAAAGGCAGCCTTATCTAAAAAAATAAATCCTAAGATGAAAGATAAAGCCATAGATTTAATGGAAGAATGTCGAAAGAAAAATAAGAGCGATAGCGCTTGACATCAGAGCTTATCTAGGATAACATAATCTAGTAATTAAAACTACATATCGTGTTTTTTGAAATTATATGTAACATATTGGGAGGAAGAATAATGGCCTATAGAATTGTAGTCGATAGTTGTTGTGATTTACCAGAGGATTATAGAAGAGATGAGCATTTTAAAGTTGTTCCATTGACATTAGTTGTTGATGACACAGAAATTATAGATGATGAAACTTTTGACCAGTTAGATTTTTTAAGAAGAGTTAAGGAATCTAAGAATGGAATTCATTCGGCATGTCCTTCTCCTCAGAGATATATGGATGAATATGAGACTGATGAAGCAACTGATATCTATGTAATTACATTATCATCTAAGCTAAGTGGTAGTTATAATGCTGCTATAGTAGCAAAGGATATGTATGAAGATGAAGGCGGTACTAATAAGGTTCATGTATTTGACTCTAGATCAGCAGCTGCAGGTGAAGTTTTAATTGCATTTATGATTGAAAGAGCAATTAATGAGGGACTTAAGTTTGAAGAAGTAGTTGAGAAGGTTGAGGACTTTAGAGCTAAGATGGGAACTTATTTTGTTCTTGAGACTTTAGAAGTATTAAGAAAAAATGGTCGTTTATCAAACCTTAAGGCTGCAATAGTATCTGCACTAAATATTAAGCCTGTTATGGCAGGTAATGATGGTTCAATTGTTAAGCTTGGACAGAGTAGAGGTATGGATAAGGCACTTATTCAGATGGTTGACCATATTAAGAAGGATACAGCTAATCCAGAGACTAAGACATTAGTTATTGCACATTGCAATGCACCTGCTAGAGCTAACAAGGTAAAGGAATTAGTTGAAAGCATTATGCCAATTAAAGATGTTGTTATTGTTGATACAGCTGGTGTAAGTTCAATGTATGCATATGATGGTGGAATTGTTGTTTCAGTTTAATTTTGATTTATAGCCTAATTTCTTATTGATAAATATTATCGTTAATAATTTGACAAAAGCCCTTCAACATATTGTTGAAGGGCTTTTTGCATGTTAGAATAGACTTATGTTGGTTAGACATATCTAATAATCAAATAGGAGGCTATGACAATGAATTATTTAGAAATTGAAAAAGTAGTTGGTAGAGAAATTCTTGATTCAAGAGGTAATCCTACAGTTGAAGCTGAAGTATATTTAGTAGATGGCACAGTAGGACGTGGTACAGCTCCTTCAGGCGCTTCAACAGGCGTTTTTGAGGCACTTGAATTAAGAGATGGTGATAAGTCTAGATATTTAGGAAAGGGCGTTACTAAGGCTGTTGAGAATATTAATACAATTATTAACGACGCATTAATCGGTTTAGATGCATCTGATACTTATGCTGTTGATAAGGCTATGATTGATGCTGATGGTACAGAGAATAAGGATAAGTTAGGTGCTAACGCTATTCTTGCAGTTTCAATTGCAGCTGCAAGAGCAGCATCTATTTCCCTTGATATTCCTCTTTATAGATTCCTTGGTGGTGTGCAGGCTACAACACTTCCAGTTCCTATGATGAATATCTTAAATGGTGGTGCACATGCAACTAATACAGTTGATACTCAGGAATTTATGATTATGCCTGTAGGTGCTCCTTCATTTAAGGAAGCTCTTAGATGGTGTGCTGAAGTATTCCATGCACTTGCTAAGATATTAAAGAGCAAGGGTCTTGCTACATCAGTAGGTGATGAGGGTGGTTTTGCTCCTAACCTTTCTTCTGATGAAGAGACAATTGAGACAATTCTTGAGGCTGTTAAGGCTGCAGGCTATGAGCCAGGTAAGGATTTTATGATTGCTATGGATGCTGCATCTTCTGAATGGAAGGATGAAGAAAAGGGCGTTGGCTTCTATAAGCAGCCTAAGTCAGGTAAGACATTTACATCTGATGAACTTATTGCTCATTGGGAAAGCTTAGTAGATAAATACCCAATTATTTCTATCGAAGATGGTCTTGATGAAGAGGACTGGGAAGGCTGGAAGACAATGACAGAGAAACTTGGTAAGAAGGTTCAGTTAGTTGGGGATGATTTATTTGTTACTAACACTAAGAGACTTTCAAAGGGTATTGAAAAGGGCGCTGCTAACTCAGTACTTATTAAGCTTAACCAGATTGGTTCTGTTTCAGAGACTCTTGAAGCTATTAAGATGGCTCATAAGGCAGGTTACACAGCAATTTCATCTCATAGATCAGGTGAAACAGCAGATACAACTATTGCTGATTTAGCAGTTGCTCTTAATACATGTCAGATTAAGACTGGTGCACCTTCAAGATCTGAAAGAGTTGCTAAGTATAACCAGTTACTTCGTATTGAAGAAGAACTTGGAAGTGCAGCTGTTTACCCAGGTATGAAGGCTTTCAATGTATTAAAGTAATATGGCTTTATAGAATGTTTGAAATTGTTTTTCTAAAAAACATTGTAGAAAAAGTTTGACAAATAATTAAATAGAGTTTAGAATCTGTAAACATAAAGGCAAAGGCGTCTTGAAGAATCTACTTCAAGACGCCTTTTTTCTTTATAAAGCAAAACTTATTAACGAATCAACTAATAATATTTGATTTGATTAATCTTAATCCTAGGCAAAAGAGACAATTAAATACAATATAACAAAGACAAGGGCGTCTACTGTACTATTAGTTATTAGTAGGCTTCCCCTGTCTTTTTTAGTTAATAGGGAAATCATGAGGAAGGAGACTTTAATGATGGAGGATTTAATTAAAGTTTTAGATGGCGAATTGTTTTCAGTATGGTTTTTAATTGGCGCAGCTTTTGTTTTCTGGATGCAAGCTGGTTTTGCAATGTGTGAAGCAGGCTTTACTAGAGCTAAGAACGCTGGAAATATCATTATGAAAAATCTTATGGATTTTTGTATTGGTACTGTTATGTGGTTTATCTGCGGTGCTTCTTTGATGTTAGGAGATAATGTATTAAACGGATTTAGTGGTGGATTTACATTTGATGTATTTACAAACTATGGGAATTTTAACTATTCAGCATTTGTATTTAACCTTGTATTCTGTGCTACAACAGCAACTATAGTTTCAGGTGCAATGGCTGAAAGAACTAAATTTTCAAGCTACTGTATTTATTCAGCTGTAATTTCAGCAATTATCTATCCTATAGAAGCTCATTGGACTTGGGGCGGAGGATTCTTAAGTCAATGGGGATTCCACGATTACGCAGGATCTAACTGTATTCATATGGTTGGCGGTATTTGTGCTTTGATTGGTGCATGGATGCTTGGACCAAGAATTGGTAAGTTTGAAAGAGATAAAAATGGCAAGGTCACTAAAGTTAAGGCTTTTCCTGGTCATAACTTAGTTATTGCTTCTCTTGGTGTATTTATCCTATGGTTTGGTTGGTATGGATTTAATGGAGCTGCAGCTACAGACGTTCCTACTCTTGGATCTGTATTCCTTACAACTACTGTATCACCTGCTGTTGCAACTGTAGTGTGCTTATTATTTACTTGGGCAAAATATGGTAAACCTGATGTGTCTATGTGTTTAAACGCTTCTTTAGCAGGTCTTGTAGCTATTACAGCCGCATGTGATGTTACAGACTGTGCTGGTGCAGCAATAATCGGTGTTGTAGCTGGTTTATTAGTTGTATTTGGTATTTGGTTTAACGATTATGTTATTCATGTAGATGATCCTGTTGGTGCTGTTGCAGTTCATATGTTAAATGGTATTTGGGGAACTGTTGCAGTAGGTTTGTTTGCAACAAAGAGTGCTCCTGGCTTTGCAGTAGCTGGAATTAATGAAGGTCTATTTTATGGCGGTGGATTTACACAGTTAATTAAGCAGCTTGGCGGTATGGGTATTACAGCTCTTTGGGCAATAGTTACAATCACAATAACATTCGCAATAATTAAAAAGACAATCGGCCTTAGAGTTTCACAGGAAGAAGAAATTGAGGGCTTAGATGTTATGGAACACGGTCTTACATCTGCATATGCTGGTTTTTCAATTGTTGATGCAACAGCTTCTTATATGGATGCTAACGAGAATACAAGTCTTGGTGTTGATGAATATGATTTAGCAAGCAAAGCAGTTAAGGATGCAGCCGTTCCAGTAGTAAATGTAAGTAAGAATCTTGCTGGTACAAGTCTAGAAACTGGCATGAACAAGATTGTTATTGTAACTAAGCTATCAAGATACGACAAGATTAAGCGTGCACTTAATGAGCTTGGAGTAACAGGAATTACAGTAACTCAGGTAACAGGTTGTGGTATTCAAAAGGGTGCCGGCCAGATGTACAGAGGTGTTGAAATGGATATGACACTTCTCCCAAAGATTAAGCTTGAGGTAGTTGTTTCTAAAATACCAGTTGAAAGCGTTATTGAAGTGGCTAAGAAAGCTCTTTACACAGGAAAAATTGGTGATGGCAAGATCTTTGTATATCCAGTAAGTAAGGTAGTTAAGATTCGTACTGGTGAAGAAGACTTTGATGCATTACAAGATGTAGAATAATAGATATGTTCTAGTTATTCACGAAATTTAATATTATATGGGTAAGCGTCCTTAGGTTATCTAGGGGCGCTTAATGGAGGATTATAATGAATGATTTATTAAGACAAGTTGAAGAAAAAGGCCTATATAGGTCGTCTTTTGAACATGATAACTGCGGTATCGGTGCAGTAATTGATGTTAAAGGTAGAAAAAATCACAAATTAGTCAGTGATGCATTATCTATAGTGGAGAAACTAGAACATCGTGCTGGTAAAGATGCAGAGGGTAAGACTGGTGATGGCGTTGGTATTTTAACTCAAATTCCACACGAATTCTTTGTAAAAAAGCTAAAAGAAGAGGGCATTGAACTTCCTAGTGAGAGAAACTACGGTGTTGGTATGTTTTTCTTCTCTCAAAATGAACTTGATATGCGTAGAGAAAAATCTATGTTTGAAATTATCGTTAGAAAAAGCGGTTTAAAGATTATTGCATGGAGAAAGGTTGACTCAAATCCTGATGTTCTTGGTAGTAAGGCAAAGGAATGTATGCCTTCAATTTATCAGGTTTTTATTGAAAGATCAAAGGAATGTGCTAGTGATTTAGATTTTGATAGAATGCTCTACATTATTCGTAGAGAATTTGAGCAAAGTAGTACAGATACTTACGTTGTTTCATTGTCATGTAGAACTATAGTTTATAAGGGTATGTTTTTAGTTGGTCAGTTAAGAACATTTTTTACTGATTTAGAAGATGAAAGTTTCAAGTCTGCAATAGCAATGGTTCACTCACGTTTCTCAACTAATACACAGCCTAGTTGGATGAGAGCTCATCCAAACAGATTAATTGTGCACAATGGTGAGATTAATACAATTAAAGGTAACGTAGATAAGATGCTTGCTAGAGAGGAAACTATGCATTCTGATGCCTTTAGTTTAGAGGATATGACTAAGGTATTTCCTGTTATTTCTCAAAATGGTTCAGATTCAGCAATGCTTGATAATGCTCTAGAATTCCTTGTAATGAGCGGCATGCCACTTCCACTTGCTGCTTCAATCATGATTCCTGAACCTTGGTCTCATAATGAAACACTTTCTTATGAAGAAAGAGATTTTTACCAATATTACGCAACAATGATGGAACCTTGGGATGGTCCAGCTTCTATCCTATTCTCAGATGGTGATGTATTTGGTGCAATTCTTGATAGAAACGGTCTTAGACCATCTAGATACTATGTAATGGATGATGGAAGACTTATTCTTTCATCTGAGGTTGGTGTTCTTGATTTAGACGAAAGCCATATTGTAAAAAAAGAAAGACTTCATCCAGGTAAGCTTCTTATTGTAGATACTAAGGAAGGCAAGATTATTTACGATGAAGAAATTAAAGAAATGTATGCTAAAAGTAAGCCATATGGCGAATGGTTAGATAGTAACCTTCTTCCACTAAGTGCATTAAAAATTCCAAATAAGAAGGTAACTAGCTATTCATTTAAAGAAAGACAAAGACTTCAAAAGGCCTTTGGTTATACTTGGGAAAATTACCATGATAGTATTCTTTCAATGGCTTTAAATGGAACAGAGGCAATTGGATCAATGGGTATTGATACACCTATTGCAGCTTTATCTAAGGAATATCAGCCATTATTTTATTATTTTAAGCAGTTATTTGCTCAGGTTACAAATCCACCAATAGATTCAATTCGTGAGGAAATTGTAACATCAAGAACAGTATATCTTGGTACTAATGGTAATTTATTAGAGGAAAAACCAGAGAACTGTCAGGTTCTAAAAATAAATAATCCTATCCTTACAGATCTTGACTTGCTTAAAATTGAAAATTTACACAAGGACGGATTTAGAGTAGCTAAGGTTCCTATTTTGTTCTATAAGAGAACTCCAATGAAGAGAGTGTTAGACCACTTATTTGTTGAGGTTGATAAGGCGTATCGAGAAGGCGCTAATATTCTTATTCTTTCAGATAGGGGTGTTGATGAGAACCACGTTGCAATTCCATCATTACTTGCTGTTGCTGCAGTTCATAAGCATTTAGTTGATACTAAGAAATGTACTGCTATGTCAATTGTTGTTGAGTCTGGGGAACCAAGAGAAGTACACCATTTTGCCACACTTTTAGGCTATGGCGCTTCTGCTGTAAATCCATATCTTGCACATGCAACAATAGGTCAGTTAGTTGATGAGGGCTTATTAGATAAGGATTATTAT
>Ga0247611_10011071_pt1 | contig 10467 bp, 9 predicted proteins | sample 177DNAGHGhighgp2_FD_192422 | JGI IMG/M metagenome (GOLD analysis project Ga0247611, IMG submission 192422) | Sheep rumen microbial communities from Palmerston North, Manawatu-Wanganui, New Zealand - 1770 DNA GHGhigh gp2 | ecosystem: Host-associated > Mammals > Digestive system > Stomach > Rumen ... | reverse complement strand
TCCGAGGTCACGATGGTCTTGACGATATACATGTCAGGACGCATCTTGCCCAGCCGCTTCATGTTATTGATGATGTAGTAGTGGAACATGATGTTGGTCTGGTTGCCGTTGATGATCACCCACTCGCCTTTGTCATTGCGGCAGACGATAGCGATACGATCAGCATCCGGGTCACTCGCGATAACGAGGTCAGCGCCAAGCTTGGTGCCTAACTTCATACCAAGCGTCATCGCCTCAGCGTTCTCGGGGTTCGGGCTGACTACCGTCGGGAAGTTACCGTCGATCACCATCTGCTCCGGTACTACGTGGATATTCTGGAATCCCCAGCTACGCAGACACATCGGCACGATCTGACGACCGGCACCATGCATCGGGGTATAGACGATGTTGAGGTCTTTCTGACGCAGGATGGAGTCCTGATCAATCATGACTGACTTAACCGCCATCATGTAGTCATAATCCATCTCGCCGCCGATGATCTCGATGAGGTCTTTGTTCGCCTCCCATTTGACATCCTTGAGGGTCACTTTATTCACCTCGTCGATGATACCTTGGTCATGCGGCTGCAGCACCTGCGAACCGTCCTCCCAGTAGGCCTTGTAACCGTTGTACTCTTTCGGGTTATGACTTGCCGTCACGTTCACACCGCCCTGACATTTCAGATGCCTGATAGCGAAGCTCACCTCCGGCGTCGGACGCAGGCTCTCAAAGAGATACACCTTGATGCCGTTCGCAGAGAAGATATTGGCTACCGTCTCCGCGAAGAGCCGACCGTTATTACGGCAGTCGTGACCTACTACTACGGCTACGCGACCGTCCTGCACGTGCTCAAAACCGCCTTCTTTCTGCACTTTCAGCATATAATTGGCGTAACCCTGCGTTGCCATCGCAACGATGTACTTGTTCATGCGGTTCGTGCCAGGACCCATGATACCGCGCAGACCGCCGGTACCGAACTCCAATGTACGATAGAAAGCGTCGATGAGTTCGGTTTTGTCCTCCGCCGCCATCATCGCTTTCACTTGCGCGCGGGTCTCCGCGTCAAAAGGCTCTTTGGTCCATACCTCAGCAACCTCCATTACTTTTTTCAGTTCGTCTGTCATAATCATTAAATTTAAAGTTAATCATATTGTTGAAACAAAAAGTCATTATACGGGTAGCGCTTCACGTGGATTGCTTTGATGCGGTCGTACATCAGCGCACGCAAAGCATCTATGTTCTGTTTGTTTTTCGCGGAGATGAAGATGCAATCCTCTCCGAGACGCGCCATCCAACTCTTCTCCAAGTCCGCCAACGACAGGTTCTCGCGCTGGATCGGTGTCAAGTCATCCTCCTCTTTGGGCACATACGTGAAATTGTCGATTTTGTTGAAGACCACCACCGTCGGCTTGTCCTCTTTGCATATGTCGGCAATCGTCTGCTGCACCACTTCATACTGCTCTTCGAAGTTCGGGTGACTGATATCGACCACATGTATCAGCAGGTCCGCCTCCCGCACCTCATCCAACGTGGATTTGAACGATTCTACCAGGTGATGCGGCAACTTGCGGATAAAACCGACCGTGTCGCTCAGCAGGAACGGCAGGTTTTCTATCGTCACTTTGCGCACTGTAGTATCCAGCGTCGCAAACAACTTGTTCTCCGCGAACACCTCCGATTTGGAGAGCAGGTTCATCAACGTCGATTTACCCACATTGGTGTATCCGACAAGTGCCACGCGCACCATCTTCCCGCGATGCTGCCGCTGCGTTGCCATCTGTTTGTCGATGGTCTTGAGTTGTTCGCGCAGCAAAGCGATCCGCTGCCCGATAACCCGTTTATCGGCTTCTATCTGCGTCTCACCCATACCACGGTTGGTGCCGCCACCGCCTCGCTGACGGTCGAGGTGACTCCACATACGCGTCAGACGCGGCAACATATACTGCAGATGCGCCATCTCCACCTGCGTCTTCGCGTAACTCGTTTGCGCACGCTGCAAAAATATCTCAAGGATCAATATCGTCCGGTCGATGACACGCACATCAGGCTGCCCCTTGTGATTAAGCGCTTTCTCAATGTTACGAATCTGTCTCGGGCTCAACTCGTCATCAAAGATAACTACATCAATTGGATGATGATCTATGATATATTGATCGATCTCCTCGAGTTTACCTTCGCCTACATAAGTCGCTGTTATCGGTAAATTCAATCGCTGGGTAAAACGTTTAACGGGAACGATACCGTTGGTGTCGGCTAAGAATGCCAACTCGTCAAGGTATTCCTTGGTGCGTTCTTCCGGTTGATTTGGGGTTATCAGGCCCACCAAAACGGCGTGTTCGATGTAGGGTTTGATTTCTATCATATATCTTTGCGGCTGCAAAGATACAGTTTTTTTTTGATATATGCAAAAAAAAAGCGCCAAATTGGCACTTTTTTTTGATTACTTACGAATTCCGAGTTCTTTGATGATTGCGCGGTAACGCTCAATGTCTTTTGCCTTCAGGTAATCCAACATACGACGACGTTTTCCTACCAATGCGGTCAGTGCGCGCTCTGTACCAAAGTCCTTGCGGTTTGCTTTCAGGTGCTCCGTCAGGTGGTTGATACGGAAAGTAAACAATGCGATTTGGCTCTCTGCCGAACCTGTGTTCTTGGCGTCATTGCCGTACTTGGCAAACAACTCGGCTTTCTTTTCTGCTGTTAAATACATAAATATGTAATTTTTTTGTTAAACAATGTCGGCTGAAGCAGCATCGCGAGGATCACAACTTCGCCGGATTTATGCCTCTTCCTTCGAAAAAGCGTGCAAAATTACTGCTTTTTTTTTACATGTGCAAATTTTTTTGCATTTTCGTGCAGATTTTCTATTTTTTCACCTGGAAGGGGAAGGATCCGATGAGGTTGCCGTCACAGAAGAAATCGATGGTATAGAATCCTTTGAGGACCTCTTCTTTTTCCGCGAGCGGGCAGAAACAAGTGCCGCTGAAAGGCTCGCCGGTATACTCGATTTGCTGCCTTACTGAATAAGGTATCTCTCCGCTTTCGAACTCAAAGAGATGCTCGGCACTCTCGTTGAGCAGATTGCCGTTGGGATCCATGACACGCGCATAAAGGAACTTAAGTCCCGGCTTGCAGGTGATATTCTTCGCGATGACAAAGTCGAACTGTAACTTACGCACGTTACTTGCCATCTTGGTCTTTTTGTCATTCTTGTTAAGAGTGGTCAGCGTACACGAGCTCACCTCGAGCATAGCGGCACGCGTGACGGTCTCGGTCAGCTCCGCATTGGCGGTGGAGAGTTGTGTATTCTGCTCTTTAACCTGCTGGTTTTCCCGCCGTACGATTTGGTTCTCTTCGGTCAGCCGGGCATTGGTAGCATTGAGCGAGTCGATCTGCCGCACATAATCCTGCATGACGAGCCGTACGGTCGCAAGTTCTTTCTTGAGTTCGGCAATCTTACGTGCATCGGAAGCCTTGGTCTGCCTTAGTTCCTCGAGCAAGTCCTGCACGCGTTGCTGTTCCCGCGAGAGCAAGTCCTGCAGGCTGTCATTCTTGATATCCATCTGCTGATAGCCGTCGAACTGGATGGCAAGGTCCTCGTATTCCTCCTGCAGTTGTTCCTTCTCAATAGTCATCTGCTCCACGAGTTCGGTCAACTCCGTGCGCTGGTTGAGATACAGATAAGCGAGCGCACCCAGCGCTGCCACTAATACCACAATAACGATCCAAACTACTTTCTTATTCATAATAAGGGTATCACTTTTTCTAATTGGTTACTTCTACTTCCTTTGAGCAGGATGGTATATCCGGTCATGGGTTCTTTTTGCAGTTGTTCGCATAGCGCTTCCACATTGTCGTAAACGGGATAAGGTGCTGTGGTGTCTTTGTATTCCTCGCCCACGAGCAGCACTTTGTCTGCCTTGCGCTCGAGCAGCATGTTGACGATGTTCTGGTGCTCCAAATGGCTATATTCGCCGAGTTCTCGCATGGCACCGAGGATGTAGGCCTTCGGCACTGGAGATTGGACATTGGACATTGGAGACCGGTCAAACGCTTCTATCGCCGCTGTCATGGATGTGGGATTGGCGTTATAGGCATCCACAACGACCGTATTCTTCTCCGTCTGCATCAACTGCGAGCGGTTATTGCTCGGCACATAAGTCCGTATAGCAGCGAGTCCCTGTTCATACGGAACTCCGAAATAGTGTCCCACGCACAATGCCGCCGACACGTTCTCTGCGTTATACCCGCCAACGAGATGAGTACCCTCCGGCATTGTACCCGTGTGGTAGAGTTCTTGATCTTCGAGCAGACCAATAGCCTCCTCTTCCATCTTAGCCAAGTACGGGTTATCCGCATTGCGGAAGATGATTCCGTCATGCTTTACGAGCCATTCGTATAGTTCCGCTTTGGTCTTCATCACGCCCTCAAACGAGCCGAAGCCTTCCAAATGCGCACGACCCACATTGGTGATAAGTCCGAAATCGGGTTCGGCTATCTCGACGAGTTCCTTGATATCTCCGGGATGGCTGGCGCCCATCTCCACAATAGCCATGTCGTGCGCGCGCGTGATATTTAATAAGGTAAGCGGCACACCGATCTGGTTATTCAGGTTGCCCTGCGTGTAGTAGATATTATATTTGGTTTTGAGCACCGCGGCGCATAGTTCTTTGGTAGTCGTCTTGCCGTTGGTACCGGTGATAGCAAGGATGGGGGTTTTCAATTGACGCCTCCATGCCCGCGCCAAGTCCTGCAAGTCACGCAACGCGTTCTCGCCGCAGATGACATACTCTGCACCATCCTTACGGGCCTGCTCCACAAAATCATTCCCGTCGAAATGTTCCCCCTTCAGTGCCACGAAGACAGCACCGGAAGTTACCTTCCGGCTGTCTGTCGTAACATAAATCGAATCCTTATTTTTTATTAGGAAGCTCCAATCCATAGTTCTTCTTTTTGTCCTCTACTTTAAGAGCCAAACTGAGCAAGAAGGCCAGCACTCCGAAGGAAGCGAAGACGATCATCGGGACGAGGTATCCGTTGGTAGCTACGCGCAGTTTGCCGATAAGCAGCGGCACGAGGCACAAACCGATATTCTGTACCCAGAAGATAAGGCAGTATGCCGAGCCGAGCACTTTCTCATCGATAATCTTCGGCACGGACGGCCACATGGATGCGGGCACGAGCGAGAAGCTGACGCCGAGTACCAAAATAGTGACAAGTGCGAGCGTTTTGCTCGGATAAGCCGGCAGCACGAACGCGAACACGCTGTGACACGCAATCATGATCACTGCTCCAAGTAACATCATGGACGCGCCCTTGCCTTTATAGTCGATAAACGCACCGAGGAACGGCGTCAGTACCATCGCCAAGATCGGGAACCATTTGAATAAGCCCGCAGCCTCGGCATTGGAAATCTGCAGCGTCTCCTCCAGGAAATTGGTTGCAAAGCGCTGGAAGGGGAAGATGGCGGAGTAATAAAGCACGCAGAGAAGCGCAATGATCCAGAACATCTTCGAGGTCAAAATCTGCTTGAGATCCGATACATGGAACTCATCCTCTGGATCTTTGACAGCCGTTGCTTCACCGATAGCCACAAGTTGGTTATCAAATGCCTTATCCATGATGGTGAAGACAAAGAAATTGAGCAATCCGACGACGAGGAGCAGGGTCGCAAAGAGGAGCGGAGCAACCACCGAATTGGTGCCGTCTACCGCGAAACGCTCGCTGAGCATCGGGGAAAACCACATAGCGCCGAATACGCCGAGACGCGCAATAGCCATCTCCAGACCCATAGCCAACGCCATTTCTTTACCTTTGAACCATTTGGCGAGGATCTTACTAACCGTCGTTCCCGCCATCTCGCAGCCGCAGCCGAAAATCATGAAACCGAACATCGCCAACTTAGCGCTACCAGGCATCGACGGCCACCATGAATTGAGCCATTCCACCGTATTGGCATCTGCCCAGGAGATACCCCAATATTTGATACCGGCACCGATGACCATAAGGCTCGCAGAGAGCAACCCCGTGAACCGAACACCCATTTTATCGAGGATAATACCTGCGATGATAAGGAATCCGAATACGTTCAGCAGGTACTCACCGGCTGCGTACGTTCCGAAAACGCCTTGATCCCAACCCAATGTCTCATTCAGAAGCGAGGCTAGCGGCGAAAGGATGTCCACGAACATATATGCGAAGAACATCATTGATGCCACAAGCACCAATACCGCCCACCGCGCAAACGCACTATCACGTAGTGTCTTTTGAAGTGTTTCTACCATACTTGTAGGAGTATTTATTCTTTTTCTTTAGCCATTCCGCCTTTTTCTTCTCATAGTCGGCGTAATGGTTTTCCAAATATCCGTCAGCCATTACTTCTTAGCCGCACGGGCATGATTATTTAATTCCGAGTTCTTTCTTAACGGCCGGGGTGGCATCGAGCGCGTCTGCGCCGATGTGTACCATCGCCTGGCTATCGAAGATATAGGTATATCCCTCGCGCTCGCCAACAGCTTTGATAGCCTTGGACATCTTCTCGTGAATAGGCGCGAGCAACTCCTGTTGTTTACGCTGGATATCCTGCTCGGCAGTCTGATAGAAGAGTTGGATACGCTGCTGCATCTCCTGCAACTCCTGCTGGCGGATCTGTTTGATGGCATCGGCCATCGTGGCCTCCTGAGCCTGATAGTCCTGGGCTTTCTTTTGAATCTCTTCGTTCATCGAAGCCAACTGAGTCTCATACTGACTCTGGATAGTATCCATTTTCAGTTTCACTTGTGCCACTTCAGGCATCTGAGCAAACAGCTCTTGCGTGTTGATGTGACCGAATTTCTGTGCGCTGAGTGCCATCGGCACAATCAGCATCATAGTGATAATAAACTTTTTCTTAGCCAGAAAGGCACGATTAATTTTACAATTTTTCATTTTGCACCTAATTTATGTAATACTTGATCTGAAATATCTAATTTGGATGACATGTAAATGAGCGCCGGGTCTGCCGAGCGGTCCTTCACAATGTCAATACGTTTCTCATTCGCCAAGTCCTGAATGGCATTGTATATCTCATCCTGAATGGGTTTGATAAGCGCTTCGCGCTTTTTGTACAATTCACCATCCTGGCCGAAATACTTGCGTTTGAGTTCGAGCACTTCCTGCTCTTTTTTTACGATCTCCTGCTCGCGCTGCGTACGCATCGTTTCGCTGAGGAAAATCTGCTCCGTTTGATAATTCGTTGCCATGACCCGCGCTTCCTGCTGCGCCGCATCAATCTCTTTCTGCCAGCGCTTGGAGAGCATCGTCAACTGCTCATTCGCCTGTTCGTACTGCGGCAGGTTCTTCAGGATATACTGCATGTCAATATAGGCTATCGACTGGTCTTTAGCAAAAGCCGTGCCAAAAGAAAGCAGGGCCGCAAATAATAGTATACTTGTTCTTTTCATAACTATCAACTGTCAAATTTTACAACTCTTGTCCGAGGACGAAGTGGAACTGACTTCCGCTATATTGTCTGCTTCCGTTGATGGCATCGAATCCCCATCCCCAGTCGATACCCAGCAGTCCGAACATAGGCAAGAAGATACGCACGCCGACACCGGCAGAGCGCTTGAGGTTGAACGGATTGTATTCTCTGATATCCGCGAAACAGTTACCCGCCTCAAGGAAGACGTGCGCCCAAATCGTGGCACTCTGCTCCAGCGTAATCGGATAACGCAACTCCATTGTAAACTTATTGTACAGGTAACCCATATTACGTCCCGTAGTGATATCATACGGTGTCAAGGCCCCCGACGAATAACCACGCATCGCCACGTACTCCGTCGCATAACTCGTATAAGCCGACATTCCGTCACCTCCCATATAATACGTCTCAAACGGAGATTTGGCGTATTGGTTGTAATGTCCCAAATAGCCGAACTCGGCACGGGTCATGAGTACCAGTTTGCTATCCTTGCTCAATGGCGTAAACACTTTTCCTTTGAAAGTCCATTTATGGTACTCAATCAGATGATATTTCTCGGATACCGTCATCTGCGAATAGTCTTTTCCGTTGAAAAGAGACCATGGTGGTGTGAGCTTCAATCCGATGGAGAACTGGCTTCCACGACGAGTGTAAATCGGGTTATCGATGGATGAACGGCTCAACTGAAGATTGAGCGCCAAGTTATGACTGTTACCGTCCGAAATCAACAAGTACGGCCAGTCTTTCATCATATACAACTGGTAACTCAACTCGCCGTAGAACATGAAATAATCATCCGGCCAACGGAGACGCTTACCGTATCCGACTGACACACCGAGCGTACGGAGGTACTTGTCCTTATCCGCTTCGCTCTCAGCCAACTGCTGGTAGTAATTGCTGTTGCCCGAGTAGTAGTAATAACTCGAATAGGTGTTATAGAGATTTTGATACGCGCGTTGATAGCGACTGGAATAACCCGTCTGGTTTGCAAAATAGATGCTGGCACTCAGACTGTTCGGACGTTTGCCTCCCAGCCACGGTTCGAGGAACGAGATACTCGCCGAAGTATAATAAATACCGTTCGTGCGGGCATTGATGGAGAAGGTCTGACCCTCTCCTTGCGGCACAATACGATAGGATTTCTTATTGAATAGGTTCTGGATGGCGAAATTGGTAAACTTAAGTCCCAGCGATCCCACGAGACCCGTAGCTCCCCAACCGAGCGAGAACTCAATCTGGTCACTCGACTTGGTCTGCAACTGATACGTGATATCTACGGTTCCCTCCTCCGGGTTAGGCTGGATATCCGGCACTAATTTCTCCTGGTCGAAATGACCCATCTGCGCCAACTCACGGAGTGAACGCATGATATCCGATTGGGAATACAGTTGTCCCGGCTTGGTGTATAACTCACGACGTACCACGTGGTCATAAACACGCGTGTTGCCGACGATATTCACCTCGTTGATAGTGGCAGGTTTGCCTTCGTAGATACGCATCTCAAAATCAATCGAGTCGTTCTCTACGTTCACCTCTACCGGATCCACATTGAAGAACAGATATCCGCGGTCGGTGTAGAGTTTGCTTACCGCATCGTCATCGCCCGTTAGTCGGTCATTAAGCGTTTTAAGATTATAGACATCGCCCGGTTTAACCCCCAGTGTAGCATCCAGATACTCGTACGGATAGACCGTATTCCCCACCCATTTGACTGAACGGACATAGTATTTGTCGCCCTCGCTGATTGTCATATAGACATCCACACGGGTAGAGTCTTCCGGATTGGGCACCACGCTGTCGGCTACGATATACGCATCGCGGTAACCGTGCTCGTTGTATTTCTCAATCACCGCTTGTTTATCTTTCTCGTATTCGGCGGTAACGAATTTCTTGGTACGGAAGAGATTAATGATATGGTTATCATTCGTCTTCTTCATCGCCTTGTTGATCTGTACATCTGTCAGCGCTTCATTACCCGTGATGTAAATCTTACCCACCTTGGTCTTCACTTTTTTATCCACGCCTACCAGCACTTTGACATAGCCCGGGTGGTCTTGGTCTTGACGCTGAATAACATACACTTCGGCATTATGGAAGCCTTTCTCCGCCAGATATTTCTTGATAACCGTCTTACAATGGTCCTCCAAGTTCGGCGTCATCTGACTGCCTTGCCGGATACCCGCTTTCACCTCTATATCCTCTTTCTCGCTCTTCTTCAGGCCTTCGTACCTCACTTCACTGATGCGCGGACGTTGCTCCAGCGCAATGACCAGCCAGATTTTGTTTCCCTCTATCTTGCTGGCTCGAATCTGTACGTTGGAGAAAAGACCTTGCTTCCAGAAACGCTTGATGGCTTTGGTGATTTGTTCTCCCGGCACATCAATCTTATCGCCTACGGCGAGACCGGAGAAGCCAATCAGCACGAAATCTTCGTAACTGTCCGCGCCCTCCACTTCGATACCGGCTATCTCGTAGGTCTTTCGAGTCATCCCGTACTCTATCTCTTGCGCCGAAAGAGGTAAAAGGTGAAAGAGGAGAGATGAGAGGACAAAGCCCGTCACCAACAACCACTTACTATGTATGTTTTCTTTTCTCAATTGTTCTTCTTCATTTGTTCGCTCGTTTTGCCGAAACGTCTCTCTCTTTTTTGATAATCCACGATGGCTTTGTAGAACTCTTCCTCGGTAAACTCCGGCCAGAGACAGTCCGTAAAATACAATTCGCTATAGGCCAATTGCCACAAAAGGAAATTGCTTATCCGGTATTCCCCGCTTGTTCGGATCAACAGATCGGGGTCGGGCATTTGCCGAGTGGTCATCAGGCTGCTCACCAGTTGTTCATTCACATCTTCCGCACGCAGCACGCCTTTTTGCGCCTCACTGACTGCCTTACGTACCGCCTCCGTTATTTCCCAGCGCGCCGAATAACTCAACGCGATAACCATTGTCAAACCGGTATTCTTGCTTGTTTGCTCAATACAGCCCAAAAACTTCTGCTTGGTTCCTTCCGGCAAACGCTCTATATCA
>Ga0247611_10011070_pt1 | contig 10467 bp, 6 predicted proteins | sample 177DNAGHGhighgp2_FD_192422 | JGI IMG/M metagenome (GOLD analysis project Ga0247611, IMG submission 192422) | Sheep rumen microbial communities from Palmerston North, Manawatu-Wanganui, New Zealand - 1770 DNA GHGhigh gp2 | ecosystem: Host-associated > Mammals > Digestive system > Stomach > Rumen ... | reverse complement strand
CTCAGTCTCGCCCCAAGCGAAATAGTCGCCATATTCCTCGGGAGCGTTGGCACCGACGTTGCACGTCGCCCACAGCGTGCCGCTGGGCAGCCCCAAGTCAACATAATCGCACTGTGGGATGGATTGAGCTTTGACTGGGATAACACATTGACCTCCATCAAGTGCCGGGTTCAGGAAAGTGGCTGTGCCATTAAATTCGCCTGGAGCGGTTGCCGTGAACATTACCGTCACCGTGGAGCGAGAGTTGGCTGGTACCTCGATGGTCATGCTAGAAGCAGTGCCCTGTTCCTGTTTTAATAAAAAAGGCTCATCTATCGAAACGGTTAAGTTCTGCACCAGTGATGTATTATTGACAATTGTCAGTTCACCTGTGCGTGTCGTTTCAACAGGCATGACACCCAAATCAAGGCTCTGCTGCTCAATGTAAAGGCTCCGGACCTCAGTAGGCGTCGCACGTACGGCACGGATTGTTTGTCCATCGCAACGTCTGTCGAACCAGACATGCTTTCTCGACGAACCGAAAAACTGGATGTAGGCATCGTCCGGACCTTCCCCTTCATTTGGGATATCCCACTTATCGGGGGAACACAACGTGCGTGTCCAATAATAGCCGAAACTGCCATCGTTAAACACATGACTCGAAAAACCGCCCGATGCGGGTAAGAAGATGGAATTACCATTCGGACCTATGACTAGACGGCCCATCACGCCGTTGAGCGTAGTCCATTGCCATGTACAGCTATCGCAAAGTTCTTGCATCTGTTCCAGCGTCGGCATGCACCATGACGATCCCCAGTTCACGTTGGCGGCATCGTCATCTAAATCCAGCTCCGTTTTGCCATCAACCGTGCCATAAATGCTTTTGGTGCAGTACTTGGTGAGCGAGTTTAGACTGCCGTTGCACCACTTGTAGTTGCTCCAATCATAATAATCCTTGGGCTCGGTCTCGCCCCAAGCGAAGTAGTCGCCGTAGTCCTCGGGAGCATTGGCGCCGACATTACACGTCGCCCACAGCGTGCCGCTAGGCAGCCCCAAGTCAACCCACTCGTGCTCGTCGATTAATGCTTCGTCTTCATGAATAATGTTGATGATCGCATTCACGTCCGAGATGTTGATTTCTCCATCGCCATTCACGTCGGCAGTAGTGACATAATCGTCTCCTCCCGTAATGATGTCGACGACAGCATTGATATCAGCAAGATCGACCTCACCGTCAAGGTTCACGTCTCCGATCAAACCCGTTTCAGGTTCCATCTCGACTATATGCCCGAAATAAGGATACCAGTGCTCGTCGGCTTGGTAAGCATCAGCCGTCCCGTGCGGCACATGAAGCGTGCGTCCTGAATAGTCTGAAGAGTTTAGACGGAACACAGAATTGCCCATTGAGACTGCCGATGGGTTATTAATAAAGCAGTACACATCAGATAGACTGTTGCATCTATCGAATGCATTGATGCCGATGGAGGTGACCGAGTTGCCGATGGTCATACTCTTCAAGTTGTAGCAATATTCGAACGCGCCGTTCCCGATGGATATTACCGAGTTGGGGATGTCGATGTTTATCAGGTCACTGCACAAATGGAACGCATAGTCACCGATGGAGGTGACCGAGTTGGGGATGGTCGATGTCTCGCAGCCAACAATCAATGTATTGCTCGCCGTCTCGATGATGGCGTTGCAATTGTTACGGGAATCATATTTTGGATTGTCACTATCCACTATAATGCTCGTCAGGTCATAGCAGAGATCAAATGGGCGTTTGCCGATGAAAGTGACCGAGTTGGGAATTATCACACTTGTCAGGTGACTGCAGTGAAAGAATGCAAAGTCGCCGATGGAGGTAACCGAGTTGGGGATGTTCAAGTTCGTTAGGCCAAAGCAGCAATCAAAGGCACTCTTGCCAATGGCGGTGACTGTGTTAGGAATAACAGTGCTCTTGAAACCTTCAAGCAAAGTGTTTGTTGCAGTCTCAATAATGGCGTTGCAATTGTTGCGGGAATCGTATATTGGATTATCACTATCCACGATAACGCTCGTCAGGTCATCACAAGCCAAAAACGCTCCCTCGCCGATAAAGGTGACTGTCTTGGGGACGTTCAAACTTATTAGACCGCAATCCCAGAACGCATCGTCGCCGATATAAGTGACCGAGGTAGGAATGTCTACACTCATTAGGCCTTCGCGGCCCTCGAATGCACCTTTGCCGATGGCGGTGACCGAGTTTGGTATAATGGTGTTTTCGCAGCCAATAATCAATTTGTTGTTGGCTGTCTCAATGATGGCGTTGCAATTGTTGCGGGAATCATATTTTGGGTTACCATTATCCACTGTAATGTTCGACAGACTTTTACAGTAAGCGAACGCCTGGAGTCCTATAGCGGTAACGGAGCTGGGGATAGTCACTCTCGTTAGTCTGGAGCAGTCGAAGAACGCATGGTCGTCGATAGCTGTGACCGAGTAGGCCGTGCCGTTATAAGTGACTGCGGCAGGGATGGTCACGCCACCAGAGTATTGGCTTGTTCCAGAAGTCACGGTGGCTTCATTGCCGTTAATGTTGTAATAAATGCCGTCCACCTCAAAGTCGTAGGCCACGGCAGTGGCTGGCAACATCAGGAGAGCCAGCAGCAAAAGTGTTGTTTTGATTAAGCTTTTCATTTTACACATGGGTTATAGTTAGATATGGGTTTTACTCAAGATTCTGCGAAATTATGTAAAATATTGAAATTAAACAAGTTTTTGGCTGCTAATATAGCATATTCAATCAATTATGGTAGGGAGGTTGTTGCAAAACTCGAATGACTCAATTATTGATCGGCCTGCGGCCGAGAAATTAAAACAAATTTTGAATTTAAATTAAAATATTTTAAATTTTTATATCAATTTTTGACTAATTTGTATTAATTTCCCGTGCGTAGCACGGTTAAATATTGCGACGTTGAATTATGACACAGCCACATGTCATCGGCTAGAAGGCCGCGCCAAGGCTCCCGACAAGGAGTGGTCGAGTCTGAGTCAGTCATGGCACATTGGCCTCCGGCATAGATTCATGATGCCCATGCCCTAAAAACACGACACACAATGAACAAGAAAATGCGCAACCGACTTGACAGCTTAGATGAACTGATCTATTTAACGTCAAATGAAGGCTGATATCCAATCACTGTATGATAAACTATTGCATTTATCGTATAAATAATTTATCTTTGCAGCAATTAATGAAGTGTGATGAATCATGCCTTATGAGTCTGCTGGAAATGCATCTGTAATTAACGGTTACTTTTTGAACTAAAACTAATATATTTATAAGTAGAATGATGAAAACTTTCAGAACTACTCTAATAGCGGCGATTATTGCCCTAACGACATTCATTCCATGTGCAGCCCAACTGGGCAGTGCTATCACTATGACCAGTCCCAACGGCAATTTGGTCATGAAGTTTGATTTGGCTGACGGTGTTCCTACCTATTCGCTGGATTTCGACGGACAGGCGGTCATCCTGCCTTCACGCTTGGGATTCGAGCTCAGGGGAAGCCGACAGTTAACCCATGGCTTTGTCCTCATCGACCAGCAGAGGTCATCGTTTGACGAGACATGGGTACCGGTGTGGGGCGAAGAGGCCTCCATCCGCAACCATTACAATGAGCTTCTGGTGAAGCTCCAACAACCAGCCGTCGAGGAGGGAGAGAAACCTGTCGCCATGCATGTGCGTTTCCGCTTGTATGATGACGGCTTGGGCTTCCGCTACGAGTTCCCGATGGAGAATGCCTTGACCTATTTCATGATCAAGGAAGAACAGACGCAGTTTGCACTCACAGGCGACCATATCGCCTGGTGGATTCCCGGCGACTATTCCACCCAGGAATTCAGGCCCACCCGTTCGCGACTGTCGCAAGTTCGGGAACTGACGCCCAAGGCCCGTGTGGGCTGCGGATGGCCTAATACGGCATTCTCGCCAACAGGTGTCCAGACTGCCCTGCAGATGAAGACCGACCAAGGGATCTACATCAACATCCACGAGGCCGCAGTGCTGGACTATCCCACGACCAACCTCGACCTGGATGACAAGAATTTCATCTTGCGCACTTGGCTCACTCCCGATGCCGAGGGTGTGAAAGGACGCATGCAGGCTCCCTGCAAGACACCGTGGCGCTCAATCATGGTCTGCCGCAGTGCCACCGAGGTGCTGGCCTCACGCCTCGTGCTCAACCTGAATGACCCCTGCGCCATCGAGGACGTGTCATGGATCCACCCCACCAAGTATATGGGTGTGTGGTGGGAAATGATCAGCGGCAAGAGCCAGTGGTCCTACACCAATGACTACCCCTCGGTGCAGCTGGGCAAGACAGATTATGCCCACTCCACCCCTCATGGCAAGCACGGCGCCAACAACGAGAACGTGCGCCGCTACATCGACTTCGCTGCCGAGAACGGCTTTGACGCCCTGCTCATCGAGGGCTGGAACGAAGGCTGGGAAGACTGGTACGGCAAGCAGAAGGATTTCGTCTTTGACTTCATCACGCCCTACCCTGACTTTGACCTGCCTGCCCTCAATGCCTATGCCCACCAGAAGGGCATCCGCCTCATCATGCACCACGAGAGTTCATCATCGACGGTCAACTATGAGCGCTGGATGGAGAAAGCCTACAACCTGATGAACAAATACGGCTATGACGCTGTCAAGAGCGGCTACGTGGGCAGAATTATCCCTTATGGCGAGTACCACTACAGCCAGCCCCTGATCAACCACTACCACTATGCCATCACCGAGGCCGCCAAGCACCACATCATGGTCAACGCCCACGAGGCAGTACGTCCCACGGGACTGTGCCGCACATGGCCCAACATGATCGGCAACGAGAGCGCTATGGGCAACGAGTTCCGCGCCGGCATCGACCCGGGTCAGACCGCCGTCTATCCCTTCACCCGCCTGCAGGGTGGACCGATGGACTTCACCCCCGGCATCTTTGAGATGGACCTGGAAAAGGTCAGCGGTTGGGCCGATAAGATGCGTCACACCATCTGCAACCAGCTGGGTCTCTATGTCACCTTCTACTCCCCGCTGCAAATGGCTGCCGACCTGCCCGAGAACTACGCCCGCTTCATGGACGCCTTCCAGTTCATCAAGGATGTGGCTGTGGATTGGGACAAGAGCATCTATATCATGGCCGAGCCCGGTGAGTATATGGTCACCGCACGCCATCCCAAACTGTCCACCGTCAACAAGGCCGCTGAGGGCCTCGCCAAGCTGCCCGACGGCAAGAAGAATGTGGTGAACGGTGCCACCAAGTTCATCTATGCCCTGCCCAATGGTGCTACTGCTGCCGACCTCAATACAGCCAAGCCCAGGGACGTGTGGTACGTGGGCGGCATCAACGGCGAGGATGCCCGCGAAGTTTCCTTCAAGCTTGACTTCCTGAAACCCGGTGTCAAGTATGAGGCCACCATCTATGCCGACGCCAAGGACGCCGACTACGAGAAAAACCCGCAGGCCTACACCATCACCCGCAAGAAGGTCACCGCCAAGACTGTCATGAAACTGCGCATGCCACGCGGCGGCGGCTTCGGCATCACCATCCGCGAGCTATAGCACCTTCACTCCTGCCGACAACGCACAAACAATGGAGTGCAACCGCTTGTAAACAAGTCCGTTGCGATCCATTATAGTGATCTTCAACACACACAATGGCCTGCAACCTATTGCAGGTTTCGGTAATTGTCTCTAACTTTGCAGTAAATCATAGACCTAAAACTATCGATAACATAAATTATAAAAAAACTGAAATTGGAACTGATATGAAGAAAATTGGATTATCCTTGATGATGATACTGACTTGTATGATGGCTTTCGCACAGGAAGAAGTAGTTGATTATCTCAATGTTGGAAAAACGCTCAAGTTTCAAGGCAAGAAGTTTGAGCTCAAGTGGTGTCAACACCAAAATGAGGCTGTTTATCTTCAGGAATGGCTACCTGAGGGTGAGACATTTGATAATTATGGGCAGATGTTGACGGTCACGCTGTTCTTCTCAGAAGCAGGAACTGTTCAATATGTCGAGAACATGGCCCAGATTCTTGAAAAACGCAAGAAGACTGACTGCGCCTATTATTACGTCCATGAGAAAGACGGAGAGTATGTCATTGATTTCTTGGTGCTCGATAGTGCGGGCGGCAAGGTGAATTTTGCTGAGGTAGGAATCAATCACTGCAAACCTGTGATCGTCAATGGGAAGAAAGCCGTACAGATCAATCTTTATACGCGCAGGGCGTATGGTGACGACATCAACCCCTTCTTGGAATCCCTCGACGATAAAACAGATGACTGGATCAATGAATTGACACAGATGAATATCATCTGCAAAATGAAATAGCATTACAATCATCAAAGAAGTGAACAACACTGCGCTATGAAACAGCTTCTTTTATTTGCAACCCTCATCTTTGGCGCATTTGCGATGCATGCTACTGATGAGGCAGAATACGAAACTTATCGTATCACTTGGAGTGAAATCAGCGCCCTGGTGGAAAACAATCCTGACAGCATTAAATCCTTGATAGACCGTGCTGCACTGGGCGATACCACCTTGAGGACAAAAGAACTATTGGTTGCTTATATGGGTAAATCCTTCTTCGGCGCTTCACCTTTTAGCGAAAGTCGCGACGCTATATCCGCCTTAAACGAGGACAAAATCGACAGTGCAATGGTCTTGATTGAACAGGCCATAAAGCGCAATCCGTTGTCGTTGTCCAACAACTATTACTATGTTGTTTGCGCCTTGACCCAGAACCCTCAAATCTCTGATTACCAAGCTATGCAGCAGGACGAAAATCTTAAGCTTGCAGTTGCGAGGTTTAATCTGCTGCTGGAAGCCATTTATTATAGCGGCAATGGGTCACAGGAATATCCTTACAAGGTGACATGTATAGATGACGAATATACCTTTATGAGTCAAGGTCTGGATTTGCCCCGACCAACGAACCAGTCATTGACAAAGGACGGCCATGACATGTTTAAATTGCCTGCTCATTCTTCAACATTATATACTGGCCAGGAAATCCACTTTGACGCCACACGTATCCTGCAGTTAGAACAGAATCTCTTTAATCTCAATTGATGCCATGAAACGATCGCTTTTATCATTTCTATTGAATTTGTGCTTGGCCAGTGTTGCCATGACAGCATGGTCGCAGAACCTGATGTTAAGCCAAGAGGAACCCGAAGACGAGATTGCGGTAGTGGGTTACTTCTGCAAGAATGACACGATGACCTACAGGCAGACGCATAACAAATACAAAATTCAAGGGAACGATACGACGGTCAGCGAGTCCTATGTGGAGGAATTCATGATAGTGGTGACTGACTCGACCAGCGACGGTTACAAGATGAAGTACATTCCGCTGAGCTTCACCCTCCATGATGCAGACACGGTCACCAGTCTGATGACTAATGCCATGAGCCAGTTGATGCAGTCGGTTGTGTGTGAGTTCACAACCGATGAGATGGGATTGCTCAAAAGCATCACCAACTGGCGCGAGATACGCGACCAACTCAAAAAGGGTGTAAAGGTCACATGCGACACGCTGTACGCGACCATCCCGGATATGGACAGCATCATGCCCCGAAAGTCGCTGGAAAACATCCTGTTGCTCCATTTCTCAACCGAGGAAGGCATCCGCAACTCATACGAGGAATTGGAGAATCTCTTCGGGCTGCACGGCTCCACTTTTAACCTCGGCGACAAGGAAGTAGATACCGAGGAACAAGGTTACCCCCAGCACATATCCGCCAGGATAGGCTACACCACCATCGAGGACGAGGAGGATGACTTCGACGGCGATTATGCCATCTCAACACTATCAACTACGACAATTCCTGTCGAGGACGTTATGGACCTTGGCTTCGGCGCGCTGTCAATGATCGTGAGCGACATGGCCAATGACAGCCTGGAAGCGGTGCGTGACCAGATTGTTGATTCGCTAAAAATCGCGAAGCCCAATGGCGCTGAAGTCATTGTCAAAGAGTATTACGGGTTTTTCTTGAACGGATGGCCCAAAGAATGCTACTATGAGAAAGCGGTTGACCTAGGAATCAGCCAGAACATCGAGACCCGCTATATCGAGTGGATCTCCCGCCACTGGAACATCTATATCGTTGATGACAAGACGAATCAGCAACACACATCCAAGTAACCTTTCACCGCATCGCGATACGGTTCAATACTATAACAGGCTGATTTACAAAGATTTACAACACTGACAACATATCAGCATGTGCCAGGTCATGTCATGAGCGCCTAATCTTCGGTTGTCATTTTTGGCAACCGTTTTTTAGTCGATAATGTTTACTGTGAAATACCCGATTGTGTATTGTCGGGACATTAGAATTTCAATACTTTTGTCGTGAAATCGTAGATTTCTGAAAAAAGTCTCACCTGAGTGTGAAAAAAAACACCCTTCATGTGTCATTGATATAGACAGAAGACACTGACATGAATGACAAGAGCATACTTGAGGGCCTGTTCAGGCAACATTACGGCAAGATGATACATCTGGCCAGAACCTTGCTGCACGATGATGCCGAAGCCCAAGACGTGGTCCAGGACGTGTTTGCCCGCCTACTGGAGAACAGGTACCAGATGACGGGCAGCAAGACCGAGGCCTACTTGATGAGTGCCGTGCGCAACGGCTGCCTCAACCACATCAGGAAATTGCAGTTGCGTGAACGGTTCAAGCATCTCCATCCTCTTGACGAGGCGGATGAGTCGCGCCCATTAGATGAAGTGCAGGCCGAACTTGACCAAATCAACGCCATTGTTGAGGAACAGATCGAGGAACCGCAACGCACCATCTTCCGCCTGCGCTTTGACGAGGAATTGACCTTCCAGCAAATCGCCACACGCCTTGATATGAGCGTGGGTGCCGTCTACAAGTACTTGCGTCAGTGTATCAATCGCATCAAGAGTTTAATCTAATGACACCAACCGAAATGGAAACGAACAACAACATCGACCGTCTGCTGGAGATGCTCGACCATCCCGAGCGTTACAGCGAACAAGAAATCATGGATACCGTCAACCATGACGACGAGACGCGCGAGTTCTACCGCAGTCTCACCCAGGCCGCCCGTGCCCGTCGAAGCCAGCGTAGCCATTCCCTACCCGTGGACGTGGACAAGGCCTGGGAGCAATTCGAGCAAACGCATCTTGCGGCACAAAAGCATAGTCGCCTGTGGCAAAGAGTAGCAGCGACAGTGATTGGCGTGCTGATGATGTCGGGCATCGCATGGGCAACGGTTTACACCGTGCGCCATTTCACATCCACTGACACATCCAAACAAAAGACTGAAAATATCACCGGATCTGCTCAAACTGAAGCAGATGCTGTAGGGACCAACCTTGGCGTGGCCGACACCTCGACTGTCGAGAACGACGAGCCCGTGGTGTTTGACAACACCCCGCTGGAGCAGATGCTCAGCGAGATAGCTGCCTACTACGGCATGACGGTCGAGTTCCAGAACGAGGACGCCCGGAACCTGCGCTTCCACTTCGTGTGGAACAAGGGCGACGGCCTGGAAAAAGTATTGGAAGACATGAGCCATTTTGAGAGCGTAACCATCGAGCAAACAGATAACCGATTAATCGTGCAGTAAGACCATGAGAAAAGCCATCATTTTCCTTGTGTGCTGCATGACCATTGTCGCAGCACAAGCCCAGCGTGTGACCCGCAACTACCGCGACGTGTCGATTGCCGATGCCCTGCGCCAGCTGGCCGAAGAATCCCGCGACTACACCATCTATTTCCTCTATAACGAGTTGGAGGACTTTACTATTACCACCCACATCAAGAACAAACCCGTGCCCGAGGCCATCCGCCAGATGATAGGCTTCTACCCCATCCGCATGACCCAGGGCGAGAAGGGCGAAATCTATGTGGAATGTATTCACAAGACTGAGCACCACCTCAAGGGCATGGTTGTTGACGAGAACAATCTGCCGTTGCCCTATGCCAACGTCACCCTGCTCAATCCCGCCGACTCGACAATGCTGGGCGGCGGTGTGACCAACGAGAGCGGACGCTTCGTCATCCCCAACGACCACGGCAAGGTCATCGCCCGCATCACCTACGTTGGCTACAAACCCGCCTATCGCCTCTGCTCCCGCGACAACATCGGCACCATCAAGATGCAACCCGATCAGTTCGCGCTCGATGGCGTTATCGTCAAGGGGGCCAGGCAACTTGTCCGCGCCACCGATCATGGCATCCTCGCCAACGTGCAGGGCACAGTTTTGGAACAATTCGGCTCGGTCACTGAAATGTTGACCCACCTGCCGCTGATGATGAGTGACGGCAAGATTGCTGGTCATGGCACGCCCGAAATCTACATCAACAACAAGAAAGTGCGTGACAACTCTGAACTCGACCGCTACCGTGCTGACGAAATCCTCTCAGCCGAGATCATCACCAATCCCGG
>Ga0247611_10011069_pt1 | contig 10468 bp, 16 predicted proteins | sample 177DNAGHGhighgp2_FD_192422 | JGI IMG/M metagenome (GOLD analysis project Ga0247611, IMG submission 192422) | Sheep rumen microbial communities from Palmerston North, Manawatu-Wanganui, New Zealand - 1770 DNA GHGhigh gp2 | ecosystem: Host-associated > Mammals > Digestive system > Stomach > Rumen... | reverse complement strand
CAAATTCATTTGTTATTCTTACATGTGGAAAATGTACTAATATAGATATAGGTCTACTACCCAAAAAATTCAGAATTTCCGTTTTTACAACACTCACATTTTGTGGCTCATGTAAAAATCTTGAAGCTATATATTGTGATGTTGGGAGATTCTGCATATCCACGAGACTCTCCCCAAAGAAATCATTGAAGATGCTTAATACCTCAAGAGGTCGCTGCAGAGCTTCATTATACAACTCTTTTATTTTTATAGATTCCTCCATAAGGTAAAAATAAAGGGGTGCAGTTTCCTACACCCCAATTATTAACTAGTCAAGAAACTCAAACATGTCATTCAGCTCATCCTCACTATAGCGGGACTGAGCCTTAGGCTCTTCGGGTGTACCATGAAGAACCTTGAGAATGTGCTCAACATTTTCCTCATAAAGATACTCCTCCTCAACAAGAACATCAATGAGAAGTTCCAGTGCCTTCTCTACATTGCTCTTACTATTTCCTTCAGCAAGCTTCTCCTGAGCATTCTCAACAAGAGACATCAGCTCAGAGTTCTTACACTGAGTAAAATTACGACCATAAGTAGTTACACAAGCATCCTTAAGGCCAAGTTCCTCAATAGCATCATAGAGAGCTTTACGGGCCTCAGAGAGGTTGGCACCACTCTTAATCTTCTTGTTAGGATTGGTGAGCATAAATACAAGCTCATTGGTAATTTCTCCCTTATAAGGGACATCATGAGGAAGAACACTATCATCAGTGAGGAGCTCAGTATGAGAAAGTCCCTCATAGAAAGTCATTCCATCATAATCAACACCACTAGCTGACAGTGCAGCCTTCAACTCACGAAGAGTAGTAGCATCGGTATTAATAACATGTTTGCTCTGGTCCCTAGTGGACACAATAGTAATATTTCTTGCTTCCATAATTGATATTAATTTTTATTAAAAAGGTTGAGAATTATTTCTCTGAATTTATTTTTGTCTTGAAGATTGTGGTATAAATCTGATACATCCTTACAGTTATTATATCTCGGCAGTATAATATTTGTAAAGCCTGTTTGTTCACTCAGTTTTGCTCCATCAATTAATCCTGCAGTATCATTATCAAATAGAATATATACTTCTTTAAATCTTCTTTTTAATTCCATCACTGCAGTATTACTCATATTATAGCCTTCTCCTTGAGGAGCTAAACAAGGGATTCCAGTATTTGACCATAAGCATAGTGCATCTTTTAATGATGAGCATATACAAATTCTGTCTCCCTCCTGAGGCACTTTTGTCCATAAACTAATAACTGAACTATCAGTACTCGTACACCACTTAAATCCTATTTTATTAAATGGCTGATAAATTTTTATACTTATATTTCCTTCTTTCTTCTCAATAAAAGCATAGGCATATTTATCAGCTCCAAAGACATACTTTTTATTTTCCTTAGTTATAAATTTGTGAGATATTGGATATACATTGGCATACTTTAGCCACTCCAATGATACCCCATAGGATTCCCAATATTCTATATCATATTTTCTCCATTCTCTAACTTTAATATCTATTTTAGAATGGCTTTTGTCTTTAATTATTACTTTAGTACTTCCATTACTTACTTTGGAGATGTACTCTTTATTATCTGTGATATTTAGGAAATCTTTTTCTACCTTATCTACAACTTTATCATAAGGAAGATTCCACAAATAGGAGAGGAGGTCAAATAAACCTCCCCTCTCACCTGTGGCAAAATCAGTATATCTAATTTTAGTACCATCAAATGTATAAATACCAAAAGACGGTCTTTTATCATCTCTCAGTGGGGAATTTATAACACACGGTACTTCAGTTATGCCTAAATATTTAGCTGCAATTGTGGCTTCATCAACTTTGTTAAGAATCTCTTCAAGACAAATAGAGTTTCTTCCAGTACTAAAAGCCATAGTTATTGCTTATTAAAACCAGCCAGTGGGGGTAGCATTATCGGCAGGAAGGTCATCTACTGGAGTGGCAGTAACTGTATATTCATGGATAGGAACTGCCTCAAATTCAGTAGTAGGATATGCTCCTGCTGCCTTACGCTCCTGAAGGTCTTTGTCAAGCTTACTGAAATCTGTTGCCCCATTACGCAGAATCATCTGAGTATAAGCAGACTGATACTGCCTGCCATCATCAGATGTGCGAACACCAAACATAACCTTTACCTTATTGTTTGGCTGATAAGACATAATTTCCTTAAGCTCCTTGAAGTCACCAGCGAAGAATTTCTCAATACCATCCAGCCTAGCTTCGCATTCAGCAGGATTATCAACAAGTACCCACTTGTTATCAACATACCTCTGAACATTGGGAATTCCAAGATATGTCTTAATGAAGTTGGTAAGGTCTTCCTCTCCTACATAACAAGGTCGATAGTCCTTGTCAAGATTGGCAGGACCATTAGCATACTGAGGAATAGCATGACTCTGAGCCTGCTCCTTAGTTACCCAAGCAGTACGACCATACTTATCAATAACCTGTACCTTTGACTTATCCCTATTGAAGCGATACTCCTTCCTCACAAAGTAAGTAACCTTAGTAATAAAGTCAATATCATTTGCCCTCTCAGCATCGGTCCTTACGATAAAATCAATCCTAGCATAAGGAACATCAACACCATTGACATTCTGAATGCCTGTATATTCAAGGTCCTTTTCAAGGGTGGTGTTATAAATAGCTTCAAGTTCAGCTTTAGTAGGATTGGTAGCAAGAACTTTAACAGGTGCTACACCAATATACCTCTTAACAACTCCTCCGTCAGTAGATTCTTTGCCTGCAGAGAAGGCCATAAATGCAAAATTAGTCTTCATTATTCTCAGTATTAGTTATATTTTCATTATTATCAACATTCTCAGGAAGTTCTCCATTATAAGCAATGCACTGCTCTGAGGTCCAACCACCAGTCATAACCTTAATGGGAGTTTCCCATGCATCAATCTGATTGTTAATGTTAATAAGTTCAGCAGCAAGTTCTCTCATACGAGAAGTAACTTTGTCACGCTGTGCTACCAGCTTCTTAGTGTTCTGGGCAGTCCTCTTAACAGCTGCCATCTGAAATCTGTTTAAAACCATAATTGTTAAAAAACTAAAATAATGTTATTGTTTATATCACAAACCCTATAAAAATTGAAATGTCTCTCCAACTCTTCCATTGTTTTTTCAACAATAATTGGAAATAATATAGGATTTGTAAATAATATTTTTATCTTTTCTTCCTTATTAGGAATTTCTTTTATTATAAATAAGTATTCTAATAACTCTGCTACTATTTCTATGTGTTGAGTCTTAATAAACTTATTTATTTTATCTTTAACTTCTTCTCTATCAACTGTAGTACTCATTCATAGCCTTTACTACTGCTCCTAAATCATTTGGAATGAAGTCGGAACTAAACATTTCATCAGGAGTTTTCGCAGGAATCTGTACTGTACCTTCCATAGCTGCATGAGTATAAAATCCATAGGTAGGACTGCCTTTCTCATCAAACTTAATTGCAGAGTATAGTACCATAGGAACTACTTCTATTGGATTGTACTGACTATCAAGCAATTGACCAATAGTACTGACTTTATATCCAATAGTAGTTTTCTCACTCTGAACATCTTCACTATGAAGAATCATAAACACATTGATATCTTCCCTCATCTGTTCACAAGTAGAGATGATTTGCTGAAAATGCTGTGCAAGCTCTGTATATTTTGCATAGCCTGCCTCTTTAGCCCTTCTAAAATACTCCTTCCTCATAATATAAATGAAATCATCAAGGACAATATTCTTTATATGAGGCTGTTTATCACAAGCTTGAAGCAAATTAATCATCTGAAGATAGTCATCTATCCTAAAGAGATTCTTCTTATCTGTGTTGTACAGTGAGCCACTGCCCTTAAAAGGGAGCTTTTTGCCCAAGACATTTACAATAACAGTCTCTTCAGGATTCAAGGTTTTTATACTGGTGGATTTTCCAGTACCACTTTTACCTAGCAACATTACTACGTTTGCCATAATTCTTAATCTTTGATAAAAATCTAAAAAATATCTTATTAATCTTTTTGTAGTTTAAAGTCTCAATGTACTGCAACACTTGATTTATCTCTGGGTCATCTGGCTTAGGAAGCTCTCTAAATGTTGATGAGGCACCATTGAAAAACAGAGGGCATATTTGACCATTGGCACCATAGTCTCTGTCTTCAAGCACTTCTAGAAACCTAATATAATTCTTAAACTTTGTTATATCATAGTCCAAATACTTCTTTATTTCATATTTAAATGGACTATATAGACCCAACAATAGATTAGCATCCCTACTTGTAGTTTTACAATCAGCAAGACCATCAGAAGAAGGCTTTACTAGCCCTAATTTTCTATTTTCAATACCTTCTTGTGCTTGAGCCTGATGTTGTACCATTACTATAGTATATAGCAATTGGTCTCTTAAAGTAATAAAATACTTACTTGCTTTATTAATAGTTTCCATCTTATTTAATCCTGCCTCTTGAGTAAAATTAGAAGCATTATCTACAATAACAAGTCTGATTTCCTCTTCATCATCTGCAGTATAAGGATTGGTTTTATCTATTAATCTACAAGTTTTACCATTACTATCTACATAAGTTTCTTCAGTATAATTAAGATGACCATGAGATAAAGCATAATCTCTACAAAACTTATTAATTCCTGTAGGATTCCTAATATCATCTATATAGGTGACAACTTCGTCATATTTATCTATATATGGCTTATATCTATCAGAAGCTAATAGTTCTATAATATCTTCAGGAATTGGCTTTGTAGAGTCAACAGAATTTAAATCTGTTGGACTTACTTGTTTGTGGTCCAAATAATTTAACAAAAAGGACATGTATTCATCTCTCTTAGAGTTGGGGGAAATCTCCAAAGTAAAATAAAATATCTTTGCCCTTATTTCTGGATGTTGCATTATAAACAATATGGTAGAATATACATATACAAAATCTACAAACTTTGATTTTCCAACTTTTTGATTTGCAGTACATATAATGTATTTAGCCTTTTCAGTTCCTGGGAGATACTGTTTAAATCTATCAAAGGGAAGGGGCAAACAGTTATACAAACCATTTAATGCCCTCTCCCTTCTTTGTTTATAGTGCTTTATTCTATCTAAAGTAGCCATTATACTAAACTAGTTGTCCAGTCTACATCTGTTTCCATATCTTGGTTCTCTAACCAAGTAGCAAGTTCTGAGATATCCTCTATATGAGTAGTTCCGTCTTCTCCAGTAACCCTATCTGATTTCATTATGAAATATTTCAGGATTCTCATATAAGTAAAATCACCATTGAAGTGGTCCACATATCGTTTCGTGGCATCCACTATCTCATCATTAGACCACCTATTCCCATATAGCTTGAAAAACTTTTGCAGCCTAAGAGTTATTTCTCTCACATTGCCCCTCCAAGCAGAATTTCCTACTTTTATTCCTCTAGGAAACAATTCTCTAAGAGTCTCAGCAAGTTCTTTGCAATCATCTTTCTTTGGAATGGTATCATCAGACTCAAGTAACACACTACAAACCTCTTGGTCCCAATGAAGTGTAGGATATGGAGAAGGTGTTTCTTTTGACAACTTCTCTTGCTCTTTCATTTTCTCTATTAGAGTATAGAGATTATTACAAGATTTACAGGCTAAAATACAAAAGAGCTCCTCTACAGCTAAGTCATGCTTTTTACAGATATTTTCATCTATTATATATTTCATAAATTTTTATATACTTCTTGTCAATACCCTCAAGTGCCTTCTCTAGATATTCCTTGTCTCTGGTGTCCTTGAAGTAAAAGATATACTGTACTGGAGAATCGGCCCTTAAAGTTCTTCCAAACTTCTGAATAAAGGCTCTTTCTTCTCCATCCAACTGTACTATTACTCCAGCCTCAATATTATTGAGATTCATACCTTCGGTTAACATACCTACAGCGAACAGATTGTTAATTTTACCAGTATTGAACTCATTAATAATATCTAAACTGTTCTTCTTTTTAGAGTGTACAGCATTTTTACCTCCGAGAATCTCTGCCTGCTCTATATTAGTACAGAAACAAATATATCTTTTATCCTTCAATTCTTCCAATAACCGCATAACAACAGCAGTCTTTTGTTCCCCCAAGAAGATCTTTCTTTTACTGCCCCACTGAAGCCACTTATTCTTTATAGCTTCATTACGAGTAAACATAAATCTCTTCTTATAATATTCAAACTGCTCTGTCAAATAGTTATAGTACTGCCATTGAGTACAAGATATCTGTAATTCACCGTTAGGAATACTCTTTTTCTGCCGTATGTACTTCCATCTCTCCTGATAAGTACATTTGGCAGTTAGTTTCTTCCCTTTAGTACCCCAAGACTCAACAATAGTTAAATTACTATCCTTTTTGTTAAGTTCCAGAGGTATAAGCACTATTTTAGGCTCAGGAAGAATGTTAGCATCAAAAGCATCTTGTAATCCCATCTTTAGGGTTTCGATGGGACCACAAGATTCTTCTAATTTATATAGAAGGGAATCCTTAAGGGTAGCTGACAGAAATATCCTATAATAGGTTCTAAGACTGTCAAAGGCATCAAGTCGTGCTGCCGTATCTAAATGATGTGCTTCATCAAATACTATAACATCCCAGCTTGTATTCTTAAATTTCTTTAAGGACGCATAACATATTATAGTATGGTTAGAATCTTTTAATCCCCACTTTTTGATTTCCTCTTCCCAATTGGCTTTATGAGCAACCTCTGCCACAACAAATAAAATTGTGGGTTTATAAGCAACACAGTCAATATAATAGTTAAGCATCTCAATCGCTATCTTAGACTTCCCCACGCCAGTAGCTGCCTGTATTGCAATGTTGTTATTATCCTTAAATAATCTAAGGGCCTCTACCCTTAATTCTTCTCGTGTCATAGTTTTTTGAAAAATAGTTTATGATACCAGTGAGTTTTGTACCCACATTGTTCTTCCAGATAGACTCTAATGTAGTCTAAAGGGCATCTCCATAGAAGGAATTTGTCTACCTTTATTGGAGTGTTCATTACAGGAAGTTTAAACTCAAGAAGCAATTCATCTATTGTTTTCTGAGAATTTCTCCTACTGTACTCAACATTCCATTTAGCATCCTCTTCTGACATGCCATATTTTGCTATCAGATAGGCTATTCCTCCATTAATAGTTCCATCAGGAGAAGTGTTTTTCCAATCCTCCTTGAATTTCTTATAGGTAGTCTTTGCAGAATCTAATTTTATTTTATTAAATTCCTTCTCTCCTATAAGGAGTATAGGAGGATACCAATAGCTAAATATCTTAGGATAGTGAATCAAACACCAGAGTCTAAACTCATACAATTCATCATATGAGTTCAGATACAATTTGTCTATTGCTGCCATTACTTATTAAATGCATTAAATTCCATTGGTGACATTACCTCGTAACTAACTTTTCCGATGAATTCATCAAGAGTAAAAGCATTACAGTAGGACATTGCTGACCTTAATGCTGCTTCAAACTTATTAGTAAACTCTGTTAAGTTTGTAGTGACAGGTATCCAATAATCAGTGCCTTCAGGATTTGATTTAACTTTACCAAACCTATCTAATTGCCCCTTTTCTGAGGACTGTCCATAATATCTCCTTTCTTTAACAAGCATATCAGGATAAGGAGGTCTAAGTTCACCACAGGCTTCTTCACATTGAGCAAAACATCTGCCCATCATTACATAATCAGCTCCAAGAGCAAGGCATTTGATAGCTCTGCTAATAGTAGAGACTCCTCCATCAGCTACTATCTTTGTTCTCCATTTGTAAGTAGAACCATTGTACCAATGTTTAGCCTCTTTTATTTCTTCAAGGAGGTAAGGAAGGCTGGCATGAATTCCAGTTTGAACAGATGTTGTACAACCACTACCTCCACCGATACCTACTCTTACATAGTCTACTCCTGCTGAACAACATTCTATATAAGTTTCAGGATTAGCAATATTACCAATCATGACGGTGAGATTATCTCCATACTCTTGCTTAGCATCTTTAATCCTTGTATAAAGCTCCTCCATATGACCATTTGCTACATCTATTAGTATATAATAATGCTGGTCCTCAGGTGCATCACAAGAATTAAATATACTAAACTCCTGCAAAGTCATAGCTGTCCATCCTTTCCATATACCACCACCATAAAGTTTAATTCTGTTCTCAAGATTCCCTCTTACAGGAAGAATAGGCTCAACTTTACTTTTTGCAAAGGTTTCAATATTACTTGCATCTAATATACAAGTCATAGGGGCTACAAATATGGGCAACTTCTTCTCTCCAAAAGGAGATAGTACATAAGGATTTACATCCCCTCTAGATTTCACTTCTGAAACTTCCGAGGGGATTAATCCTATTTCATCTAATGAGTACATCATATTAATTATCTATAATTTGATAAGTAAATGATTTTCCCCTGTGGCTCAAACAAATTCTAGACAAATGAGCTTCAAGCCTTTCTTTTGCACTCATCCTTCCCCAAGCCTTTTTATTAGGATACCAATCAGGCACATAAGAAGATGTCATATAATCATAAGCATCTTTAGTAAGAGTGGTTTTAAGATTACAATCTACTGGTACAAGACTGTAACTTCTATATTTACCACTTTTTACTATCTTATTGCCGTCATCTCCTGTAAAAGTTCTTTTAGGATTAAGGTCTTTCTTTGTAAGATACCACTTTTTAGATTCATTCACTACTCTATGTAGTGTGCCTCCCTCCAGTATGACGGTTAGAAGGACTTTAGGGTCATTATTCATTTAAGTACTTCCGTTATATATTCTTTCTTTAATGCTTGATATTCTGTAGTAACTTTCTCTATGATTATAGGCTCTTTACCGAGATCATCTTTATGATATTTTTCATATATTTCTACAGCCTCTTTCATAGATTGAGCTATAATATACCAATGATTATCAGCAAGATAAATATTTGTTCTACTTATATACATACTATTTATTATTTATTATTCTTTCACCACGTCTTATATGTGTGTCCATTAAGTATAATCTCCCCTTCAATCTCGGCCCGTATCTTATCTATCTTGTCCATATCAGTCTAGTGTTACTTTGGGTAAACTATCATACCACTTCCTTGCTACCTTAGGATACATATAGAACATTCTCGCAGTAAATGCCATAGTTGCTTTGATTGGAATATTGTCTGGATGATTGTATCTTGCTTTCCAGTCATTCATTTTTTCGGTAAACTTCTCCAAATCCACCTCTGTCTGCTCCTGCTGAAGAGAGTCGACAATCTTAAGAATATTGTGTATTTCACTTCTACGATAAAATGACTCAAGGCCACCTTCATCAGTAAGTATTGAAACGGTTATCTCCTCATAACGATTTGCAAGGAGTTTTCTCAGTTTTTCTGCATCAATGTATTTCATAAGCTTTACTATTTATTTACCGATAAACAAATCACAAGTTTGACCTTTTCTCCATACAGAAGTATGACAACCATTGAAGTATACACAATAGAAGCATCCTTGCTTTTGTTCACTTATCTTTTTATGACCATCTTCTTGCTCCTTGATGTATTCTGTGTCATCGTCTATATATAAGTAATGTTTCATATCTAAATCAAATAAAAGGGTGCGTACTTGGCGGAGTAAATTAACGTCCTATATCATGAAAAATGCCTTTTCGCACCCTATGGTTTACATTATATCGATTTATTTCAAAGCAATCAGCCCACCTTTGTATGCGTCAAACCATTTCGTACAAGTACAATTCGGTTTATTACACTTGTCGCCAGTATCATTTATAATTCCATCACATTTATAGCAACGACACCAGAGAGATGCGGCATTTCTTGCAGTATTATCTGCTTCTTCGTTTTCGAGGTGATATATTTTATCAAGAATCACATTATCCTCATGAACTTCTTCAAGACCACCAAATTCTTGGTTTTCATCACGCCTTTTTTCAATGAATTTCTTTATTCGGTTCAGCATATATTACATGAATTTAAGGTTCAACGAATCTGCAAAAGCACAAGCGAGAACATACTCCCTCGCGGCTTCCTCGGTAAAGTGATATTTGGCACGAATAGCATCTACCATTTCATTAAGGCTGCTCATACCTTTGATAAGAGAACGAATTTCATTCAAGAATAACATTGAATCCATACTAATAAAAAATAAAGGTTTAACATTCTGTTGCAAAAGTACATCTATGGTGTGCGGTGTTCTTGCCCACCTTTTCCGCACCCTATGGGTTTACTTCAGTTTCTTCAAGTCGTTATATAAAGAAATAAGCTGGTTTTGCTGACCTATGTATGAGAGGCCTCCGTGACAATTAAGGACATTCAGAGCTTCCATCTGCTCTTCGCTGGGTTTCCAAGAAGGACGGAGGGATTTGAGCCTTTTAATCCTCCACGATTTTTGTTCATCA
>Ga0247611_10011067_pt1 | contig 10468 bp, 7 predicted proteins | sample 177DNAGHGhighgp2_FD_192422 | JGI IMG/M metagenome (GOLD analysis project Ga0247611, IMG submission 192422) | Sheep rumen microbial communities from Palmerston North, Manawatu-Wanganui, New Zealand - 1770 DNA GHGhigh gp2 | ecosystem: Host-associated > Mammals > Digestive system > Stomach > Rumen ... | reverse complement strand
AAATATTCGTTCATATCCCCGAAGCCGTGGCGCTGTCCGGGGAGGATCAGCATGTCGAAACGCTTGTTTGCCCTGATCAGCGCATTCACCACGCGTATGGTGTTGGCCGGATGCACATTGTTGTCGATATCCCCGTGGACCAGCATCAAGTGCCCCTTCAGGTTCTTCGCCAGCTCCTGGTTGGTGGATATCGAATATACGAACGTGGTATCGCCCTTGTCGACCTTCTCCAGGATTCCGTGGTGCTGCTCGCTCCACCAGCGGTTGTAGATGCTGTTGTCGTGGTTGCCGGCGCAGGACACCGCCGCCTTGAAGAAGTCAGGATATTTCAGGATAGCTGCCGTGCTCATGAAGCCGCCGCCGGAGTGCCCGTGGATTCCGACCCTCTCAAGGTCGATGAACGGATACCTTGCCCCAAGCTGCTGGATGGCGTATTTCTGGTCCTCCAGACCATAGTCACGCAGGTTGCCGTACCCGTAGTTGTGATACCACTTGGAGCGGTTCGGGTGGCCTCCGCGGTTGCCCACGGTAATCACTATGATACCGAGCTGGGCGAGCCTGTCGGTCCTCGTGAACCCCTTGCTCCAGGAGATGTTGTTGGCCTCCACCTGAGGACCCGGATATACATAGTCGCAGATAGGATAGACCTTAGTGGAATCGAAGTCATAAGGCTTGTACATAGCTCCGTACAGGTCTGTCACCCCGTCGGCCGCCTTGACCTTGAACCTCTCGGGGAACTTGTATCCGGCTTCCAGCAGCAGGCTGAGGTCGGCTGTCCCCAGGTCCATCACCTTCTTTCCGGAGGCATTGTAAAGCGCGACGGACGGTCCGCAGTCCACCCTAGAATAATTTGCTACGAAGAACCTTGCATCGTCGCTGGCTGTAGAGAGGACATCCATATCTTCCATATCCAGGTGCGAAAGGCTTCCGCCCGTGAGCGGGACCCGGAAGGTGTGCATCTGGTAAGGATTCTCGCCCTTCAGGACTCCGCAGGCGCTCAGGAGCACATATCCCTCCTTCTCGTTGACTCCCAGAACGTCTTCCACGTGGAAAGCTCCGTCTGTAAGGGCCCTCTGGAGGTTGCCGTCGCTGTCATACAGGTACAGGTTGGCCCATCCGTTGCGCTCGGACCACCAGACCAGCTGGCGGCCGCCTTTGACAAGTACAGGGTTCCGGTATTCTATATAAGTCCTTTCTCTCTCAGAGATTATGGTCTTCGTTGAATCTGCTCCGACTGCCACCCAGCAAAGGTCCAGCCTCTTGAGGTCGCGGCTCTGCCTGACCAGGTAGAATCCGCTGTCATCGCCCAGCCATTTGCTCGTCCGGTAGTCCAGGTAATTGTCTTTTGCCAAATGCTTTGCGTTCAGGAAATTCACCTCCTGGTCCTTGAAGGCCTCCGACTTGATCTCCTTTGAAGTGGCCTTGAGTCCGTCCAGCGTGAACATCAGCAGGTATCCCTTAGGCCCTGCTTCGCCAGGCATCTGGTACTTGTAGGTCTCCAGCTCCGGACGCTTGCCCTTGACGGAATTGATTACCCAGAGGTCGCTGAGCTTGCGCATATCCCATTTCATCGTGGCGAAATGCCTGGAATCGGGCGACCAGACGATATGTCCGGGATTATGGCGCTTGGTGCTGTCCTTCTCGGTGTCGCCGGTGTAGTTGCCGTAGCCATAGCCGAACTGACGGATGCCGTCGGTCGTCAGCTTATATTCCACGAGGGTGGTGTCCTTCTCGTTGACGGCGGCCTTCCGAAGGTTTGTGGAGTCCATTATCCACAGGTTCGAACCTTTCGCGAACACTCCTACCTTTCCGTCAGGGGAAACACTGGCCCACATCGGATATTTCTTCTTCTCCTTTCCGACCGTGTCCAGCTTGCGGGTCACGATGTCATACCGGAAGTACGTCGTGTCCTTGTCTTTGTTCAGTCCGGACACGATGTCGAAATGGAAGTACCTGTCTTCCTTTAACTTGAGGTTCCTCATAGGAATATGGGCGGCGTCGAAAGGATAGCGCACCTGCTCCGTTACCTGCATCGCCAGTTTCTCCATATCGAATATCTCGCTCCTGGTTCCCTTGGCCGGATCCACGAGATAATATGAGGTCCCTTGCGGAGTCTTCCACTCATACCAGAACCTGTCCCCGTCACGGAACCAGTTCGGCATCACCCTGGTCGAGAACACCATCTGGTTCACCTTTTTGGCAGAGAACCTTTCCGCCAGGGCATAGTTCGCCTTGGTCACCTTTTCTTGACCAGATACCCCCAGGCAGCATATCGCCGCCACAATAGTCAATAATACCTTCTTCATATATTATCCATATTATTTATTATCAATTTTGCTCCGGATGCGGACTTTGGCTTTCTTGAGACCGTCGCCTTCGGCGGTGAGGACGATGCGTCCCTTTCCGGTCGGCCTGATTATCACCGACGAAAGGCCGTTGAAAGCGGCGATATGGTCGGACCTGAACGGAGTGAGGCAGGTAGCGTCGCCAGAATCCACGGCCACGATTTCGCCGGGCCCCTTTATCTTGAACCTGAGCTCGTTGCATGCAGTAGGAACCATCTGGCCCTTCTTATCTTCTATCCTTACGTCCACGAAGAATATATCGCCATCTCCGAACCCCTCCTCGACCTCCAGCGTAATCTTCTTCGGCGCTTTGGTGGTCCCGATATTCTCGATATATTTCTTCCCGTCCTTCCAGGCGATGACCTTGACATTGCCCGGCTCATAGACCACTTCGTCCCAACGCAGACGGTACTGCTTGTCAGCCCTCTCCCGGACTCCTTGAGACTTACCGTTTATGAAAAGCTCCGCCTTGTCGCAGTTGGTGTACACGTGCACAGGGGTCACCTCACCTTCCCGTCCGGCCCAGTTCCAGTGCGGAAGTACGTGAAGCACAGGCTTTTCCGTCCAGCGTGCCTGGTAGAGCCAGTAACGGTCCTTCGGGAAGCCGGCGAGGTCGATTATTCCGAAATAAGAACTCCTGGAAGGGGATGATATCCTGCCTTTCTCCTCCAGTTCCTTCTTCGCCCTTTCGAGGGACTTCGGATCGTGGAAGTTGCTCAGGATCGTGAGGTCGCTGTTGTATGGAGTAGGCTCTCCGAGGTAGTCGTATCCAGTCCAGACGAACTCGCCGAGGCAGGCCGGGTTTTCATCCTCGAACTTCCATTCCTGCTCCGGAATCTGGCCCCAAGGAACGGTGTGCAGGTCGTATGAACAGACCTGGAAGTCCTGCTCGGCGGCCTCTACGGTCGTTCCCAGCGGGAACATGTACACGCCCCTGGAGCTGATGGTAGATTCAGTCTCGCTGCCGTAATAGACCTTCCCGGGATTGGCCTCGTGGAACTTGGCGTACAGATGCGGCTTGTAGTTGAAGCCATAGGCATCCACGGCATTGCGGAAATCCTGCTCCGAAGCCCACGGGTTGTCGGAACCGACCGTCGTCAGCCTGGTCGGATCCAGCTCGTGGCAGATTTCGGTGAGCCGGTATGCGATCCAGTACTTGTCAGGATAACCCTGTTCCGGAACCTCGTTGCCGATGCTCCACATTATCACTGACGGGTGGTTGCGGTCCCTGCGGACCAGAGCGGCCATATCCTTTTCGAACCAGTTCTCGAAAAGCACGGCATAACCGTTCTTCCTCTTCGGGATGGACCAGGTGTCGGAGAATTCATCGAGCACCACGAAGCCCATCTTGTCGCAGAGTTCCAGCAGTTCCGGTGCCGGTGGGTTGTGCGAAGTACGGATGGCGTTGCATCCCATCTCCTTGAGCATCAGCAGCCTCCTTGTCCAGGCTGTGGTATTCCAGGCGGCCCCGAGGGCTCCGGCGTCGTGATGCAGGCAGACTCCCTTCAGGAAAGTCTTCTCCGAGTTGATATACAGACCGTCCTCCTTGTATTCAAGGTCCCTGAGACCGAATACGGTGACATATTCATCCTTGGAATCTCCTGCGGTGACGGTCGTGACGGCCTTGTAGAGGTTCGGCTCTTCCGGGCTCCAGCGCTTGGCGCGCTTCAGAAGGAACTCTTCGTTCACCACTGTGCCGTCCATGATGGTATCCACCACGGTTTCGGCGGAAGCCACGGCTTTCCTGCCGTCATATTCGAATATCTCAGTCCTGACCTTGCCCCCGACTGCTTCTCCAGCGTTCCGGAGAGTCACTTCGAGGTTCACTTTCTCGCCTTCGGTGGTGACGTAGGTTCCCCAGTGGGCAACTCCTACCGGGTCGGCTACAGTCAGCCATACATTGCGGTATATGCCGCCTCCGGGATACCAGCGGCTGGATTCTTCTGGATTGTCTATCGTGACCTTGATCTCGTTGTCACCCTCCTTGATGAACGGAGTCAGGTCGGCCTGCCAGGAAGCATATCCGTATGGCCATTCGGTGACATATTCCCCGTTGCAGAAAACCTTCGCCCACTGCATCGCACCGTCGATGTCCAGGAAGTACTGCCTGGAGCCCTTCCCTTCCACGTTCAGCGTCTTTGAATATTCGGCCTTGCCCCACCAGGCGAGCTTTCCCGATTCGCTAGGATAGGATATGTTGAAAGCGCCCTCCACACCCCAGTCGTGTGGGAGGTCCAGGACACGGCTCACACCGTCCTTGGTAAAGGTCCAACCGTCGTTGAATAAGGTTCTTGAAACAGGTTGAGCGGACAAACCGAGAGTCAGCAATGTGCCCACGGCAGCCAAAAGGATGGTCAAGGATTTTGTTTTCATATTCTCAAAGATAGCTAAAATCCTGTAAATGAACTTTGTTAATTGAAGAATTATCCTTAAATTTGCGGTCCCAAATTATTTGGGAAAAAACATAAATAATAGATTTACAATCATTTATGCCAACAATTCAGCAATTAGTTCGCAAAGGACGCGAGAGTCTTGTCTCACAAAGCAAGTCTCGTGCGCTGGACGCTTGCCCTCAGAAGAGGGGCGTTTGTCTTCGTGTTTACACGACGACTCCTAAGAAACCTAACTCAGCGATGAGGAAGGTCGCCAGGGTACGCCTCACCAACACTAAAGAGGTCAACGCCTACATCCCAGGCGAGGGTCACAACCTCCAGGAGCACAGCATCGTGCTTGTACGTGGCGGTCGTGTAAAGGACCTCCCTGGTGTGCGCTACCACATCCTTAGAGGAGCTTTGGATACTGCAGGCGTAGAAGGAAGGACCCAGTCCCGTTCCCTCTATGGCGCCAAGAGGCCGAAGAAATCTAAGAAGTAGTTCATTTTTGTTTTTTTATCACCTTTAATTTTTACTCACAATGAGAAAATCGAAGCCTAAAAAGAGGATTCTACTTCCTGATCCTAAGTATCACGATGTCGAGGTAACCCGTTTCGTGAACAACCTTATGTTGCAGGGGAAGAAGAGTATCGCGTATTCTATTTTTTACGATGCCATCGATATGGTAGGCGAGAAGATGAAAGATTCTGACAAGGCTCCTCTGGATATCTGGAGAAAGGCCCTCGAAAACGTGACCCCTCAGATCGAGGTCAAGTCGCGTCGTGTAGGTGGTGCAAACTTCCAGGTGCCTACAGAGTTGCGTCCGGAAAGGAAAGTCTCGCTTTCGATGAAGAACATGATCAACTTTGCTCGCAAGCGTTCCGGCCACTCCATGGCAGAAAAACTTTGTGCAGAGATCGTAGCCGCCTACAACAACGAAGGTGGTGCATTCAAGAGAAAAGAGGATATGCACAAGATGGCAGAGGCCAACAAGGCATTTGCCCACTTCCGCTTCTAATTTACTTGGTAAATGGCAGCTCAAAGAGATCTTAACTTTACCAGGAACATCGGCATCATGGCCCACATCGATGCCGGCAAGACGACTACGTCCGAGCGTATCCTGTACTACACCGGTAAGACTCACAAGATCGGTGAAGTACACGATGGTGCCGCAACGATGGACTGGATGGTTCAGGAGCAGGAGCGAGGCATTACCATCACTTCCGCTGCCACCACAGCCTTCTGGCACTATAACGGAAAGGAATATCAGATCAACCTGATAGACACTCCGGGTCACGTCGATTTCACCGTCGAGGTGGAGCGTTCACTCCGCGTCCTCGACGGAACCATCGCCACGTTCTGTGCGGTAGGCCGCGTACAGCCTCAGTCCGAGACCGTATGGCGCCAAGCCGACAAGTACGAGGTTCCGAAGATCGCGTACGTGAACAAGATGGACCGTGTCGGAGCTGATTTCCTCGCTTGCGTAGAAGAAATCCACACCAAACTCGGAGCTAAAGCCGTTCCTGTCTGCCTCCCTATCGGGTCGGAAGACAAATTCCAGGGCATTATCGACCTTATCGCCAGGAAAGCGATCTATTACGATTCCGGCGAAGAACTGATAAACTATGAGATAAAGGACATCCCTGCCGATATGGAGGGAGAAGTCGAGATGTGGAGGGACAAGCTCGTCGAGGCTGCTGCCGAATGTGACGAGGCCCTCATGGAAAAGTATTTCGAGAATCCTGACTCCGTGACTGACGACGAGATTAACGCGGCTCTCCGCAAGGGTACGATCGCAATGCAGATCGTTCCTGCATGCTGCGGCTCATCGTTCAAGAACAAAGGAGTCCAGTTCCTTCTCGATGCTGTCATGCGTTACCTCCCGTCTCCTCTGGACAAGGGTGTCGTGAAAGGTACCGACCCTAAGACTGGCCGCGAGGAAGATCTCCTTCCTGACGTACGCCAGCCGTTCTGCGCTCTCGTATTCAAGATCGCTACCGATCCGTTCGTAGGAAGGCTCGCGTTCATGAGGGTGTATTCCGGTCGTATCGATTCCGGCTCCTATGTCTACAATGTCCGCACTGGTAAGAAAGAAAGGATCGCACGTCTGTACCAGATGCATTCCAACCACCAGAATCCTATCGATTCCGTCGAGGCTGGGGACATCTGCGCGGCCGTTGGATTCAAAGATCTCCGTACCGGCGACACGGTCTGCAACGAAAACCATCCGATCGTACTCGAGTCGATGGTATTCCCGGATCCTGTCATCGGTATTGCTGTCGAGCCAAAGACCCAGCTAGATCTGGACAAACTCGGCATCGCTCTCGGCAAACTCGCTGAGGAAGACCCTACGTTCACCGTAAGGGCCGACCACGAGACCGGCCAGACCATCATCAGTGGTATGGGCGAACTTCACTTGGACATCATCGTGGACCGTCTCCGCCGTGAATTCGGCGTCGAGATCAACCAGGGTGCTCCGCAGGTCAACTACAAGGAGGCCATCACCAGCAGCGTCCAGCTGCGCGAGGTCTTCAAGAAGCAGACCGGTGGCCGAGGCAAGTTCGCAGACATCATCGTTGAGATCGGTCCTGCCGATGAAGGCGTTACCGGTCTTCAGTTCGACAACCAGGTCAAGGGAGGGAATATCCCTAAGGAATTCATCCCTAGCATCGAAAAGGGCTTCAAGTCTGCGATGGCCAACGGTGTCCTTGCAGGTTACGAGGTCCAGTCGATGAAGGTTACCGTCATCGACGGTTCCTACCATCCTGTCGATTCTGATCAGCTTTCCTTCGAGATGGCAGCGCGCATGGCTTTCCGTCACGCCTGCCCGAAGGCAAAGCCAATACTTCTCGAACCTATCATGTCTCTCGAGGTCGTGACTCCGGAGGACTACATGGGTGACATCGTCGGTGACCTCAACCGCCGTCGCGGCCAGATCCAGGCTATGGATTCCACCGCCAACGGTGCGAGGATAGTCAAGGCGTTCGTACCGCTCTCCGAGCAGTTCGGTTACGTAACGGTCCTCAGGACCCTTTCTTCCGGACGTGCTACGAGCACGATGTCCTTCGACCACTACTCAGAGGTTCCGGCCAACCTTGCCAAGGAAATCATCGAGAAGAGCGGCTACAGGCTCGCGGATGATGACGAGTAACAGTACACAAAGTTTTTAAAAGAAATTAACAATTTTTGATATGAGTCAGAAAATCAGAATCAAACTCAAATCATTCGATCATATGCTGGTTGACAAGTCAGCCGCCAAGATCGTGGACACCGTGAAGTCGACTGGTGCAAAGGTAAACGGTCCGATTCCGCTTCCTACCAACAAGAAGATCTTCACCGTCAACCGCTCAACGTTCGTCAACAAGAAGTCCCGCGAGCAGTTTGAACTTGATGCCTACTGCAGGCTTCTGGATATCGACGACAGCAACGCAAAGACTGTCGACGCTCTGATGAAGCTCGAACTGCCTTCAGGTGTCGAGGTTGAGATCAAGGTGTGATGTCCAACATCCCGACTTAACGTCGGGCATTCGCTCCCGTAGCTCAGTTGGTTAGAGCAACTGACTCATAATCAGTGGGTCGCAGGTTCAAGTCTCTGCCGGGAGCACCACTATACGTTTTTGCATCCGGAATAAGGGTGGCTCAAGTCTCATGACCCGGGCCACCCTTATTCGTCATCCCCGTTGCCCTCGTCATGTCCGGCTTGTCCGAGACCACGTCATGCCCGACCCCCGTCGCCCGTTGCCCTCGTCATGCCCGACCTTTTCGGGCATCTCCTTTCCCATCATCCCCGGCTTGTCCGGGGATCCCGTCGGGCCTGTGGCAGGGCGCGAGGAGAGCCCTTTGGGCGGAGCTCCCCGCAGCGCCCAGCCGTCGGAGACCGCATATTCCGGCGGCGGTGCCAAGATAGATCAGTTACACATCGGCCCCCCAGAAACCGTACTGCTTCTCCTTTTTTTTGAGCCCAGACCTAATCGTCAGTCTATCAGCGATATATATCATAAACATTGCGATTCCGATACGATTAGATCAATCAACTCACAGGGACGAAGGATGAATTATCTTTCGTGGTCTGAGGTTGTGGTTGAGTACGATTTCGTGCCATAATGTACCCAACCGGAATCTCAAGTTCTCAGTTGGGAACAAAATGCCTCGATTTCGTACTCAACCAGAACCCTAAGCCTCCTGCCAAGCCGACCTTAGAGGCCGGCCTGATAATATCCAGGGGAAACCTGAGAATAATGTTAATGCTGAGAATAATCAGAATCCTCAGAGCAGAACCTGGAGGAGTTCGGTGATGGTTTCGAGGCGGAAGAGGCGGTGATGGTCGTATTCTTCGGTGTGCTCCAGCTTCCAGAGGGTTTCGGAAGGAATATGGGCACCCCAGCCGCCGAGCTCCAGGACCGGAGCTATGTCCGACTTGAAGGAATTCCCTACCATCATCAGCTCCGTCACGTCGACACCCAGTTTTTCGCACAGGACAACGTACTCCCTCTGCGATTTGTTGGACACTATCTCTATGTGGCTGAAGTATTTCCCGAGCCCGGAGCGCTCGATCTTGTGCTCCTGGTCCAGGAGCTCGCCCTTCGTAAGCATGACCAGCCTGTAGCGGCCTGAAGCGGACAGCTTCTCCAGCGTATCAACCACCCCGGGAAGGGGACGGGCTGGATTCCGGAGTATGGAACGCCCGCTTTCCAGTATGGTCCGGACCTGCTCCCCGGACAGATTCCCGCCCGAAAGGTTCAATGCATTCTCGATCATCGAAAGCACATAAGCTTTGGCCCCGAAACCGTAGTCGGGCATATTCTTCAACTCGATCTTGTAAAGTTCGTCGGAGATATAATCGAAGCTGCCGAATTCGGACAAAGCATCGGCGACCTGCCTCTCAGCCTGCCTGAACAGAGGCTCGTTCAGCCAGAGGGTGTCGTCGGCATCGAATGCCACCACTTTGATTCCTTCTATCATACCGTTGCAAATATACGAAAAACTCCCGCACGTTTCAGTTACGTACAAGGAGCCTTTCGAGGAATATGAGCCCTTGTCAGGCTTCCTCCCACTGCTTGCGAAGGAGGTTCACCGCGTTGGTCACCGCAGCCGCCCTGTCTTCTCCGGCAAGGCCGCACTCGAAGCTGACGAACTTGTCGTAGCCGATCTCTTTCAGCGCCCTGAACCCGTCGGTATATACATCCAGCTCACCGTCTTCGCCCGGCATCTTGCGGTTGCCGCGGCTTGCTATGTGGATATGCTGAAGGTATTCCTTTCCGGCCGACATCAGGGCACCGTAGTCGGAAGTCTCTTCCTGCATGTGCCAGAAATCACCCATCGCCTTCACGCCCTTGCTGCCGGAATCCCGTGCGATCGCAGCCGCATCGGCCACCAGGCGCATGTAGAACGCTTCCTTCCTGTTCAGAGGCTCAAGGATCACTGTCGTTCCGTGTTCCAGGGCAAAGTCTCCAAGCTTACGCAGCTCTTCGCAGAGATAATCACGCGTTTCGAGAGTATGAGGCTTGAAAGGAGTCTGGGAATTGAACGCAGGAACCATGATTACTCCGGTCGAACCGAGCTCTCCGGCAGCAATGATGATCTCGCGCATCGTGGTGTCGAACAGCTCCTTGACAACCGGATCCTCAGCCAGGATGAATCCCTTGAAACCTGCGCAAATAGCTGATACCTTGATATTTCTGCCGGCAAGGGCCGCCTTGATCTCCTCGACCCTGTCGCCCAGTCCGCGGCCGCCCGGCTCGAAACCGGTCA
>Ga0247611_10011066_pt1 | contig 10468 bp, 12 predicted proteins | sample 177DNAGHGhighgp2_FD_192422 | JGI IMG/M metagenome (GOLD analysis project Ga0247611, IMG submission 192422) | Sheep rumen microbial communities from Palmerston North, Manawatu-Wanganui, New Zealand - 1770 DNA GHGhigh gp2 | ecosystem: Host-associated > Mammals > Digestive system > Stomach > Rumen... | reverse complement strand
AAAGCCTAAGAGAATATGTATATCCACAATTGCCCCGAGTGCGGGAAACAGTACAGCACTCAAGAGAAAGTTAACCGTGTGAAGTGCCCTTATTGTGGTGCTGAGACCAACGTTTCCTATGCTGATCAGCAGCAACAACAGAACGCCAATCAGCAACAGTGGCGTCAGTATGCCAGCCAAGCTGGTGAGGCCTTTGACAGCGTGTTCAATAACGGACCCTCGGGTAAGAGCCGTGGTGTTGCCGGATTGCTCGCCCTGCTGATGGGCGCCCTGGGACTCCATTACTTCTACCTGGGCAAGACAACGGCAGGCGTTGTGTTCCTGATCATCTTCTTCCTGTCGTGTGGCGTCCTGGGTGTTGTCACCGAGGTCATTGCCATCATCCAGGCTGTGCTGTTCTTCACCAGCTCGCAGCAGGAGTTTGAGCAGAAGTGGGTTTATTCCCCGAGTAATTTCCCGTTATTCTAACTAACTGAATATGTGTGACTAATCGACGAGTGCCAACAAGACCTGACTATATCAAGTGGCTGCTCTTTGCAGGAGTGGCTGCACTTGTCGTGTTGGTAGGTGCCTATTGTTTCTGGCACTATGTGCTGCCCCACTCGGTGAATGTGGACCGCTACCGTTACCCCGTCGCGGGCATTGACGTGTCCAAGCACAACGGCGACATTGACTTTGAACGAGTCAAGGGCGATGACTACCAGTTTGTCTTTATCAAGGCAAGCGAGGGCAAGACCTACAAGGACACTGCCTTTGATCGCAACTATCGTGCTGCACGTCAGGCCGATCTCAAGGTGGGTGCCTATCACTTCTTCCGCAAGAACCGCACGGGACAGGAACAGGCCGACAACCTGCTGTCGGCCATCAAGGGCAAGACGCTTGACCTGCCCCTGGTCATTGATCTGGAGGATGATTGGGGCAACGGGGCTACCGTCAGCCGCCAGACCGCCATCGAGCGTGTCATGCAGATGATCGACATTCTCAACAAGGCCGGCTACCAGGTGATGATCTATACCAACCTGGATGGCTATGAGAAGTATTATAAGGACTTGCTGGTGGATTGTGACTTGTGGCTCTGCTCTTTCACCAGCCCCGACTTGCTGCCCGAGTTTCCCCATGCCATTCAGCAGTTTAGCCACGAGGGCACGGTAGATGGTGTGATAGGCAAAGTGGACCTGAATGTCTTCCGTGGCAGTAAGAGTGAGTGGCAAGACTATCTTGACAATGTGAAACAACCCGGATAACTTTATCGAGTGTAGAAATGATGACAATGGTTAAGAATAATGTGATGACGGCAACCAGTAGCAAGATCCTGTGGATGGTCCTGTTGATGTTACTCACCATGAGCATGGACGCTGCCGCTACGATCTATAACTGGAGCAGGTATGACTTGTCGTTTGAGACGCCCGAGGGTGGGTTTGTCACTTTCAATTCACCGACGCGCTTTGAGGTGCAGTGGGAGGACATGGTCATGACCGTGCAGCTCTACAGCAAGGATAAGGGCGACGAGAAGAAGATGCTCAACGAGAACCTGCAGCGCAAGGCATTGGGCTACAGCATGTATGACCTGCATGACGGCAAAATCAAGGTGAAAGGCTTCAAGAAGACCTATAGCATCGATGGCACCATGCCCGACGGTTCACGAGCCATCATTGCCGACATCGTGTCCAAGCATCAGAACCTCATTATCGAGGTGACAGTCAATTACCTGTATGGCAACAGGGAGATTGTTGAAGATATGATCAAGAGTTTTGCCGAGAATAAGTCCAAGCAGCCCAATCGCGAGCGAAAGCACCAGAAGGTGCAGAAGCGCCATCAGGCCGAGAAAGAGAAGGCCGGGAAGCAGGAACCCGAGAAACCTGCCCGCAAGGAGAAACTCTATGATGCCTAAAGACAAGAATACCATAATAACATTTAAAAGATATTGATGATGATGAAAACAATGACTTTAAAAACCTCTCTGGCCCTTGCGCTGATGACGGCAATGGCCCTGACCGTGGCAGCTCACGATGCCGAGCGTCCCGACGTGGAGCCCAACATGTTCTATGCGCCGCTGGTCTATGACAACTACATGCCGCAGGAAGCCCCTGCCGCCAAGTCAAGCAACCTCTATAACCTGGATGCCGGTGACGAGTGGCTGCAAGAGGCCATGAGTGATGCCGCACGCACGCGCCAGATCCGTCAGCGCGTCATGATCCAGAATCCGCAGATGGTCGCTTATAACGCCAATCGTCTGCCCGAGGCTCCCCCCGAGGGCGTCATCTCGGCCGATCCCCGCCAGGCATTGCTCACGGTGGCTCCTGCCCAAGTGGCTGTCGAGGAAGTGGCACCTGAAGTGCCGGTGCTTCCTGTGCACAACTGGCTGCACGTGTTCAATGCGTCACTCCAGTTCACCCAGGCCTACATCAGCGGCAACTGGTATCAGGGTGGTGAAAACAACCTCGCGCTGCTCGGTTCTATCAACTGGAACTGTAATCTGAACCAGGATGTTCACCCCAATTGGTTGTTCAACAACGCCTTGTCCTATAAGTTGGGAATCGCTACGACCCACGGTGACAGCATTCGCAAGTACCTCATCAACGAGGACAACTTCTTGTTTACTTCCCAGTTGGGTTACAAGGCTGTCAAGAACTGGTACTACAGTGCCATGTTGCAGTTCACGACCCAGTTCCTGAACAACTACAAGACCAACACCAGGACGATGACCGCCGCCTTCCTCTCGCCTGCCGAGTTGAATGTCGGTCTCGGTATGACCTACAACCTCAAGAAGGCCGATGACCGCATGTTCACGCTGGCCATCGCTCCGATTTCCTATAACTTGAAGTACTGCCGCAACATCACCGACATCGACCCGACGCGCTTCGGCATCGATGCGGGGCACCACAGCAAGAGCACCGTCGGTAGCAACTTTGAGGCAAAGCTGTTGTGGCGTTTCAATCCCAGCGTGATGCTCACGTCGAGGGTTTACATGTTCACCAATTATGAGTATGTGCAAGGCGACTGGGAGAACACGCTCGACTTCAACATCGGCAAGTACCTGACGACGCAGTTCTATACCCATCTGCGCTTTGACCGTTCACGTGCCCGCGATGATGACTGGAACTACTGGCAGTTCAAGGAGATCCTCAGTCTGGGTGTAATCTATCGCTTTGCTACTGTAAACTAATCGGCACATGCCGCGACAGTTGTCGTTCATATCATTCCTTGCCCTGATGCTGCTGCCTCTTGTAGTGGTGGCGGGTAATGGTGTGCCCAAGAAGTCAACCATTCTGGCTGGACTCGATGTGGACTCGATGCGTGTCAGACTCGATGAGACCGACATGCAGCCCCTTGAGGGTATCTGGTATTATCCCAACGAGGAAATGACCCTGGGCATCGAACGATACAAGGGGGAACACAACATCGGCTATCGCATCATCTTGCTGGATTCACCCGATATCAACGTGATGCCAGGCACAGTCATCGGTTATATTGCTACCAGTGCCGTCGATAGCAAGTACCAGCTGTGGCTCTACAGCCAGCGCGACCGTGTGACGCTGATCAAGCCGTTGGAGTGTGTGGCTACACTCAATGCCACTGCCACGACGCTGACTTTTGACCCTCCACACTGGAAGGTCAAGGTGCGTGTCAATATCGCCCGATTTCTGCCCTCGCTGTTTCAGGGTGTGAGCATCATTCCCGATCAGGTCAGGGAAAAACTCCCTGTGGGCTTCAGGAAAGTTTATCCCGAGGGTGGCGACGGCAGCCCGTTTAACCGTGTGCGTTACTTGTGATGAAGAATTCAAGAAAATATATTTTAACATTTCCGCCCCTGGTGTCGGTACTGCTTGTAGTGCTGGTTATCAGCTCCTTAGACATGGATGCACGGGTCCGTACTACGCGCAAGAACCTGCGCTCGACCGAGGTGCCTGTCATGGTTCTGGAACAAGCCGATGACATGCTTCCCGACAGCTTGGCACAAGTTGACCCCAATGCTGTTTCGCTCAAGGGCTACAGCAAGCGGGCCAGCGACAGCAAGGAGTCCTTTTTCATCACCAATAACACGAGTCACAGGATGAGTGCCGTCAGGCTCCTGATGCGATACACGACGATGGCAGGCGAGATGCTCATGCAGCGCACGGTCAACGTGCCCGTCAATCTCAAGCCTGGAGAGACCAAGCTGGTGAGCGTCAAGTCATTTGACGTGCAGCGGTTATTCTACTATTACGCCGGTCCACAGCCACGCAAGCAAGCGACCCCGTTCAAGGTGGCTTACCGCTTGACGGGTTATGACATACCGGTGGGTAATTGACCCAAGATTATGTAGATACAGACATTATATATAATAACCATTCAAAAAGAAGAAAAATGAAACACTTATCAATTAAACTGTTATCGGCTGCATTGCTGGCTCTTGCCGGATGGACGGCTGCCGAAGCTTGCACCAATCTGCTGGTGGGCAAGAATGCCAGTGTTGATGGCTCGACCATCATTACCTATGCTGCCGACAGTCACACGCTCTTCGGTGACTTGCAGTATCTTCCCGCTGCCGATCATCCCAAGGGTGCCATGCGCAAAATCGTCGATTGGGATAGCGGTAAGCCTCTGGGTGCCATCCCCGAAGTCGCTCACACCTATTCTGTAGTGGGTAACATGAATGAGCACCAGGTGACCATCGCCGAGAGCACTTGGGGCGGTCGTGAGGAGCTGTGGGACACCACGGGTAATTCCATCATCGATTACGGTAGCCTCATGTACATCGCGCTGCAGCGTTCCAAGACTGCCCGCGAGGCCATCAAGTGGATGACCGAACTGGTTGCCAAGTACGGTTATGCCAGCGAGGGTGAGTCATTCTCGATTGGCGACCCCAACGAGATCTGGATCATGGACATGATCGGCAAGGGTCCTGGTGAGATTGGTGCCGTGTGGGTTGCTATCCGCATTCCCGATGACTGCATCGCCGGCCACGCCAACAATCCCCGCATCTGGAAGTTCAACATGAAGGACAAGAAGAACGTCATGTATAGCAAGGACGTGATCTCCTTTGCCCGCAAGAAGGGACTGTTCGACGGCAAGGATGAGGACTTTGCATTTGCTCCTGTCTATCAGAAGTTCGATGCTGGTGCCCTGCGCGGCTGTGATGCTCGCGTGTGGAGCTACTTCAACCGCTTCCACAAGGGTATGGACGCTTATCTGCCCTTCATCTACGGCAAGACCAGGCAGGATGCCGACGTGATGCCTCTCTACGTGAAGCCCGATCGCAAGGTCAGCGTGCGTGACATGCAGGAGATGATGCGTGACCACTTTGAGGGTACCCCCTTCGACATGACCGTCGATCCCGGTGCAACGACTGCCTATGGTGTGCCCTATCGCTGGCGTCCCATGGACTTTGAGGTGGATGGCGTGACCTATAGCCAGGAACGTGCCATTGCTACCCAGCAGACGGGTTGGGTGTTCGCTGCCCAGATGCGTTCATGGATGCCCGATGAGGTGGGCGGTTGCTTCTGGTTCGGTGTCGATGATGCCAACACTGCCGTCTTTGTGCCCATGTATTGCTGCATCACCCAGGTGCCCGAGAGCTATCGCCAGGGCAAGGCCGACATGTACACGCTCGACTGGGATTGCGCTTTCTGGGTCAACAACTGGGTCGCTAACCAGGCTTATGCCCGCTACTCACAGATGATTGGTGACATCCGCAAGGTGCAGGGTGCCATCGAGGACGGCTTTGCCAAGCAGCAGTCTGTCATCGAGGCTCAGGCCACATCACTGCTCACCACCGACCGTGACGCTGCCATCCGCCTGTTGACCAACTACTCGGTCAACGCTGGCCAGGATGCAACTGCTCGCTACAGGAAGTTGGGTGAGTACCTGTTTGTCAAGTACCTGGATGGTAACATCAAGAAGGAAAAAGACGGCAAGTTCCAGCGCAACGAGTATGGTACGCCCGCGTCGCCCACTTTTGCTGGTTACAACCAGGAGTATTATGACATGCTCATCAAGGGTCCCAACGGTGGCGATAGGCTGAAGGTCGTTGAGCCCGAGTGGTTGCCCAAGAAATAATGAAGTATAGCAATACCTGAAATTAAAAAGCCGCATCGATATCACATCGGTGCGGCATTTTATCTGGTTTTGTTTACTTGATGAATCAACTAATAACTAATTCACTTTCTCATGGTGCAAAATTACTGCTGTTCCAATGGGTGTGCAATCGCTATAATTGGTCAAATTTGTCGTCTTTCATCATCATTTTGGGGGATTTTGGGTGAAATGGTGTCCATTTTTTTGACAGAAATCAAGTTTTTTTGATCATTTCTTTCTTTTTGCTCTTCTTTTTCTTGCTCACTGTTGAGTCATTATTGTATTTTTGTAACCAGGAAATAACTTTAAAAGATTACGATTATGAGAAGATTATCTTTAATGCTTGCCGTGTTGATGCTTGCATTGGCATCACAGGCTCAACTCTTGTGGAAAGTGAGTGGTAACGGACTGGCTCGTCCCAGCTATATCATGGGCACTTATCATTTTGCTCCATCATCGATGATGGAGAAGATTCCTGGCATGAACCAGGCACTGGAAGGATGTGACGTCGTTGTGGGTGAAATCGACAAGGAGGAAATGATGAGCCAGGAGAGTCAGATGAAGATGGGTATGGCCATGGTAGCCCCTCCCGACAGCACGCTGGACAAGTTGTTCACTCCCGAGGAGTATGCTACTGTCGAGAAGGTGTTTGACAAGTACTTCGGTAGTATGGGTGTGAAACTTAGCCAGATGAATATGCTCAAGCCCAGTGCCATCAGCTTGCAGATGCAGGCACTGCAGGCCGTGAAGTATTTCCCCAATATTGAGGAGAGCGAGTTGATTGACATGGCGGTACAGTCTCGTGCCAATGAGATGGGACGTCCTTCTATCGGTCTGGAAACAGTTGAGGAGCAAGTAGAACTGCTCTTTAACACTCCGTTGAAGGATCAGGCCGAAGGGTTGCTGGAGGCCTGTCAGAAGGACGATCTCTTTGTGGTGCAGTCATCGGCACTTGCCGAGGCTTATATGACCCAAGACCTTGCCAAGATTGAAGAAGTGATGACCGATACATCCATCGGTGGTGATGATGCCGAGGCGATGGATGCCCTCATCTATGACCGCAACCGCAGCTGGGTCGAGAAACTTGACAAAATGATTCCTGAGCGAGCTGCGCTGGTATGCGTCGGTGCCGGTCACCTGCCTGGAGACCAGGGACTGTTGCAACTGCTCCGCAACCGTGGTTACACGGTCGAGCCCATGCAGTAACTTGTGATACTTGGGATAAATAGAAGACAATTAGTACAATAATTACAAATGTCACCAGTTTGTTTTTATTGTACTGATTGTTTTCTTATAACCCGATAGGCTGCACAACAACAAAAGTCAAATAAAATTTGTTTTTGTGTTCGGCTTGTACTACCTTTGTCGCATTATTCAACAAAACGACTTTTATTTTGGACCCTGACCCGTTATCGTGCCTGTTATCGGTACTATGCACAGTAAGCGGACAACCGCTTATCACATTCAACACGCCCAGCGTGGGCAGCATCATCGCCATCATTGTCGCCGTGTTTGGATTATTCCTGTCGGCCTTTAACTCGGGCAGCGAGATTGCCTATTTCTCGTTGCGTCCTGACGATATTGACGACATTGAGGACGCGCATCGTCGCCAGCGAGTGGCTGAACTGCTCGCCATCCCCGAGAAACTGCTTGCCACTATCCTGGTGGGCAATAATCTGGTCAACATCATGATTGCCATCGTGTTGAACTATGCGATGAACCAGATTTTTAATTTCAATAGCACCGTGCTTGATTTCATTGTCCAGACGGTCATTTTGACTTTCTTGATTCTGCTATTCGGTGAGGTGATCCCCAAGCTGTATGCCACCAACTTTAACCTCAAGTTTGCTGCTATGGCGTCGGCACCCCTCAAGGCTGCCATCAAGCTCTTCTCGCCATTGACGGCGTTGCTGGTGCGCAGTACGAGTCTGGTCAATAAGGTCGTGCCGGCACAGACCGAGGAATTGTCGGTCGATGACCTCACCCGGGCCCTTGAGGTGAGCGAGGTGAAAAACCCCGATGAAAAGGAACTGCTCGAAGGCATCCTCTCGTTTGGCGACAAGACGGTGAGCGACATCATGCGACCGCGTGTCGATGTGGTGGACATCGACCAGGACGACACCTTCAATGAGGTCGTGCACAAGGTCATCGAGACGGGTTATTCTCGTATGCCCGTCTATGAAGAAACGCCTGACAATATCAAGGGCATCCTTTATGCTAAGGATCTCTTGCCCTATATCGGTGCCCGTGACGATTCCTTCAAGTGGCAGAAACTGATGCGTCCGGCCTATTTCGTCCCTGAGACCCGTATGCTTGACGACCTGCTTGAGGACTTCCGTCGCAAGAAGATGCACATGGCGATTATCGTCGATGAGTATGGCTGTACCCAGGGCATTGCCACTCTTGAGGACGTCCTGGAAGAGATTGTGGGCGAGATCAATGACGAGTATGATACTGAGGAGAAATTCTACAACCGCATCAACAAGAACACATGGATGTTTGACGGCAAGACGCTCCTGAGCGACTTTGCCCGCGTGCTTGACATTGATGAGGAAGAATTGGGAGAGCATGGTGAGGAAGCCGAGACGGTTGCCGGACTCCTGCTCGACATCAAGGGCGACTTCCTGCAGGAAAAGGAGGTCATCAAGCATGACCGTTTCACCTTCACCGTCATCAAGGTCATCAAGCATCGCATCGCCAAGGTGAAAGTCACCGTCAACGAGGAGTAAGGATTTTGCTCCCAAGTCTTTAGTTGGCACGCAATTTGCTGTGTCATGGTGCAGTATTGACAATTAATCATGATTCAGGATGGCTATCAACAACATCAACCTCGATGATTATGCTGGATACTTCAACGACAGCAAGTTGTGGAAGAAACTCAAGAAGGTGGCTCAGAAGGCTGGTCGCAAGGCGGTCTATTATGTCCTTGTTCTCTACTATGTGGCACGAGATCCGGCTGTTCCCTCAGGCTTGAAATTCAAGATTTTGGGTGCTTTGGGCTATTTTATCCTGCCCCTGGACTTCATCCCCGATGCCATTTTGGGACTCGGCTTCACCGATGACCTTGCAGCCCTGGCTTGGGCGTTGTTCAAGATCAAGAAGTTTATCACGCCCGAGATTGAACGCAAGGCCCGTGAACGCCTGCGCGAGTGGTTCGGTCCCGAGGAGGGCGAGGAATTTGACCTCGCTATTCCTCACATTGACCCCAATGATCCCCGCATCATCGACGTCGAGGCCGAGGAATACTGAAAAAAGGAGGATGTGTCATCATTTATTCACTTGTTTTTAATTTCTCCGTGCGAAGCACGGACCATATTGCAAGCATAACAATTATGACACAACCTCCTATGATTTACTGGCTTAAGGGTCAAATATACTCCTAAAAACAAGGCAAAAAACAGGGGTGAGCGACCATTGTGGTGCTCACCCCTGTTCCCTTAGGGTTGGGATTTTTCTTCCTTTGATTAGTTCTGTTCCTCCTTGGGAGCTTCGATCACGTTGATGTAGATGTGACCAGCGCGGTGCTGGAACTCTACAGTACCGTCAACCAGAGCATACAGAGTGTGGTCCTTGCCCATGCCAACATTTACGCCGGGACGATGCTGAGTACCGCGCTGACGGCGGATGATGTTACCGGCCTTGGCAAACTGACCACCAAAAATCTTCACGCCGAGGCGTTTGCTTTCGCTCTCGCGGCCGTTCTTTGAACTGCCGACACCTTTTTTATGTGCCATAATCTAAAGAGTTTTGATTTTTAAATGGTTAATTAAGCAATGACTTCTTTAATCTCAAGCTGAGTGAACTGCTGGCGATGACCGTTCAGACGGCGATAGCCTTTGCGACGTTTCTTCTTGAAAACGATAACGTGTTCACCTTTCACGAGGGGAGCCTTTACCTCGCAAACAACCTTTGCACCTTCGACGGTAGGTGCGCCAACCTTAACGGCACCGTCGGCATCTACGAGCAGAACGCGGTCAAACTCTACAGAGTCACCTTCCTTGCGCTCGTCGCCGAGATAGTGGACATACAACTTCTTGCCCTGCTCGGCACGGAACTGTTGTCCCTGAATTTCTACAATTGCGTACATTTGTTTAATCTTGTAGTTTAAATAACTGTCCCACAGGCGGCTGGCATCAATCATCCAACGCTTTCCTCGGCCTGCTGGGCACTAATGCGGGTGCAAAGGTAATGCTTTTTCCTGAATTAGCAAGCCTCTCTGCAAGATTTTTTCCAATACAGTCATTTCCTGCATGTTCTATGTATTGAACATCTATAAGTTCTGGATGGGGTAGGGGTAGGTGATGTCCCACAGGAAGAGGGCGTGGCCCGGCATTGAGGTGCCGGCGGCGCAGCGGTCCTTGCGTTCGATGATGTTGCAGAAATCATCCACAGTTATCTTGTGGCGGCCCAC
>Ga0247611_10011065_pt1 | contig 10469 bp, 8 predicted proteins | sample 177DNAGHGhighgp2_FD_192422 | JGI IMG/M metagenome (GOLD analysis project Ga0247611, IMG submission 192422) | Sheep rumen microbial communities from Palmerston North, Manawatu-Wanganui, New Zealand - 1770 DNA GHGhigh gp2 | ecosystem: Host-associated > Mammals > Digestive system > Stomach > Rumen ... | reverse complement strand
CGGCTACGGGCAGAAAGTGTTCCGTGTGCTCAACGAGTGCTTCAAAGACCTCTATTCCTTCTCCGAACTCACCGAGCGGCAGGTCGACCAGTATGTGAAGATGTACATGCCGATGGCAGACCTCAGCCTCTTCACCGTGATAGAAGACTGGAACGTGGAACCCCACAAGGTAGTGGGAGTGGGCCTTACCCTTCCCTCACTCACCCGTGCCCTGCAGAAATGCCGCAAGGGGCGTCTGTGGCCTTTCGGTTGGTGGCATCTGTTGCGCGCCATCAAATGGCACAAGACCAATATCGTGGACCTCTATCTGGTAGGTGTGCTGCCTGAGTACCGTAACAAGGGAGCCAATGCACTGCTCTTCTCCGACCTCATCCCCCGCTATGCCGCATATGGTTTCGAATGGGGTGAGACCAACGTGGAGATGGAAAACAACACCAATGTGCAGAGCCAGTGGGGCGAACTCAAGACTGAACTGCACAAACGCCGCAGGTGCTACAGAAAAAAGATTTAAACCTCTTCTCCCATTTTTCTTTTTTTCCCTTTTTCATTTGGAGAAAAACGGGAAAATGCCTAACTTTGCACATTTAGAGGAATATGTGTAAATGGCCGTGTTGTGGCCCTATCCGAAGAAACAAAACAGACATGCAAGAAGAGAAAGACATTTTCGATCCCAGTCAGCAACAAACAGACTATACAGAAGAACATATCGTCCATCTGAACGACATGGAGCACATCCGCACCCGCCCCGGCATGTATATCGGTCGCCTGGGCGACGGTTCGCTTGCCGAGGACGGCATCTATGTGCTGCTCAAAGAGGTCATCGACAACTCCATCGACGAGTTCAAGATGAATGCCGGCAAGCGCATTGAGGTGGATATCGAGGACAATCTGCGCGTGCGAGTACGCGACTACGGACGAGGTATCCCCCAGGGAAAACTCATCGAGGCGGTCAGCATGCTCAACACCGGTGGAAAATACGACTCCAAAGCTTTCAAGAAGAGCGTCGGACTCAATGGTGTCGGCGTGAAGGCTGTCAATGCGCTCAGCACCCGCTTTGAGGTGCGCTCCTACCGTGAGGGAAAGGTGCGCTGCGCCTCTTTCGAGCGAGGAAAACTGCAGAACGACAATACCGAGGACAGCACCGACGAAAACGGCACCTACATCTGGTTTGAACCAGACAACACCCTGTTTAAAAACTACCGCTTCCATGACGAGATAGTGGAGACGATGCTCCGCAATTATACCTACCTCAACTATGGACTGACCATCATGTACAACGGCAGGCGCATCCTGAGCCGCAACGGACTTGAGGACCTGCTCAACGACACGATGACCAGCCAGGGCATCTACCCCATCGTCCACCTCAAGGGCGAGGACATCGAGATTGCATTCACCCACACCAACCAGTATGGCGAGGAATACCACTCGTTTGTCAACGGACAGCACACCACACAGGGAGGCACGCACCAGAGCGCCTTCAAGGAGCACATCGCCAAGACCATCAAGGAATTCTCGGGCAAGGCTTTCGAGTATGGCGACATCCGTAACGGCCTTGTCGCCGCCATCGCCGTCAATATCGAGGAACCGATGTTTGAGAGCCAGACGAAAATCAAGTTGGGCTCCCTCACGATGAGTCCTGACGGCGTGTCGGTGAACAAGTATATCGGCGACTTCATCAAACAGGAGGTGGACAACTACCTGCACCGCAATGCTGATGTGGCCGAGGTGATGCTGCAGAAAATCGCTGAGAGCGAGAAAGAGCGCAAGGCCATGGCTGGCGTCACCAAGATTGCCCGCGAACGTGCCAAGAAAGCCAATCTCCACAACCGCAAGTTGCGCGACTGCCGCATCCACTACAGCGACACGAAGAACGACCGTAAGGAGGAGAGCTGCATCTTCATCACCGAGGGCGACTCCGCCAGCGGCAGCATCACCAAAAGCCGCGACGTCAACACCCAAGCGGTATTCTCACTCCGCGGCAAACCACTCAACTCCTACGGCCTCACCAAGAAAGTGGTGTATGAGAACGAGGAGTTCAACCTGCTGCAGGCTGCCCTCGACATCGAGGACGGTCTCGACACGCTGCGCTACAACAAGGTGATTGTTGCCACTGATGCCGATGTCGACGGCATGCACATCCGACTGCTCATCATCACCTTCTTCCTGCAGTTCTTCCCTGACCTCATCAAGAAAGGCCATGTATATGTGCTCCAGACACCGCTCTTCAGGGTAAGGGCACGACGCACAAAAATCAAAAACAAGGAGGTGATTGCCGAGGCTGATGCCAACCGCGCTCCCGGCGAGAAACGCAGCGACTATATCACACGTTATTGCTACAGCGACGAGGAGCGCATCAATGCCATCCGCGACCTCGGTCCTGACCCGGAAATCACACGTTTCAAGGGACTCGGCGAAATCTCTCCCGATGAATTCGTCCACTTCATCGGACCAGACATGAGGCTCGAGCAGGTGACGCTCCACAAAAACGACCAGGTGCAGCAGCTGCTTGAATACTACATGGGCAAGAACACCATGGAACGACAGAATTTCATTATCAACAACCTTGTCATAGAAGAGGATATTCCTGAAGAAGAGGCAGTATGAGAAAAGCCATCATCATTACACTCGCCCTGCTCGCAATAACAGCAGGCACACATGCCCAACTGCGCTTGGGCGACAACAATCCCAAGAGCAAGCTCCACATGGCAGAGATGGCCATCACCAACCTGTATGTGGACAGCGTCGACGAGAACAAACTCGTAGAGGATGCCATCCGAGGCATGCTCGAAAAACTCGACCCCCACTCCGCTTATTCCACCGCCAAGGAGGTGAAGGAGATGACAGAGTCGCTGGAGGGCAGTTTTGAGGGTATCGGGGTGCAGTTCAATATGATGGAGGACACGCTCGTCGTGATACAGACCATCACCAACGGACCGTCTGAGAAAGTGGGCATCATCCCCGGCGACCGTATCGTGGCAGTCAACGACACTGCCATCGCAGGCGTGAAGATGTCGAAAGAGGAAATCATGAGGCGTCTGAGAGGTCCGAAAGGGACAAAGGCATATCTAAAAATCGTCAGACCCGGCATCAAGGAGCAACTGCCCTTCACCGTCGTGCGCGATAAGATTCCCGTGCTGTCGATTGATGCCTCCTACGTCATACGTCCCGGCTTAGGCTACATCCGCATTGGCAATTTCGGTGCCACCACCTACGATGAGTTCATGGCTGCCCTCGGACGTCTGAGGGAGAAAGGCATCGACCGCCTCATCATCGACCTGCAAGACAATGGCGGCGGTTACCTGCAGGCTGCCGTGATGGTCATCAACGAACTGCTCAACAAGGGCGATATGATTGTCTATACCGAGGGACGTGCGGCTCCACGCCATGAATACCATGCCGACGGCGGCAACAATCCCTTCAAAGGGCGTGTGGCAGTGCTCGTCAATGAGTTCAGTGCCTCCGCCTCGGAAATCCTCTCAGGAGCCATTCAGGACCAAGACCGCGGCATCATCGTAGGCCGTCGCTCATTTGGCAAGGGACTGGTGCAGCGACCCATCGAGTTTGCTGACGGGTCGATGATTCGACTCACCATCTCCCACTACTACACCCCCTCAGGCCGATGCATCCAGAAACCCTATGTCAAGGGTGGACAGAAAGACTATGCCAAGGATATCGACAACCGACTGAAGAATGGTGAGCTGACCAATGCCGACAGCATCCATTTCGCCGACTCCCTCAAGTTCCAGACCCTCCGCGAACATCGCACGGTGTATGGCGGCGGTGGCATTATGCCCGACTATTTCGTGCCGCTCGACACGACGCGCTACACGCCTTTCCACCGTCAGTTGTCGGCCAAGAGCGTTATCATCAATGCCAACCTGAAGTACATCGATGCCAACCGCAAGAAACTCAAAAAACAATATGCTACCTTTGAGGAGTTCAACGCCAACTACGAGGTGCCACAAAGTTTCGTGGATGACGTCATCGCAAGAGGAGCGGAGGCCAAAGTGAAGCCCAAGGACGACGAGGAACTGAAGACCACCCTGCCCTATCTGCGCACCCAACTCAAGGCGCTTGTCGCCCGCGACCTATGGGATATGACAGAGTACTTCCAAGTGATGAATGAGACCAGTGACATCGTGCAGAAAGCAGTATCATTAATGACTGAAAATTGAGAATACCATCTATTTTCATCCTGTTGATGCTTCTTGTCGCTTGTACAGATAAGGGCAGCCAGCAGCAGCAAACAAAACCGGCCGATGACTTCGTCACCGACGTGATGCTGCGCACCACTCCCGTGAAGGAACAGGGACAAAGCAACCTCTGCTGGGCTTACGCCATGCTGGCCACCGTCGAGACAGAGCACATCATGCAGGGCGACTCTGTCGACCTCTCCGTTGCCTACCTCGCCTATCACCTGCTCGCCGACCAGGCACGACAGCGCTATGCCTCTGGCGGCAACCACCCCATCACCATGAGAGGCATGGCAACCACAGCCCTGCATCTGCTGCAACTCTATGGGGCCATGCCCTATACTTCTTACCGTCAGCGCGAGGAAGTCAGTTACCGTGGCCTCTGTCAGCAAGCACAGCGTATCGCCGACCAAGAACTCGCCCATCGCAAAGGCATCAGTCATCTCGACAAGACCACTGCCGCACTCCTCGATGAGGTGATGGGCACTCCTCCATCATGGGTGTTCATGCTGGGATGCCAATACACTCCGCTGGAATTTGCCCACAGCCTGTACCAACCCTATGAGTATGCGGCACTGACCAGTTTCACCCACCGGCCTTTCGGCACCAAGATGGTCATTGATGTTCCCGACAACATCTACCATGACACCTTCCTCAACGTGCCTCTCGACTCGCTGATGCACTATGCCGAGCAGGCCCTCCGCACTGGTCATCCCGTGTGCTGGGAGGGCGACGTCTCCGAAACTGGTTATGACCGGCACCAAGGCGTGGCACAACTCTCCCACAACCATCCCGCCGTGACACAGGAGAGCCGCCAGCGTGCTTTCGACCATCAGCAGACCACCGACGACCACTGCATGGCGATGATTGGTATCGCACATAACTCTGAAGGCCGCAAATACTTCATCTGCAAGGACTCACGCACCAACACCCTCCGCCGCGGACTGGTGTACCTCGAGGAGGACTATGTGCGCGCAAAGACCATCGCCATGGTCATCCCAACAGCAGCCCTGCCTCCCATGTCGCAGCTTATTCCTGAGCCAAGCGACCCTTTCATACCCAGCACATTGTAACACCCCATAACCCCACCAATCATGAGAACCCGATGGACTGAAGAAAACTGGCTCAAGCTGATGCAGGTCTACCTGAAGAAACCTGCTGGCGTGAAACCCCTCTACTCACGCGACATCGTCAACCTCGCCCTCGAACTCCATTTCTCACCCCAGTCGCTGTACCGCAGAATGGTGAGTCTGAGACGTCTCAACACGCCACAGATAGAGCGTTTGTGGAACACATACGCCAAAAACCCGAACAAACTCTCCCGCGAGGTGGAGTTGCTCCGAACCATGGAGGGATTCAACAATGCCGAGGCTTTCTATGAAGGAGTGGAGGTGAACGAGTCGTTTGAGACCGATTTCCGTCCGATACCGGGGTTTCCGACGCTCACACCAGTGATGCTTGTCCTTGTTCTCGACTTGTATTTCCGGCTCACCCCCAACACCATGGTACCAGAGACACCTGAGGTGGCAACACTGGCCAAGGCATTGGGCATCAGTGCCCAACAGGTGGCTGACATCATGGAAATCTACCAGCAGTGCGACCCCTACCTGCGCCACAAACAACCCACCGAAAGTCCGCTGACCGCACCATGCCTCGCTGTCTGGCAGCGCTATGGCAACGGCGACCCCAGCGACTTGGCTTCATACGCCACCCAACTGCAAGAATACTACCGACAGACATGGCCAAACAAACGATAGGACAGACAGAACGACAAACCCAACGGCAGAAACAAAAACTCACACCGCTGCAGTTGCTCGTCGGACAGATGATCGAGAAACCCATCGACCAACTGACCGACTATGTCAACCAACAACTCATCGACAATCCTGCCTTGGAAATCAAGACTGATGAGGAAGAATGGGACATGCCACAAGAGCCCGACTTTCCGATGGAGGGGGATGAAGAAAAAAAAGAGGATAAAAAAGACGACAAAGAGGAAACCGGTGATAGTGGCTTTGACAGCAGTGACATGGACAGTTTCGATGACAACGAACTGCCTGTCTATGAGCAAAAGGAATATCAAGACCCCTCCAACACCATCTCGTTCTATGACAGCCTGAGGGAGCAAGTGGGCGAAATACCACTCACCGAGCGCCAGAAGACAATCATGGAATATCTCATAGGGTCGCTCGACAACGACGGTCTGCTGCGCAAGGACCTCTACACCATCAATGACGAGATGGCCATCTACCAATATTTCGACACCACCGTCGAGGAAATTGCAGAAGTGCTCAAATATCTGCAGCAGTTTGATCCTGCCGGCATCGGAGCCCAAAATCTACAGCAATGCCTCCTCCTGCAGGTGGAACGTCGCCAGGATGGCAGAATGAAAGATTTGCTGCGGCGCATCATCACCAATTACTTCGACGACCTGCTGAAAAACCATTGGAACAAGTTGCAGCAAACTCTCCATCTCAGCGAAGAAGAGAAAGAGGAGGTGCGCAACGAGGTGCGCAAACTCAACCCCAAACCAGGCGCCGCACTGGGAGAAGCTCAAGGCGTCAACATCCATCAGGTCACACCCGACTTCATCGTAGAAACCACAGACGACGGACAGGTGAGTTTCACGCTGAACCGAGGACGCCTGCCCGACCTCATGGTGTCGGAGTCCTATCTTGAGACCATCGGCAACCTGCGCAACCTCTCTACCCGCGACAAGGAGATACTGCCGCTGCTGCGCCGCGACATCAACAATGCCCGCATGCTCATCGACGCCCTTCAGCAGCGCCAGGTTACCCTCATCAAGACCATGGCAGCCATCATACGCAGACAGAAGAAGTTTTTCCTCGACGGCGACGAGGCTGACCTAAAACCCATGGCACTGAAGGACATCGCCACCGATACAGGACTCGACATCGCCACCATCTCGCGTGTGACCAATGAGAAATATGCCGAGACCCACTGGGGCATCTTCCGCCTGCGCTTCTTCTTCAGCGACCGCTACGACAACGACGGCGATGCCGTGTCGACAAGGAAGGTGAAAAGCATCATGCGCGACATCATTGACAACGAGGACAAGTCGCACCCCCTAACCGATGCACAAATCGAGGAAGAGATGCGCCGACGAGGATACCAGACCAAGCGACGCACCATCGTGAAATACAGAGAACAGATGAACATACCCAAATCAAGTCTGAGAAAACAATGAAAGAAAAAGACATCGTCATGATGGCCAAGGTGCTCAGCGCGGTGTTCAACCCCTTCTTCCTACCTGTTGTAGGATTGCTGGCACTTTTCATTTTCAGCTACCTCAGTTTGCTCCCATGGGAAGCCAAACTGTACATCCTCATCCTTGTCGCCACATTCACCATCCTGTTGCCCACCACCCTTATCCGACTGTTCAGACGTTGGCGCGGATGGTCGGTGGCAGATATATCTCTCAGGGAGCGGCGCATCGTGCCTTACATCATTGCCATCATCTGCTATCTGCTCTGCTACCATATCATCACCTCCAACCATATCCCCTACACCATCGGCAGCGTCGTGATGGCATCGCTGATGATACAGGTGGTGTGCGCCATCATCAACCACTGGTGGAATATCTCCACCCATACCGCTGCCATCGGCGGCGTGGCGGGTGCTATCATTGCATTTGCCGAGATATTCTCCTTCAATCCCATATGGTGGCTCTCCATCGTCCTCCTTCTTGCAGGCATGGTGGGTACGAGCCGCATGATTCTCAAGCGGCACACCCTCGCCCAAGTGGTGACGGGCTTCCTCATCGGCATGGCCTGTGCCATCCTCGCCGTGCTATTTATATAGATAGCTTTAGAGAATCTAAATTATTTAGAGAATCCAGAGAGAAAAACTGTCAACTCTAAACCATCAATAATATGACCCCACTTGTCAGCATCATCATGGGCAGCACCAGCGACCTGCCCGTCATGGAGAAAGCCATGAGCCTTCTCGAGGAAATGCAAATCCCATTCGAGGTGAATGCTCTCTCCGCACACCGCACACCCGAAGCCGTGGAGCAATTTGCACGCGGTGCCAAGGAGCGCGGCATACAAGTCATCATCGCCGCTGCCGGTATGGCAGCTGCACTGCCCGGCGTCATCGCCGCCTCCACCACCCTACCTGTCATCGGTGTACCCATCAAGGGCATGCTCGACGGACTGGATGCCATGCTGAGCATCATCCAAATGCCTCCGGGCATCCCCGTAGCCACTGTTGGTGTCAACGGGGCGATGAACGCCGCCATCCTCGCCACCCAAATCATCGCACTCAGCGACAGCGACGTGGCTCTGCGTGTGGCTGCCTATAAGGCACGTCTCGGTGAGAAAATCGAAAAAGCCAACCGCCAATTGGCAGACATCAAGGAATATACCTACAAGACCAACTGATTCCGACAAGTCCGACAAAAAACAAAAAGCTATGACCGACCTGTTCAACTACCGCCGCCGTGCATCCTCCGAAGTCCATGTTGGCGACACACCGATGGGTGCTGACCATCCCATCCGCGTGCAGTCGATGGCAACTGTCTCCACCAACGACACCGAGGCTTCTGTGGAACAAGCCATCCGCATCATCGAGGCAGGTGGCGAATACGTGAGGTTCACCACACAAGGTACACGTGAGGCCGACAACATGCGCAACATCAGTGCGCTGCTCCGAGAAAAGGGCTATACCACCCCTCTGGTTGCCGACGTGCATTTCAATGCACGGGTGGCTGAGGTGGCCGCCCAATGGTGTGAGAAAGTGCGCATCAATCCCGGCAATTACGTCGACCCCGGCCGCACATTCAAGCACATGGAGTACACCGATGAGGAGTATGCCCAGGAACTGCAGAAAATCGAGGCCCGTCTGCTGCCTTTGCTCAGTCTCTGCCGGGAACATCACACCGCCCTCCGCATCGGTGTCAACCATGGTTCGCTCTCCGACCGCATCATGTCGCGCTACGGCGATACACCTGCAGGCATAGTAGAGAGTTGCATGGAGTTTCTGCGCATCTGCAAGCGAGAACAGTTTGGCGATGTGGTCATCTCCATCAAAGCCTCCAACACGGTGGTGATGGTGCATTCCGTGCGCCTCCTTGTCGCCGAGATGGAGCGTGAGGGAATGTGCTACCCCTTGCACCTTGGTGTCACTGAGGCCGGTGAGGGTGAGGACGGACGCATCAAGAGTGCGGTAGGCATCGGTGCGCTGCTCGCCGACGGCATCGGCGACACCGTGCGTGTGTCGCTCAGCGAGGCTCCAGAGAATGAGATTCCCGTAGCACGCCATCTGGTGGACTACATCACACAGCGTGCCGACCATACAGTGATTCCTGCACAGGCCGCCCCTGAATTCGACTACCTGCACCCTGAGCGACGCTCCACCGCCGCCGTGGGACTGGTCGGCGGCAGTCAGGTGCCCGTGGTCATCGTTTCAGGACAGGGCAACGAGGTTTTCGACAACGACCAGCGACCCGACTTCATCTATACGGGCAACCAACAGCCCAAGGTGAGCGACGGTCAGCAATATATCGTAGACTTCAGCATCTACGACGGAGCACCAAACACCTACCCCATCTTCCCCCATGCCGCCATGCCGCTTATCGGCAGTGTTGCTGCACCGATAAAATTCCTCGTGCTTGAGTATGGGGTATGTCCCGACGATTATCTCGCCTGTCTGAAGGTCCATCCCGAGGTAGTGGTGGTGTGCGTGAGCCGCCATGCCAACCGACTGGGTGAACAGCGTGCCCTTGTCCATGAGATGATGAGGGCAGGCGTAACCAACCCCGTAGTGATGTGCCAAGCATACAACCACAGCATACAGGAGAAAGGCGACCTACAGATAGAAGCAGCCGCCGATATGGGAGCATTGATGATAGATGGTCTCACCGACGGTCTGTGGCTGATGAACAACGGCAATATCTCCCTCGCCGACTTGGCCAGCACTGCCTTCGGCATCCTGCAGGCAGCCCGCCTGCGCACCACCAAGACCGAGTACATCTCCTGTCCTGGCTGCGGACGCACCCTCTACGACCTTCAGGCCACCATCGCCCGCATCAAGGCTGCCACCTCCCATCTCAAAGGACTCAAAATCGGCATCATGGGCTGCATCGTCAATGGTCCCGGCGAGATGGCCGACGCCGACTACGGTTATGTAGGTGCCGGTCCAGGCCGCATCTCCCTCTACCGCCGCAAGGAATGTGTGGAGCGCAACATCCCAGAATCAGAAGCAGTGGAAAAACTCCTTCAACTGATTAAAACAGACCAAGGATAAACTCTCACC
>Ga0247611_10011064_pt1 | contig 10469 bp, 8 predicted proteins | sample 177DNAGHGhighgp2_FD_192422 | JGI IMG/M metagenome (GOLD analysis project Ga0247611, IMG submission 192422) | Sheep rumen microbial communities from Palmerston North, Manawatu-Wanganui, New Zealand - 1770 DNA GHGhigh gp2 | ecosystem: Host-associated > Mammals > Digestive system > Stomach > Rumen ... | reverse complement strand
CTTGCAGTTGTCGGCACCAAAGGGTTTATGCACATCGACGCGCTCCTGCCACTGTCCCTGATACTCGGTCATCCATGCCCCACCCTGCTTGCCTTGACGGGGATGGAAATCGGCATAGAAGACGGCCAGGTAGCTGCCGTCCTTATCGAACACCTCGTAGGCCTTCACATCAGGATGATAGACGGGGATGTCCTTGTTCTCACGGAACGTGATGCCGTAGAGACGATTGGCCAGTCCGAAGACACCGTCGATGACCTTGTCCAGCTGGAAATAGGGACGCAGCATCTCAGCGTCAATGTTGTATTTCTTCATCTGGAGCTTGTGGGTATAAAAGGCCTGGTCCCACGGCTCCAGCCGCTCATTTCTTGTCTCGCGCGCCGCGTTCTTCGAAAACAGCTTCTCTAGTTCCTGACGCTCTTTCACGGCCGTCGGCTTGTAAGCATCAATCAGCTGGTTCAACAGCTTATAGACGTTGCGCACGTTGCCTGCCATACGGTGCTTCAGCACATAGTCGGCATAGGTCTTGCTCCCAAGCAACTGCGCGATCTCACGGCGCAGATTGACCAGTCGCTGACAGATGGCCAGGTTGTTTTCTGCGTTGTCGTGGATGCCCATCGTGTTGCGGGCCATATACATCTGACGGCGCAGCTCGCGCTGTGTCGAGTAAGTCATGAAGGGCGAGTACGAGGGCGTATCGAGCGTGAACACCCACCCCTCCAGACCGCGCTCCTTAGCGGTCAGCGCCGCAGCCTGACGTGCCGTCTCAGGCAGTCCGTCGAGCTGTGCCTCGTCAGTCAGGTGCATCGTGTAGGCCTTCTGCTCCTTCAGCAGGTTCTGCGAGAACTGCAGTCCCAGCATCGAGGCCTCCTCGGTGAGCGCCCGCAGCCGTGCCTTGCCTTCATCGTTGAGCAGGGCACCGCTGCGCACGAAACCGTCGTAGCAGTTGTCCAACAACATCTTCTCCTCGGGGGTCAGACGGCGGTGATGGCGGTGCACGTACTTGATACGCTCAAACAACCGCTCGTTCAGCCGTATGTCGTTGGCGTGCTTCGTCAGGATGGGACTCATCTTCTGCGCCAAGGCGTCCAGGTCGTCGTTCGTCTCTGCCGACAGCAGATTGAAGAAGACGGTCGAGGTGCGGTCCAACAGGTCGTAGTAGTTGTCCTTCTCGTCGTCCACGCTGATGATGGTATTATCGAAAGTGGGCTTGGCCGGGTTGTTCACAATACGGTCAATCTCCTCGTTGTCACGCCGGATACCCTCCATGAAAGCCTCCTCAAAGTCTTCCAGGCGGATACGGTCAAAGGGCGCCGTTTCGTGCGGCGTGTCATATTTCTCAAAAAACGGATTCGTTCTCTTCTCCTCGGTCATAACATACGTTTCTCTCTAAACGACCGCAAAGTTACGTTTTTTTCCGTAACAAGCCAAGAATCTTCACATTTTTTTGTCTTTCACATACGCAGCAGCCGCAGTCAGAGAAGTCCCTGGCCGCGGCTGTGGCATATCGTTAACTGATTAATTAGTAAACGACCGTTTTCCGGCCACCGATGACGTAGATGCCCTTCGGAAGGTCAGAAGTCGATGTAGCGTGATGGTGAACCTTACGGCCTGTCAGGTCGTACACCTCAATCTTCTTCTCAGACTGCAGCTGCTCGTTGATGGCATCTGCTGTCGTCACGGTCAGTTTACCATTCTGGTAATTCAGTTCGTAATTCTGGGCCTCACCGCCGCCAACCACAAGGTCATACTCACCGGCAGGAGACTCCTTGGTAGCCGTCGTGGTGACCACTGGCTTCTCCGTCAGCACACTCTCTGTATCCTGCAGTTTCCAGCCGTTATAGACAATCTCAAACTGAGGATTATCCTCTCCCTCCACACGTACGGCATCCTTGGCTTTTACCTGCAGCGGTGCCTTGGCTACTGTCAACGTACCATTGACATAAAGGACCTTCTCGTTCTGAACAGATCCCTGCTCCACAACGATATCGTATGTACCGACAGGCGACTCGGCTGTAGCCTCGCAAGTAAGCTCGGGCGTACCGCTAAGTTCGCCACCGCTCACCTCATACTCGAACGTCGGATTTGCCTCACCATACTCACGTGTAGTATTCTTAGCGGTTACGGTCACATACTGTGCCACTGTGACCTCGCACGATGCAGAGAAGTCACCGTCAATGGTGCTCACCTCAACAGTGGCGACACCATAGCCTACGGCCTCAACGATTCCGTCCTCAGACACACTGCAGACGCCCGTATTATTGCTCGTCCATTTGACGGACTTATTAGTAGCATCCTCTGGCTCAACCTTGGCAGTTAGCTGCTTCGTCTCGCCTATCTTCTTCAATTCTATCGATGTCTCACTGAGCGTCACACCCGTCACAGCCTGAAGGACCTTGACCTCACAGATAGCCTTCACGCTGGTATTGGAAGCTGCTGTTGCTGTAATGGTACACTCGCCACCCTTCTTGGCCGTTACCAGACCATTGGCGTCCACCTCGGCAATCTCTGAATCACTTGATGACCACGTGACCGTCTTGTCCGTCGTATCATCGGGCTTCACGGTGGCAGTGAGCTGCTTTGTCTCCTGCTTCTGCATTGTCAGGGAAGTCTCATTAAGCTCAATGGTCTTTGCTGGCTGGGTTACGGTTACCTCACACTCGTCCTTGATTTCAGGGTTCGAAACCGATGAAACAGTAATCGTAGCACTACCTGTCTTTACGCCAGTAATCACACCATTCTCACTCACGGTAGCAATCTCGGGCTTGTCGGATGTCCACGTAACAGACTTTTCTGTGGCATTTTCGGGAGAAACGGTGACAACAAGTGACTGAGTAGCACCTACATGAAGACTCACAGTGTGCTTATCGAGCGTCACGCCAGCAACGTCAACCGGTTCGCCACCAGGATTCTCAGGAACAATAAGCTCGTCGTGGGTTACAAGGGCCTTGGCGGCATTGATGACCTCGCCCTTGCTGTCCTTAAGAATGGCAATGACATAGATCTGGTCTTTCTTTAGCGCATTGAGCAGCGTTGAGCTGCTGGGCAGTCCCAGCGTATAGTCGACGTAGGAGAACTTGCCTACAGCAGGACTCTGGAAACCAGGAGCCTGGTTCGAACCGCTCACATAAGAGCTGTTGATAGCCACATCGTTGAACACCCAACCGGTCACCGATGAGCTGCCGTTCGCACCGCCGTTACCGAACTGTGACAGGTCGTCGGGCAACTGTGAGGAACTGTACTGGTAGTAGTAGTTTGCCTGGTTCCAGCCGCTGCCGCTGCCGGTAAGACCGTCAGCAATAAGTACAAATTCGACAGAGTAGTTCTGGTCGGCAAACAGCGGATTGACCATTGCACGTGCCGTCACCTGACTCTCATTCGCATTCCATTGGCCGGCAACCTGTAGGTTTGCCATTGCCGGAACAGCCATCTCAGCACGGAAGTCATCACAGATGTCTGAGTTGTTGCCATAGTAGGGATCCAGTTCGTACTTACGATCAAGATAGCACGACGGTGCGCCCTGGAAGTTCAGTCGGGCATAGGAATTGGGATTGATATACATGGCATCGTTCGAGTTGTACTGGTGGATGCCAACGCCAATGAAGCGGTCGCCAAACGTTGCACGTAGCTTCTCCATACCCACCAGTCCACGCGGACAAAAGCCACAGCCAGTACCCGTGAACTCCTCAACGAGCACGTTACGGTCGACAATCTCCGACAGCGAATAGAGCGTGAAGTTTGCTGTCGTCTTGGATGCCTGGTTGTAGGCACCGTTCACCTTGGTGATGGTCAGCACCTTCTCCTTCATACTCTGCTCACCCTCAGCTGGTATTGAGATTTCTGCCTCACCCTTGGCTGCGAATGCCACAGGATTCTTCAGTTCAGCATGCTGGGGAGCACTCTCGACGCCGTCGGTAGTGATAGTATAGTCGAAGTTGGTCAGGGGCTCCGAGCCACTGTTCGTGACAGTCACCTTGGCCGTACCGGTCTCACCGACAGTCAGATAGACATTGCCAAGATCACTCGGAGTAGCAGCATTCTCCAGGAAATCGCCCTCAAGCAGCACCTTCAAGAGGAGCTTGCCGAAGTCATTTGAATAGAGGTCGCTCCAAGAAGGCACCGCACTGCTCGTACGGAGCAGCAGCGTATTGGGTTCAGCATCCTCAGCAAAAGCAACAGGATATTTATCGGCATCGGACGACACAGACGTAATGGTGAACGAATAGCCCACATAGACACCGCTGGCAGGAATCTGGCAGGGCGACGGCAGCGCCACCTCTACACGAGTACCCAAATCGGCATCAGGCACATCGACACACTGCAGCGTGGTGCTGGCATCAATGGTCGTCGGCAACTGCGAAGCCACCCACACCTTGGTGGCCGTTGCATGAGGGGCAGTCAGACTGAAACGCACACCGCAGATGCTCTTGCCACCGGCAACGGCATGGTCACCGGGAATGAAAATGGCGGCATGATAGGTGTCGGCCTTCTGGACACCAACACTATTAGCCCGTGTGTCGGTGGTCACATAACCCCACCAGTGCTGATTGGCGGCGGGAGTAATGGTTGACTTCTGCACGCCACGGGCAGCTGCAGGCATCTCAACGCGGGGAGAAACGTACAACTTGAGTTGTGCATTCACGACTCCCACCAAAAGGAGGGCTGTCAGAAATGTAAAGATTCTTTTCATACGCTTTGATTTGGTTAATATATTCGAATTATCTGTTTGCTATCAGGAGCTCCATCTGGGGAATCTCTATCCGCCCGCGGTGCAACGTCACTAAGCCGTCCTTCTGCAGACGGTTCAGGGCACGAGAGATCTCCAGACGACTGTCACCCAGCTCTTCAGCGAGCTGCACCATGTGGATATAGAGGGTCTTGGGGCCCGCAGGGTGCGTACAGCGCTGTGACACGAACTGGATGATACGATCATCGAGGGTATCGGGACGGCGGCGCCAGGGCTGGTGCAGCAGCTTCTGTACCTGCGTAGAGAGCAAGTTGAGCAGGTTGATACGGAAAATAAGGAACTGCTCTGTCAATCGCACAATCTCCTGACGGTCTATGCGTAACAGTCCCAGTGAGGTGGCAGCACGGTAATAATGCGTAAAGCGCTGCCGGTAGCCGAAGATGGCCTCGGGCTGCAGAATCAGAGGGGCTGTCAGCTGTTCGACAAGCCGATAGGAACCGTCGTCAGAGTGTGTCTCCACAAAGACGGAGCCCGACAGCAGGAAATAGAGATGCGTACAGGGACTGCCCTCACGGATGAACAGTACGCGAGGCCCTATCTTCTGAAAGTCAAACTTCGTATGACCGGCAATCTGACTGAGATCGTCACGGCTCATTCCCATGAACAGCGGGAATTGCAGATACTGGTCATAGAGTGGGTTTGAAGACATACCAATATCAGTTGGAAATTTTATCTTTCAGCGATGGCGAGAACCACACATCGTACTTACCGTTATCCGTTGTATAGATGAAATAGACCATCAGTTCGGGATGACGCTCAAGGACTTTCTTGGCCTTCTCAATGCCCATCACCATGAACGACGTAGCATAAGCATCGGCCACGGCACACTCCTTGGTCAGCACCGTGGCTGAGAGCAGAGAGTGCTGCACGGGATAACCGGTCTTAGGATCAATGGTATGGGCATATTTCTTGCCGTCTTTGTAATAATAATTCCGGTAATTACCACTGGTGGCCATCGCAATGTCAGTCACATTGAGCACCGTCTGGAGCTCACTATTCGCGGAGAGCATGTCATCGGTAGGCCTGACAACGCCGACCTTCCACGGAAGACGTGTCTCATTAACGCCACGCGTAACGATCTCGCCACCAATCTCAACCATGTAGTTCGCTATACCCTTCGACTCGAGCAGACGGGCCACAACATCAGAGGCAAAGCCTTTGGCAATGGCCGAGAAGTCCATCTGGTTACGTATCTTCTTCAGGGAGTCAACCTGCTGAGGCGTCGGCATCTGGTCGTTCTTGAAACCAAAACCCCAGGCATTGACAAGAGGGGCAACAGTAACGTCGAAGGCACCGTCGCTCTCGCGATTAACCATCTGTGCCAGCTTATACACCTCGTTGAACATAGCGCTTCTTTCAACGCCCTGCTCACCTCGGTTGAGACGTGCCACGGTAGAGGCTTGATTGAACATGGACAGTTCGTTATCAACCTTCTGCAACTCGTCCTCAATCTGTTCCTTGAGATTCTGGTCGTACTGATAGGTTATCTTATAGACAGTTCCAAAGACCGAACCCATATCATGCTGATACGGCATTGACCGTTGCTGTCTGATTATCAACACGGTGCCCACCACCAACAGTACGAGGAAGGGCAGTTGCCATAATAACCTCTTCTTCTGTTTTGTCTCCATTACCTTTCTTCTTATATATCAACTATCACATTAAAAGTCCCACCTAGACGGGTGTCGCCCCACAGACCGTAGCCTGGCACGTACCATGACTTACCAAGTATGCCCTCATCATGGGCCACACGACGTTTATAGCGTACTGACCAGCCCAGATGCAAGGGACCGAACACCTTGGCATCAATACCGACAACGGCTTCTAGCCAGTGTTGCGAGCAGGCCAGGTCGCGGACACCAAAACCCGTGTCCCACTGCCATACTGGGTCAGGGAAGTTCTGGCGCCATAGGTCAACCTTATAGGAAGTGTATGCATAGCGGAAACCTGCATACAGTCGGTTGTCGCCATGCTTGTTCTTCAGCATATTGAAGTCCATACCGGCACGGAAATAGGGAGCGGCCGTCTTATAGGCAATGCCGGTCACATCATCGACAGGATGGTCGGCCTTGCCATAGCCGACCTCAACGATCGGGAACCATTGGTCATGCAAGTTCAGACGGAAAGCACCCTCATACTGCCCATAGTCAGACAACTGCAGAAGACCGAAGCCAAACAGGTCGAACGAGACCTGAAAGCCACGCATCATGGGGACGCTGTCCTCTACAAGCTTGAACAGCTTCATCTTCTGTCCCTGTGCCGACACCGAGCATGCCAGCAGGAGCAGGAGACTAATCACTTGACGTGAAATAGATATGGAAGTGCTCTGTCGTGACATCATAGTCTACATTACTTTTATTGATGATGATGGAGTCAATTACATGATGGGTGGTACGAACCGACTGCAGATGATGGAAGAACGAAGCACTGCAGTCCACGGACTCGAAATGGGGAATATCCTCTTTCTTAATATGCACGGTGTCGGCAACAATGCCGCCCTCTTTGACAAACAGGAAGTACAAGGTGTCCTCGGGACAAGTGTAACTAATAGGTAATGAGAAAGTAGAGGTGCCTATGGCGGCATTCAAGATCAGGGTATCGGAACCGTTGCGCCGATGGGTGTACACGTACATCGTGTCCTGTAGCGTAAATGCCTCACCACGACCGTCGTAGGCGTTATACACCGTATACACCAGATTCTGCACCGGACAGTCAATCGATGTACAGGCACACAAAGACACCACTGACAGCAAAACGGCAACTATTTTGCGCATCCAAGTTCCTCCTCTATCTGATAATCATTACGGTTGGCCGACGAACGACTGACCAGGTCGCCAATGAAACCGGTCAGGAACAGCTGCGTGCCTATTATCATCATCGTCAAGGCAATATAGAAATAGGGAGAGTCTGTCACCAGACGCTGCGGAATGTGGTTGGCCAGACACCATAGCTTGTCGGCACCTATCACAAAGGCAGCCACAAAACCGATAAAGAACACCAACGTACCCAAGAAACCGAACACATGCATGGGTTTCTTGCCAAAAGTGCACAGGAACCAAAGCGTCAGCAGGTCCAGATAGCCGTTGACAAAACGGTTCAAGCCCATGAACTTCGACTGTCCATACTTGCGAGCCTGGTGCTGCACCACCTTTTCGCCGATCTTGGCGAAACCGGCATTCTTGGCCAGATAAGGGATATAACGGTGCATCTCACCATAGACCTCAATGTTCTTGACCACAGCCTTACGATAAGCCTTCAGTCCGCAGTTGAAGTCGTGCAGGTTCTTGATGCCGCTGATCTTACGGGCGGTCGCATTGAAAAGTTTCGTCGGCAGGGTCTTCGACAGCGGGTCGTAGCGTTTCTGCTTGTAGCCGCTCACCAGGTCGTAGCCATCGTCAACAATCATGTGATAGAGACCGGGAATCTCGTCTGGAGAGTCCTGCAAGTCAGCATCCATCGTGATGACGACATCGCCCTGTGCCTCTGCGAAACCACAGTAGAGTGCAGGACTCTTACCATAGTTACGGCGGAACTTGATGCCCTTCACCACAGCAGGCTCCTGCTGATGCAGACTGCTGATAATCTCCCACGAATGGTCGGTGGAGCCATCATTAATGAAGATGACCTCATACGAAAAACCGTTCTCTTTCATCACCCGAGCTATCCACGCATAGAGTTCGGGGATTGACTCGTCCTCATTATAAAGAGGTATAACAACTGATATATCCATATTTCTCAATTTTTCACTTTGTATATTTTTCTATCATCTCTCGCCTCTCTTTAACAACGCTGCGACAGGCAGTCCGATGACAATGCCAATGCTGATGTTCATCGTCATCACGTTCAGGGCATAGTCGATGGGGCGCAGCTGTCCCATCTGTTGAAGACTCTCGGTGGCGGCCTCCGCCAACCCCGACTGCTCAAGCGCCTCCTTCATTTCCGACGTCGTCAGGGTTTGATGGAGCGAGGCCAAAAGATAACCGTGGTCGATAAAGGCGAAGTAGACATACTGAACAAGTGCCAGCAGAATGGCTGCGTAAAAGAAGACCAGAATGGCAAATGCCCAGCCACGCATCAGCGAGATAACGCCATGCAGGTCCTCATCGCGGAAACGCTTCAGACGACGGGCCACATAAAAAGGGGTTGCCACCATCAGCAGAAGAGCCACCATACCAAACAGAGGATTGGAAATACCATAGATGTAGCAGGCAAAGCTGACCGTCCATAGCAGGGCAAGCAAAGCACCGTCAACACGGGCAAAGGCTTTTAACTGTACATATTCGGCTGGTGTCATTTTAACATGTTTCTGTTTCCGCCTGCAAAATTAAGCATTTTCCTGCACATAACACGGGTGTCGCCACAAAAAATAGTTAAAAAACACTCGGCAACAACAAATTCTTCACTCCCAGCTCCTTGCTTTTCACTTTTTTGTTGTACCTTTGCACCCGATTTGAAAAATGGGCAAGTCCTGTACGACCAGCTCCCTCGGAATCCTCCAGGACGGGAACGTAGCAAAGGTACTTGGTTGTAGCGGTGCGATGCAGACCGCTTGCCCACCCGCCTCTTTAGCTCAGTTGGCCAGAGCACGTGATTTGTAATCTCGGGGTCGTTGGTTCGAATCCGACAAGAGGCTCAAAGAATGAAAAAGGAAGGCTATTGCCTTCCTTTTCTCATTCTATATACTGATATCCTCTAAATGCTGTATCTCCGGAGTAGCACCGGGCATTCCCACCACCGTCACCACATCGAACCGAATGTCACGGTCTGTCTTACAGTAGTTCACATAGTGGTTGGCCGACAGCCGCAGACTACGCATCTTTCGCCAGTCGACAGCCGTCTCCGGGTCAGTGAACATACGGTTGCGGCGTGTCTTCACCTCAACGAAAACAATCACTTCATCCTTCATCGCAACAATGTCAATATCACGATGCCCGGAGTGCCAGTCGCGCTCGAGAATGACAAAACCTTTCTCGCGCAGATAACTGGCAGCGATGTCCTCGCCCCATCGGCCCAACTCGTTATGTTCAGCCACGGCTCACCTTATTTCGAATGAACATGAATAAGCTGACTGCCACTGTCCCAGCGCACAATGTAGATACCACGCGGCAACTCCTTCAGACTGGTCACCTGACGTCCGACAAGCATACCCGACGTCGTATAGACATCGAAGGTCTGGCCACTGCCTTCAATTGCCCTGATGGCATCGACAAAGTGTACGATGAGCTTTCCATTGACATACTGGAACTCATAGTTCTGGGCCTCGCCACCGCTCACCACGATGGTATACTCACCCTCCGGACTGTCCTTCGTGGCCTCGGTCGTGGCGACAGGCTTCACCGTCAGCACGCTCTCTGAATCATTCAGTTTCCAGCCGTCATAAGTCAGTTCGAAGACAGGATTATCCTCGCCCGTATTACGCTCTGCGTCCTTCACGCTCACCGTCAGCGGAGCCTTCGTAATGGTCAGCGTACCATTGACATAGCTGTCGTTGAAGTTCCTTACCTCACCCTTACGGATGACAATTGGATAGGTACCCACCGGTGATTCGGCCGTGGCCTCACAGATAATCTCCGGAGAACCATAGACCACACCTGTTGCATCGTACTCGAAATAGGGATTCTCCTCACCATATTCACGCGTATAGCTGCCAACCGTCAGCTTCACTGGCTCGGCAGTGGTTACCGTCAGCGTTCCCTTCACATAGCTGAAAGTATAATTGCCGGAC
>Ga0247611_10011063_pt1 | contig 10469 bp, 10 predicted proteins | sample 177DNAGHGhighgp2_FD_192422 | JGI IMG/M metagenome (GOLD analysis project Ga0247611, IMG submission 192422) | Sheep rumen microbial communities from Palmerston North, Manawatu-Wanganui, New Zealand - 1770 DNA GHGhigh gp2 | ecosystem: Host-associated > Mammals > Digestive system > Stomach > Rumen... | reverse complement strand
GACTATAAACAATTGGAGGTCACCGACGATGTGCTCGTCTTCTCCCGTACCTATATGGGCAAGGAGGTCATCGTGGGCATCAACAAAGGACCAAAATATGTTGTCGTGGAGATTGAGGGAAAGGAAATCGGCATGAGTCCCTATGGGTTCAATATCATTCAATAACCCCATATCGCTATTGCCTGCATACCGACACTCGCGATAGCGTTTACACACAGAAAAGAGGATGCACTCCCTTGTTGGGTGCATCCTTTCTTTTCATTTTTCGCTTGTTGAGAAGTGGTTTGCCTCATTTTGTTATAAAAAGTGGGAATTTTGTAACTATTTTCTATATTTTGGCGGTTTTTTCGAAAAATAATTGTACTTTTGCGCCCTGATAACTGAATGGAATGATATAATAGGTAAATATAAACGATAAAAAAGGTAGTATTATGTCGGAAAAGAACACCATCATAGGACATAAGATTAAAGGATTTCGTGAGTCAAAGAATATCTCCATTGAGGAGATGGCAGAACGCAGCGGACTTACAGTTGAACAGATCAATGCGATTGAAAGCGAGCAGACCCTTCCCTCGTTGGGGCCGCTGATCAAGATAGCTCGTGCCTTAGGCGTACGACTGGGCACCTTCATGGACGACAGCGATGCGCTGGGGCCTGTTGTCTGCCGCGCTGCCGACCGCGAGAGTGATACGAGTATCAGTTTCTCGAACGGTGCTTCCGATGCCCGCAAACACATGGAGTATCACCCGCTGGCACAACAGAAGGCGGGTCGCCACATGGAGCCGTTTGTCATCGACATCAATCCAGATGAGGATCCGCAATTCCAACTTTCCAGTCATGAAGGTGAGGAGTTCATCTATGTCATGCAGGGTGAGGTAGAGATTGTCTATGGCAAGGAAACCTACCAGTTGCATGAAGGCGACAGCATCTTCTACGACTCCATTGTCAAGCATCATGTTCATGGAGCACCTGGCAAGTGTGCGAAGATTCTCGCTGTGGTGTATATTCCGTTTTAAAGACCCTCCCCCCTGCCCCTCCCTGTGAGGGAGGGGAGTAGATAGTGATAGCTATGGGATATAAAACGGCAGCACCTGATAGATATGGTATTCTAAAGGCTCGAAAAGATGGGCTATCATATCATTCGCTTTACGAATGAGGAAGTTCTCTACGATATAGAAAAGGTAACAGATCAAATAGAAAGATATTTTGATGAATATGAAAACAGAAAATAATCAAGCAGCGGGAGTATCTACTCCCCTCCCTCACAGGGAGGGGCAGGGGGGAGAGTCTCCTCGTCGTACCTACCCTGCAGAGACAGGTTCGGAAGGATACCAGCTGTGGGAACGGACATTAGGCGAATGGCTGGAGTACTGGGCTGAGACAACACCTGACAAAGAGTATATCGTCTATTCAGATCGCGACCTTCGATTCACCTGGTCACAGTTCAATGAGCGTGTTGACAACCTGGCCAAAGGTCTGATCTCTATCGGTGTGAAGAAAGGGTCAAACGTGGGTATCTGGGCAACAAATGTACCTGATTGGTTGACGTTCCTCTATGCGACGGCGAAGATTGGTGCTGTGCTGGTGACGGTAAATACCAGCTACAAACAGAACGAATTGGAGTATCTTTGCAAGGACTCTGATATGCATACACTTTGTATCACCGATGGAACATGGGATTGTAACTACGTCGATATGACCTATACCATGCTGCCAGAGCTGAAGACTTGTGAACGCGGACACTTAAACAGCGAAAAGTTCCCTTACCTGAAGAATGTAGTATATATAGGTATGGAGAAGTATCGCGGTATGTTCAATACGGCCGAGCTGTTGCTGCTGGGACAGAACATCGAAGATGAGACCCTTCAGGAGATGAAGAGCCAGGTGGACTGCCACGATGTGTGCAACATGCAATATACCAGCGGAACGACAGGATTTCCCAAGGGTGTGATGCTGACGCACTATGGTATCAGCAATGATGGTTACTTCACAGGCGAGAACATGGGCTTTACCCAAGACGACAAACTCTGCGTCTGTGTGCCGCTGTTCCACTGCTTCGGTGTGGTGTTGGCCACGATGAACTGTCTGACGCACGGCTGTACCGAAGTGATGGTCGAGAAGTTTGACCCGCTCGTGGTGCTGGCCTCCATCCATAAGGAGCGTTGTACAGCACTTTACGGTGTACCCACCATGTTTATTGCTGAGTTGAATCATCCGATGTTCGATATGTTCGACCTCACCAGTCTGCGTACAGGTATCATGGCGGGCAGCCTTTGTCCGATAGAGCTGATGAAGCAGGTGTCGGAAAAGATGTATATGACCATTACCAGCGTGTATGGTCTCACCGAGTCGTCGCCAGGTATGACGCAGACCTGTCTGAACGATACCTTCGAACAGCGTTGCACCACTGTCGGTCGCGACTTCCCGTTTGTAGAGGTGAAAGTGCTCGATCCGGAAACAGGCGAGGAATGTCCCGTTGGCGTGCAGGGTGAGATGTGCTGCAAAGGTTTCAATGTGATGAAAGGCTATTACAAGAATCCAAAGGCAACGGAAGAGGTAATCGACGAGAACGGTTTCCTGCATTCAGGTGACCTGGGTGTGAAAGACGAGCAGGGATTCTATAAGATTACGGGTCGTATCAAGGATATGATTATCCGAGGCGGTGAGAACATCTATCCGCGTGAGATAGAAGAATTCCTCTACCACATGCCAGGTATCCGCGACGTACAGGTTGCTGCTGTGCCGTCGAAGAAGTATGGCGAGGCTGTAGGTGCCTTCATCATCCTGGAGGAAGGTGCACAGATGACTGCCGAAGACGTGCAACTGTTCTGTAGAGGCAAGATAGCCCGCTACAAGATTCCGAAGTACGTATTCTTCATCAAGGAGTTCCCGCTGACAGGGTCTGGTAAAATCCAGAAGTTCAAACTGAAGGAAATGAGCCTAAAACTCTGTGAAGAACAGGGAATAGAAGTGATATAAACCGCCGTCAGTTGGCGGTATGAAGGTAATTTTCTTTATCGTAATCAAAAAAGGCATCCTTCATGGATGCCTTTAGTTTTTTACCTCTTACAACGCATTGAGAACTTGTTCCTTGATTTGCTCAAGTTCGTCTTTCATCTTCACCACGATGTTTTGCATCTCGGCGTGATTGCTTTTCGAACCCGTCGTATTGATCTCACGCCCCATCTCTTGTGCGATGAAACCGAGCTTTTTACCTTGTGCCTGTTCTTTTTCCATCGTCTCGCGGAAATAGCGCAGATGATTGGCAAGTCGCTGCTTCTCTTCGCTGATATCTAACTTCTCGATGTAGTAGATGAGTTCCTGTTCCAGGCGGTTTTTGTCATATTCCACATCGTGGATGGCATCGAGGTTATCGACGATGCGGCTACGGATTTTCTCTACACGTTCCTTTTCATACGGTTCAATGCTCTCTAATAAGGCTGCGATGTTGTCGATTTTCTCAGAGAACTTCTGCTGCAGAGAGGCTCCCTCTTGATTGCGGAAACTGACGAGTTGGCTCAAAGCCTCTTCAATAGCCTGTTTCAGAACCACCCATTCTTCGTCAGCGAGGGTTTCCACCTCGGTGCGAGTGGTGACATCAGGCAGTCGCATGATGGTAGCATACCAGTCTGTAGGCTCAGGCACACCCGTTTGCTCACAGATGGTCTTCAACTGGTGATAGTAGTTCTCCACCAAAGCACCGTTGATGGGTGTTGCGTCGGCAGCCGCATCTTTTTCCATCCATATAGCCACATCAACCTTTCCGCGAATAAGGGTGGCGGAAATCATCTGACGGATTTCCATTTCCTTCTCGCGATAGAGTGGGGCGATGCGTATAGACAGGTCTAACGCCTTGCTGTTCAGAGACTTTATCTCAACATGAATCTTCTTTTCCTGGTATTCTTTGATGGCTTGTCCGTAGCCGGTCATTGACTGTATCATATCTTTTACACGTTAAATTTTTGCAAAAGTAGTAATTTTGCGGGAAAAAAGCCGTAAATTTGCAAAATTATTTAGAAGATATGATATTACTTCATATTTAACTTCCTGTTAAGATAAAGATATGGGCTGTATATTAAATATTGAGACGAGCACAGATGTGTGTTCCATAGCTGTCAGCCAGGACGGAGCCTGCCTCTTTGAACGCACAGACCATAGTGGTCCGAACCATGCGGTGAAGTTGGGACTGTTCGTTGATGAGGCTTTGGCATACATCGACTGTCGCGATATCCATCTCGATGCCGTAGCAGTGAGCTGTGGACCAGGTTCCTATACGGGTTTGCGCATCGGTGTGAGTATGGCGAAGGGTATCTGCTTCGGGCGCGATGCCAAGCTGATAGCTGTGCCAACTTTGGAGCTGTTGTGCGTGCCTGTATTGCTGGAAGCCCCCTCTAACCTCTCCACTGATGGGGAGACGATAAAAGAACCGTTGCTTTGTCCGATGTTGGACGCGCGGAGAATGGAGGTGTATGCACAGATCTTTGACTATGCGCTGAATGAGATCCGTCCTATTCAGGCAGACGTGGTGGATGCTAAGACCTATAAGGCGTTCTTGGATGAGCATCCTGTGTATTTCTTCGGTAATGGTGCTGCGAAATGTATGGATACTATTCAGCATCCGAATGCGCACCTTATTAAGGATATAGAGCCGTTGGCCCGCAACATGATGCCGTTGGCTGAGAAGCGGATGATGCAAGGACGTTTCGAGGATGTGGCATACTTCGTCCCGTTCTACCTCAAGGACTTCGTGGCGAAGCAGGCTAAGAAGCTGATATGAAGAAGAGGAGGAAAGGAGAGAATAATAGTAAAATGGTAAAATTGTCAAATCGTGAATATAGAAGGATTAGATTACAACACACAACGCGAGAAGTTGATTCTGCCTGAATACGGGCGGGAAGTACAGAAAATGGTTGATCATGCCATCACGATTGAGGATCGGACAGAGCGTCAGCACTGCGCCGAGACCATCGTGCAGATTATGGGCAAGATGCTGCCGCAGAACAACAATGAAGACCATGAGCAGATGCTGTGGGACCACTTGGCTCTGATGAGCGGTTTCAAACTCGACATCGACTATCCGTATGATGTGACACAGGCGCTGAAGATAGCTTCCAAGCCAGAACCGCTGGGCTATCCGATGACGAACATCCCTGTTCGTCACTACGGAAAGATGATGTTTGAGGTGTTTGAACATTTGAAGACGATGCCGGAAGGTCCTGAGCGCGACGAACTGGTGCGCATCACAGCCAACCAGATGAAGCGTTCGTTGATGCAGTGGGGTCACGGATCTGCCGATGATGAGAAGGTGGCTTCCGACTTGGCACGTTTTACAGATGGTGTCATCCAATTGGATTTGAGCACCTTCAAATTTGAGAAGATCAACGAGCGTGAGTTGAAAGAAACACGCCGTAAGAAGAAATAACCGGATATGGAGTCATTTATCATCGAAGGCGGACACCGTCTCAGCGGAACCATTGTGCCGCAAGGAGCGAAGAACGAGGCTCTGCAGGTGATTTGTGCCACCTTGCTCACCAAAGAGGAAGTGCGCATAGACAATATCCCTGATATCCTCGATGTCAACAACCTTATCAAACTGTTGGCAGATATGGGTGTGAAGGTCACACACCACTCGCGCCATGACTATTCGTTTCAAGCTGATCAACTGGATTTGAAATACTTGGAGAGCGATGAATTCGTCAAAAAGTGTTCATCCTTGCGCGGCAGTGTGCTGATGATCGGTCCGCTATTGGGGCGCTTCGGCAAGGCGATCGTGGCACAACCTGGTGGCGACAAGATTGGTCGCCGCCGATTGGATACCCACTTCTTGGGTTTCAAATATCTGGGCGCGAAATTCGTCCATATCGAAGAGCGCAACGTGTTTGAAATTCAGGCAAAGCAACTGAGGGGAACCTATATGTTGCTTGACGAAGCTTCTGTGACGGGTACCGCCAATATCATTATGGCTGCAGTCTTGTCGAAGGGTACTACCACCATCTATAATGCGGCCTGCGAACCCTATATCCAACAGCTCTGTCACATGCTCAATCTGATGGGGGCACGGATTAGTGGCATCGGCAGCAACCTGCTGACGATTGTGGGGGTCAAGGAGTTGCATGCAGCGAGTCATCGTGTATTGCCCGATATGATTGAGGTAGGTTCGTTTATCGGTATGGGTGCGATGATGGGTGACGGCATCCTCATCAAGGATGTGTCGGTAAAAGACTTAGGGATTATCCCTGCTGCTTTCCGTCGGCTGGGCGTGAAAATCAAAGTAGAGGGTGATGACCTGTGGATACCCAAGCAGCAACACTATGTCATCGAGTCGTTTATCGACGGTACCATTATGACCCTCGCAGATGCACCTTGGCCAGGACTGACGCCAGACCTTATCTCCGTGTTGCTGGTGGTCGCATCGCAGGCAAAAGGCAGCGTGCTCTTCCATCAGAAGATGTTTGAAAGCCGTCTGTTCTTTGTTGACAAACTCATCGATATGGGTGCGCAAATCATTCTCTGCGACCCCCATCGGGCTGTTGTCATCGGCCATGACCGAAGGAAAACCCTTCGTGCCGGACGCATGACAAGTCCTGATATCCGTGCAGGTATTGCCCTGCTCATTGCTGCGCTGAGTGCAAAAGGCACCAGCCGTATTGCGAACATCGCACAGATAGACCGCGGCTACGAGGATATCGAACATCGACTGAATGCCTTGGGCGCGAAAATTCAACGTGTAGATGATTAAGTACGAGGAAGTATATAAGATTGGACGCATAGGGAAACCACATGGTGTCAAGGGTGAGACGACATTGCAGCTCAGCGATGACGTCTTCGACCGTGTGGATGCAGACTACCTTGTGGTGGAGACAGACGGCATCCTTGTGCCGTTCTTCTTCGAGGAATACCGATTCCGTTCCGACAGCGTGGTCCTCGTCAAGTTCTGCGACATTGATACGCTGGAGCAGGCGAAGGAACTGACGGGCTGTGATGTGTATTTCCCTCGTTCGTTGTCGGACAACGATGCGGAGGCGATGACGTGGAGTGCGATTGTCGGTTTCCAACTCGTAGATGCTATATATAATAAGGTGGTGGGTGAGATTACCGCTGTCGATGACTCCACGCTGAACGTGCTGTTTGAAGTGACAACCACCGACGGGCGCGACATCCTGGTGCCTGCATCAGAAGAACTGATACAGGACGTGGATACTCAGCAACGTACCATCTATATAAACATTCCCGAAGGAATATTAGACTTATGAAGAAACAACAGATATGTATTTTGGGCAGCACAGGCTCTATCGGCACACAGGCGTTAGATGTCATCAAGCAGCATCCTGATTGCTATGAAGTGTACTGCCTGACGGCCAATAACCGCTGGCAACAACTGGTGATGCAGGCACGCATCTTCCAGCCCGCAGCAGTGGTCATTGCCAACGAAGACCACTACGACAACGTACGGGAGGCTCTCGACGACCTGCCTGATATTAAAGTGTATGCAGGTGCTGAGGCGCTGAACCAGATTGTGGAGGCCGAGCCTATTGATATGGTGCTGACGGCAATGGTGGGTTTCGCGGGACTCGATCCCACGATTCATGCTGTCAAGGCACGCAAGAAGATTTGTCTGGCCAACAAGGAGACCCTCGTTGTTGCAGGCGAACTGATCTGTCAGTTGGCACAGGAATACCACGTACCCATCCTGCCAGTTGATAGCGAGCATTCTGCTATCTTCCAAAGCCTTGTAGGCGAGGGCGACAACGAGATAGAGAAGATTCTGCTGACTTGTTCTGGCGGCCCGTTCCGTTTGTTCGATGATGAACGTATCAAGACCGTTACGGCTGCCGATGCCCTGCGTCATCCCACATGGGATATGGGTGCGAAGATTACCATCGACTCTGCAACGCTGATGAATAAAGGTTTCGAGGTCATCGAGGCGAAATGGCTTTTTGGTGTCCCTGCCGACAAGATACAGGTGCTCGTTCATCCGCAGAGCATCGTCCATAGCGCCGTACAGTTCTGTGACGGTAGTGTGAAGGCACAGTTAGGGGTTCCTGATATGCGACTGCCCATCCAATATGCGTTCTCGTTCCCTGAGCGTCTGTCCCTGAACGGCGACCGTTTGGATTTGTTTGCGAGTCACTCGCTGGAGTTCTTCGAACCAGACCTGCAGAAGTTCCGCTGTCTGGCATTAGCGTTTGAAGCTATCCGTCAGGGTGGAAACATGCCATGTGTGCTTAATGCCGCCAACGAAGTAGTCAACGAGGCATTCCGCAAAGACCGCTGCAGCTACCTGCAGATGGCTGAGATTGTGGATAAGACGATGCAACAGGCTACGTTCGACAAGAACCCGTCGCTCGACACCTATTTCCAAACGGATGCTGAAGCACGCCGCATCGCAGAAAGCCTGTTGTAATTCGCTACGCTCATGGAAGTAAAAGTGGAAGTTAATTCGCTACGCTCATGGAAGTTAAAATGGAAGTTAATTCGCTACGCTCATGGACGATAGAATTCGCAAATAGAGTAACTGACGTCCTTGGTCCAAGACCATTAACTCCCTAAACCGAAGGTTTATAACTCCCTATTTAACTTCATCTTTAACTCCCTAAAAATTGAATAAAATAAAAATTATATTGATGGAAATATTTTTAATCAAAGCATTACAATTCCTGCTCGCCATTTCGTTGCTGGTACTGTTGCATGAAGGCGGGCACTTCTTCTTTGCCAAACTCTTTGGTGTAAGAGTTGAGAAATTTTATTTGTTCTTCGATCCCAGCATCTGGAAGTGGAACGGAAGTATCTTTAAATGGAAACCCAAGAAGAGCGACACCACCTACGGTGTGGGTTGGCTGCCGTTGGGAGGCTACTGCAAGATTGCCGGTATGATTGACGAGAGTATGGACACCGAACAGATGAAGCAGCCTGAACAACCCTGGGAGTTTCGTGCGAAACCTGCTTGGCAGCGCCTGCTCATCATGGTTGGCGGTGTGCTTGTCAACTTCCTGTTGGCACTGTTCATCTATTCGATGGTGCTGTTTACATGGGGTGACAGTTATATCCCGTTGAAGAATATGTCGATGGGTATGAAGTTCAACCAGGAGGCAAAGGCACTGGGTTTCCAGGACCACGACATCCTTGTAGGAACAGATTTGGGCGAGTTCAAGACTTTCGATGGTGATATGTATCGCGACCTTTGCGATGCCCATCGTTGCGACATCATTCGCAACGGTAAGGCGATGAGCATCGATATGCCGGGTGAAATGAACCTGCTCGACTTGGTGAAGAAACAACCGCCTTTTGTCAGTCCGTTTGTACCTGCCGTCATCGACAGCGTTCCGCAGGAGCCGAAGTCGCCGGCAGTAGCCATCGGCTTACAGAAAGACGACAAGATTCTCGCCATCAACGATCAGCCTATCGACTCATGGACAGCTTTCAACAGTGCCATCAGTCGTCTGAACGATGAGTTGACCGATGCGAAGACACCTGCTGACTCGCTCCGTATGCGTACCATCAGTCTGGTTTATCAGAAGAAGGGTCGTGCAACGGCCGATACAGTGAGCACCACGCTGACTTCCGATCTGAAATTGGGCATTATCCAACGTGGCATCCTTGCATACTATGAACCGGTAACCGATGAATACGGCTTTTTTGAAAGCTTCCCAGCAGGAATCAAATATGGTTGCGACATCCTCTCTGGCTATATCAACGACCTGCAATATCTGTTCTCAGCCGAAGGCGCGAAGTCATTAGGAGGCTTTGGAACCATCGGCGGCTTGTTCCCTGCTACATGGGACTGGCATCTGTTCTGGATGATGACAGCTTTCCTGAGTATCATCCTCGCCTTTATGAACATCCTGCCGATTCCTGCGCTTGACGGTGGACACGTGCTGTTCCTGCTCTATGAGATTATTTTCCGTCGCAAACCCAGTGAGAAGTTCATGATTTGGGCAGAATATATCGGTATTGGCATCCTGCTCCTCTTGATGATTGTTGCCAATCTGAACGATATTCTGCGGTGGTTGCACATTATGTAAGGAGCCGAACCCTCCCAAAGGGATGGGAGTTGTTTCGTTGAAGAAATACGGGCGTTCGTTGAATAAAAATCAACGGACGCCTTTTATGATGTACTTTTGTAGGCAATTCTTATCGTATCAAACAACTACATTCGAATATGAAGAAAATTTTATTATTGGTCTTATTGATGATAGGTACGTGTGCAAGCTATGCCGACGACTACACCTATCCTTATCTGGTATTTGAAACAGCCGGCGGTGCAAAGACATCGGTGACTATCAGCGAAGGAACCATTACTATCGCTGACGGACAACTGACCATCGGCGGTCAGACTTTTGCGCTCTCTGATCTGAGTAAGATGTACTTTTCTACTACAACAACGGGAATAGCGGAAGTTGCCGTTGACGATAACCTGAACGATAATGGTTGTGTCGATGTCTATGACCTCAACGGTCGGAAGGTGTTGA
>Ga0247611_10011062_pt1 | contig 10469 bp, 3 predicted proteins | sample 177DNAGHGhighgp2_FD_192422 | JGI IMG/M metagenome (GOLD analysis project Ga0247611, IMG submission 192422) | Sheep rumen microbial communities from Palmerston North, Manawatu-Wanganui, New Zealand - 1770 DNA GHGhigh gp2 | ecosystem: Host-associated > Mammals > Digestive system > Stomach > Rumen ... | reverse complement strand
GCACTCCGCAGCCTCAGATTATCACCGCACTGCGTACGGTGTTATTCATAGTCTCACCCCTTTGGGGTGATTTATGTACAATTGTAAAGTGAAAAGTGAAAAGTGGCGACCTTCAATCATTATTCAAACCTTATTAACCCCACACAATGCGAAGTGCCGTGTGGGTGGGGGCAGACTCTATTTCTCTGCGTGCCGAGAGAACGCTACCTTGTTGATTGATATGAGGTGGCGTGTCTCCAACACGCATGGGGATGGTCACTGTTACCCCACACTCCACGCCTTCGGTGTTTAGTGTGGGGTTATTGAGATTGCGTATCTTCGACACGCATGTGGATGGTCCCTGTTGCCCATCACTGCACACCTTTATGATTACAGGGCTGATTTGGGATAAAAATGGGATAAAAAGTGCGGGCGGAGCCGAAAGCTCCGCCCGCTGAGTTGGGTTAACACTGGGTTAGTGTATGACAATTTCGTGTGTTTGTCCGTCGTCGACAAGGTCGATGGTGGAGTAGGGGGCAGGGCTCTCGGCGGTGCGTTCGTAGCTGATGACGTACATCGAGCTGCCGTGGCGGAAGCGGATGGTGAAGTGCTGCCACTCGGTGGGTACGCGCGGGTCGAGTACCAGTTTGTCGCCCCGTTTGTGGATGCCGATGATGTTTTCGATACCGGTTTTGTAAGCCCAGGAGGCGGAGCCAGTGTACCAGGTCCAACCACCGCGGCCGGGATGCTGCGGGTTGCTGTAGATGTCGGCAGCGATGCAGTAGGGCTCGACTTTGTATTTGAGCACATCGGCCAGTGTCTGGGTGCGGTGGATGGGGTTGATGAGGGAGTAGAGGAAATAGGCCATGTCGTAGCGTCCTTCCTTCAACTGGGCCATGATGTACCACATGGCGCCATGGGTGTATTGGCCACCGTTCTCGCGTACACCGACAGGATAGTTCATGATGTAGCCGGGTGAGGGCTGTGAATTCTGGAAGGGCGGGGCGAGCAGCTGGACAAGCTCCTGTTCGCGGTTGACGAGGCGGTTGTCGGTCTCGCGCATGACGGATTGCTTCTGCTCGGGAGTGGCAACGCCGGTGAGGATACTCCAAGCCTGGGAGATGAGGTCGATCTGGCATTCGGGATTGTTGCGGCTGCCCATGGGGGTGCCGTTGTCGAAGTAGGCGCGGAGGAACCATGCTCCATCCCAAGCGCTGCGCTGGATGGAATCGATGAGTTTGGTGCGGAATTGCGAGAGCTCTTCGCAGTAGGAGAGGTCGGCACCGGGCATCTGCTGGGTGATTTGTTCCATCTTGGGCAGGAGGTCGGCAAGGAAGAAGGCGACCCATACGCTCTCGCCTTTGCCTTCGACGCCTACTCGGTTCATGCCGTCGTTCCAGTCGCCGCAGCCCATGAGGGGCAGGCCGTGGGAGCCGATGCGGTTCATCGAGCGGTTGATGGCACGGCGCAGATGTTCGTAGAGTGTGGCATATTCGAAGTTGGGGTTGTCGGGCTCGTCGGGGAGTGCGTAGGTGATGCAGCGTTCGGCCTCGCCGGGGTTGAGCTGGTCCGATTGGCAGAAGGGGACGCGCTCGGAGAGGATGCTGTTGTCGCCGGTGACCTGGAGGTAACGGTGGGTGACGAACACCATCCAGAGGTAGTCGTCGCTGAAGGTGGTGCGGGCACCGAGGTGCATGCTCTCGTGCCACCAGTGGAGGACGTCGCCTTCGGCAAACTGGTGGGCAGCGTGGTCGAGGATTTGGCGACGTGCATAGTCGGGGTCGCTATAGAGGATGCTCATGACATCCTGCAGCTGGTCGCGGAAGCCGGTGGCACCGCCTACTTGATAGAAGCCTGCGCGGGCGAAGAGTCGTGCGGTGTAGACTTGGTAGAGGTACCAGCGGTTGATCATGAAGTTGAAGGACTTGTCGGGTGTGTCGACCTGGATGTGGCTCAGTGTGTCGTCCCAGTAAGCGACGACGCTCTCATACTGCCTGTTGATTTCGGACAGGGTGAAACGGGCTACAGCGGGTTCGCCTTGCTCGTGTACGGCAAGGATGAAGGCCACCTCCTTCTCGGTGTTGGCAGGAATAGTGATCTGCATGCCGAGGTTCTTGCGGTTGGGGTAGTCGAGTTCGTATTGCAGCGGTGTCTTTGCGTCGTCGGTGTCGGTGATGGCAGTGAGTTGTAGCACCTTGTTGTGGTAGATGGGGTGGTAGACGTTGCGGACGAGAATGCTGTTCGATGTTTCGTCCCACTCCGAGTAGAGGTAGCGGGCGGTCTGTTCCTCGCATTGTCCGAGCACCAGCTTGTAGACCATGTCGAGTTGGATGGGCATGGGAGCATCGGTCTTGTTGCCTACCTTTATCTGGTAGTATTTCTCCATGCGGTCGTGGGCCACGAAGACGCGTACTTTGACGGTCATATTGTCGTAGTCGGCATCGAAGGCGGAGAATCCCTGGCTGTGACGTGCTGTGGCGGGGATGAACTGCTGTTTGTTGATGAGGAGCATCTCGCTGGCGTTGTCGCGCACGATATCATTGCTCCAGCCGGTCAGTTTGAACTGCTGGGCATTGTAGGCAAAGGTGAATCCCGCCATGGTGGAACTGATTACGCAGCCGAAGTGGGGATTGGCAATCACGTTGACCCATGGCATCGGGGTGTTGGTGTTGGTGACGACATAGTCGCGGCCGTTCTGGTCGAAGCCGCCGTATTGGTTGTAGTACTCCAGACTGCTCCATACGCGGAACTTGCTGCTAGTCTTGAGGGTGGGGTATTCCACCTTGTCCTGATAGTGCTGGTTGGCAGCTTCGAGCCGTTGCAGCTGCTCCTCGATGGTGAGGTTGTCGTGGGTGTTGAAACTCAGGCGTGCCACGCAGCGCAGGAGGGTGCGTTCGGCATCGGAGATTTCGTTGCCGTTGAGAACATAGACGTGACCAGCCTCCTGGTGCGAAGCCCACAGGTGCTCGGTGTTGGCCATGTTGCGGATGAAGTGGGTGAGACCGTCGCGGTCCTTGCATCCACCGTTGGCGCTGTCGTTCACCTTCACGTCGTTGATGATGACCAGGTCGAGCAGCAGGCCGTGGACCTTGAAGTATTCGAAGGCACGCAGCAGCTCTTTGGCGAATCCGGAGCGCTCGGCACGGTCAATTTCCAGCAACAGGATGGCGAGGTCGCCACTGATGCCGAAACGCCACAGGTTGCTCTGCGACATGGTGTTTTGCTTTAGTATCTCCTGCCTGTTGTTGCCTAGGGTGGCTGTCTGGGCCATGTATTTGGAGATATTGTTGTAGAGCCGCATCTGGGCACCTTTGAGCAGCGACATGCTGTTGCGCATGTTGTTGAATACCGAAGAGGTCTTGAAGGCATGTTCGATGTCGACAGGGCTTTGGTATTGTTCGGTGAGTTGCAGCAGCTGTTCGCGTGCCTTGGCGAAGCCGGTGATGATGAAGGCGTGGCATTCCTTGCCAGCAGGGAGGTGTATGCGGCGGCGCATGCTCATGATGGGGTCGAGGGTGGTGCCAACGGTGCCGGTGAGGGTGCGGTGGTTCTCGATAATGTCGGCGTGGCGCAGGCTTCCGCCGCGGCCGAGGAATTTGAGACGAGAAGTCTCGTATTCCACAAGCGACGACCATTCGGTCTTCTCCTCTTCGTCGGCGTTCTCGATGGTCCATAGCTTGTGAATCATGAAGTGCTGGCTCTCGTTGGTGGCGGGACGGCTGAAGATAAGTGACTCGTGTTCGCTGTCGTATTCGCTGTGGATCTTCATGCCGTTGAATACGCGGTGGTTCTCGTCTTCAACACCTTGGGCCAGTACCACCTCGCCGTAGCTGGTGATTTCGAGGTCGATATCGTTCTCTGTGTTGTTGGTGAAGGTGAAGCGGCGTATCTCGGCGGAGCGGTCTTTCAGGACGGTCACCTCGGTTTTGGTCTCGATGCCGTCGTCGATGCGGATGTAGCTAATCTTGTCGCTGGCGAAGCTGACGTGGTAGTTCTCGGGCATGACATCGAGGGGTGAGTAGGTGGCAGACCATAGTTTGTCGTTTCGCAGATTGCGGATAAAGAGGTAGGTGCCGTAGTGGTCGGCGCTGATTTTGCGGTAGCGGTTCAGCATGATATTGCGGTAGCGCGAGAATCCCGAGCCGCGGTCGTTCAGCAGCACAGAATATTGGCCGTTGCTGATGACGCCGATTTCAGGCACGTTGGAGATGGTGTCGTAGTCGCGTGCGTCGCTCTCGGTTTGCACCTTCGAGTACTGGTAACGTTTATATTGTGTCACCTTGAGGTCGATATAGGGTTTCACCTGTGCCTTCTCTTTCAACAGGGTCTCCATGGAACGCATGGTGGGTTCATGCATGAAGTAGCGTTGCAGGCAGTGGTCGGCCAGATAGTTGGTCAGGCTGGCCAGAATCATGCCCTGATGGTGGGCATAATGGGCTTGTACGGCCACATGGTCTTCTTCGTCGTAGCTCTCGAAGAGACCGAAGCTGCCGAGTGCACCCTCAATCCTATGCGGTTGTGAGTACATTCCCAGCGCTTTGAACCTTTGCAGGTTTTCGTAGACGCTCTTGTCGTCGATTCCGATGGTCATCAACGAGCTGTAGGGCGACAACACGATGCGGTCGGGTGTGGTGTTCTGGAATTTGAGGTAAGGCACACCGAAGGCGTGGTACTTGTAGTTCTGAGCGTCGTCGAGCTCGTTGTAGGCGGTCTCCGAGATACCCCATGGCAGCTCTTCCTTGCCCCGTTTCACCTGGTGTGAGAATGCCTTCTGGGCGCGGATGGCGAAGCTGTAGGTCTCGTCCATCAACGTGTGTTTGAAGGTGGGGAGGAAGATGAGCGGCATGAAGTATTCGAACAAGGTGCCGTACCAAGAGGCCACCCCCTTGTAGCCCTTATACTGCACCAGTGTCTTGTCGAGACAGAACCAGTGCTTGTAAGGAGCGTCGCCTTGTGCGATGGTGAGGAAGCTGGTTAGGCGGGCCTCGGAGGCGAAGTTGTTGTAATGATAGGGGAGGAGACGATAGCTGCTGTAGTCGTAGCCGATGCTGAACACATCCAGGTCGGGGTTGTAGAGCTTCGAGAAATCGGTCTGGTCAATCAAGCGCTGCACCTTCGAGGCTAGCGACGATACATGTGATTTCAGCAGCAGATTGTCGCCGTCGTCTTTCTGGTTCAACGCATCCTGCATGCTTGTCAGGAATCCCTTCACCACATACAGGCAGGCGACAAAGTTGCCGCTGTCGCAGGTGGATATAAAGTAATTGGGCAGGGCGTTCAGTTTCTTTACATGGTACCAGTTGAACAGGTGTCCGTTCCATTTCTCCAGACGGGTGACGGTGTCGATGACATGTCCCAGGCGTTCCACAGCCTCCTTTTGGGTGATGAAGCCCAGTTCGGAGGCGCTGATGATGGCCGTCATCGAGAAGCCGATATTGGTGGGTGAAGTCTTGTAGTCGGTTTTCACCTCGCGGTTCAGTTGGTAGTTGTCGGGCATCAGCCAGTTGTTCTCTTCGGTCATCAGGCTGTCGAAGAAATTCCAGGTGTCCTTGGCCAGCTGGCGAATCTCGTCGGTCTCCTTTTCGGAGAGAGACTGTTTGTTCTGCGGGAATTTCTTGCCCAGCCAGAACATCAGGAAGGGCGCACCGCACCAAGTCAGCACACAGAAGAGCATGGCTAGAAAGTCGATAACCGTGCCTGTGCTGAGCATAAAGAGAAGGATGACAACGGCCGAAGCTACATAGTTGAACCAGAATTTATTGATATAGTCGCCCAAAGTGCCTTTGGTGCTCTTGGCTGCCTCGTCGCTGGTAATCCAGTTCAGCAGATTCTTGTGCGAGAACCACATCCGGTAGCATGCGCGCACTGCCGCATCGGTGTACATCCAAGCCTCCTTGGGGAGCAGGGAGAACTGCACCAGCGAGCGGTACAGGATAACGGTGAAGCCACGCATCAGTGTGGCATAATAGTGGTAGCGTTTGCCGAAATTGGGCAACTTGGTGATCTGTCCAAGGATGAAGAAGACGATGGGGCTTGCCACAGCCACCAGCGCCACCAGCAGATACCAGGCCGCATGCACCGATGTGATGCCGCTGAATCCTATCAGCAACACAACCATCAGGGCCAGGCACAGCATCGACCGGCGCAGGTTGTCGAATATCTTCCACCGTCCGATGGTGTTCACCTGGTTCTTAACCTCCTCGCCGCGCTCGTTGTGAACCTTGTTGCGCAGCCAGCCGATAATTTGCCAGTCGCCACGCGTCCAGCGGTGGTGGCGTTTGGCATCGTCGATATAGTTGGAGGGATTGTCGTCGAACAGCTCGAGGTCGTTGATCAATCCGCAGCGGATGTGGCATCCCTCGATCAGGTCGTGACTCAGAATCAGGTTCTCGGGGAATGTGCCTTTCAGCACCTTCTGGAATACCTTCAAGTCGTAGATACCCTTTCCGCAGAATGAACCCTCGTTGAAAATGTCCTGATACAGCTCGAACGATGCCGTCGTGTAGACATCCAGGCCTCCGAGTCCGGCGAACAGCTGTGCATAGCGGCTCTTGTTCGTCACCTCAACGTCCACATTCACTCTAGGCTGCATGATGCCGTATCCAGCGTTCACACGGCGGCCGTCGTCGCTCAGGCGGGCGCGGTTCAGCGGGTGGGCCATTGAGCCTATCAGCTTTTGGGCAGAATAGAGCACCAGCTCGGTGTCGGTGTCGAGGGTGATGATAAACTGGATGGATGGCACAGGCCCTTTCATCCACTCGCTGATGGTCTCGCAGCGGAAACGTTTGGCCTTTTCGGCCTCGGTGGTCTGGCCCAGCACCAGGTCGTTGAAATGCAGGATGGCACCGCGTTTGCGCTCATGTCCCAGCCAGCAGTTCTCGCCGTCGCTCCAAGCACGGCGGCGGTATACGAAATTGAAGATATGCGAGCCGTACTTCTCGTTCAGCTCCTTCACTTTATTGAGACCGGCTTCCACCACCTCGTCGTCCCAAGGCATATCTTCGTTGGGACCGGCTGCGGCATCGCCTATCAGGGTGTAGTAAAGGTTCTGCGGACGGCTTTCAAGCCGTTGGCCTTCGCTGGCGCGGTTGATGTTGGAGAGATAGTACACCTCCAACTGCTCCAGCAGTTCCTCGGTTTTGGCTTTATTCTTCAGGATGGTGGGCATGATGACCATCGTGGCATACTCCTCGGGTATCAGTCCATCCTTGAACTTAATCTTGAATGTGTTCTGGGGTTTGTGGATACGGTAGAGCAGTTGGTTGAACAAGTCGATCACCACCTGGCTCATCGGCACCCACATCAGCAGTGTGAGCACAGCCGTCCCGAAGGTGAAACCATGACTCCAGGTAGCCCAGCAGGCAAACAGCAGGCTCAGCGCCAGCGTCAGCAGTACCACAATCCATACATAAAGATGTGCGCGCACGTTCCACTTCTTGGGCGGGAAGAGCTGCCAACCCACATGCTCGCCCTTTTCGTCGGCTTCGGCCACCAGCTCCTTCACAAGGTCGAACTCCTTCATCCGGCGTTTCTTGCACAGCCGCACTATCTTGGCGCGGTAATCGTCCTTCGTGCGGTCGTACATCTGGTCGTACATGTCGGCCTTTTCTTCCTTCAGCATCTTTTCCGAGAAACTCACACTGTCCAGCAGCTCTTCCATGGGCAGCTTGGTCATCTTCTTGATAGAGTTGAAGATGTTCATCATCAACAGGTTCTCGCGTGAAGCCTCGTTGAGCTGCTCCATGTCGGCCTGCGACTTGTCCGTCAACGAATAATGGTACGCATGGCGCTCCTCCATCTCATGGCACAAGTCCGCCAGTTCCTTTATCAGCATGGTCTTCACCAACGGCAGCAGGGCGCACACCTCGGGATAGGTCAGGTAATCGTTGTTCTTCGTTTGGTACTGCGTCATGTAGTGGAACAGCAGCCCCTTGTCAATCTGATAGTGGCAGCTCTGCAGATAACCCTGTAGCATATCTTTCAGCTGCTCCATCCGTTTCCCCTCCAGTTTGCGGAACTCCTTGCTCCGCAAATCCACCTTCAGCACTTTCTCCTGCTCGCTAATCATGTAGAAATTGTCCAGCACCCACTCGTTGGTGCTGCCAACCAGCCGCTGCGACTTTGTTTCCTCAACCAGCAGCAGATAGTAGTGCGTTATCTCCTTTACGCTCTCTCTGAATAGTTTATAAGTGTTTCTCATGCGTATTAATCTTTAGGTTCACTTTACAAAAGTACAAAATAATCTTAATACTGCAAAATATTTTTAAGATTCATTATGAAAAACAGAGGGGAAAGAGCACTTCGGGAGTCCCTTTTTCTCTATCCCAAATCTGTGGTTACATCACCGCACCTTATCGCACGGTTTTTAGAAGTCCCCTTAATGCAATAGGTACAGCCCCCTTCTGGGCACCCCCGTGAGCGAAGCTTCACTGGAGTTACACTGGAGCTACACCGATGTGTCGCCGGAGACATTGTGTAGCTTTTGCCGGTTTTGTTTTATTTTTCGGCTATTTGAAAAAAAATTCGTATCTTTGCATCGCATTAGTGTATTTAATTGTATGGAAAATTTCATAGTATCAGCGCGTAAATACCGTCCGTCCACGTTCGACAGTGTTGTCGGGCAGCAGCATATCACCACTACGCTCAAGAATGCCATCCGCACAGGGCAGTTGGCGCAAGCGTTTCTCTTCTGCGGTCCTCGCGGTGTGGGTAAGACCACCTGCGCCCGTATTCTGGCCAAGACCATCAACTGCACCAACCTCACCCCCGACACCGAGGCCTGCGGCCAGTGCGAGAGCTGTCGCAGCTTTGCCGAAGGAGGCTCGATGAACATCTTCGAGCTCGACGCCGCCTCGCACAACAGTGTGGACGATATTCGCGAGCTGGTGCGCCAGGTGGGCATTCCGCCCCAGACAGGCCGCTACAAAGTCTATATCATCGACGAGGTTCACATGCTGTCGCCATCGGCTTTCAATGCCTTCCTCAAGACACTCGAGGAGCCTCCCGCCTATGCCAAGTTCATCCTCGCCACCACCGAGAAACACAAGATTATCCCCACTATCCTGTCCCGCTGTCAGGTGTTCGACTTCAAACGCATCCAGTCGGAGGACATCGTGGCTTACCTCAAGGGTATCGCCGAGAAGGAGGGAGTGCACTACGAGGAGGAGTCGCTGCACATCATCGCCCGCAAGGCCGAAGGAGGTCTGCGCGACGCTCTCTCCATCTTCGACCAACTGGTCTCTTTCACCCGTGGCAACCTCACCCGCCAGCTCTGCAACGAGAACCTCAACCTGCTCGATGCCGACTACTATTTCCGGCTGGTGGATTATTTCCGTGCAGGCGATCTCGCCAACACCCTCCTGTGCTACCAGGAGGTGATAGACAAGGGGTACGATGGACAGCATTTCATCACGGGATTGAGCGAGCATCTGCGCAACCTGATGGTGAGCATCGACCCTGCTACCCTCAAACTGTTGGAGGGCAGCGAGGCACAACGCGCCCGCTTTGGTCAGCAGGCCGCCGCCTGCGGGCTACCCCTGCTGCTGCGCTGGCTCGACATTTCGAGCGACTACGAATACCGCTATAAGGATGCTGGCAACAAACGCCTTTTTGTCGAGGTGGCTCTCATGAAACTGTCCACCACTGGCATGTCTGTACAGAACGCTGCTTCCGCTCCTGTTCCATCATAGATTGCAAGGTCGCCTCGGGCGGAGCACGATTCCGGCGTGTCGCCGGAGACCACAAAAAAAGACGTCTCTTCCGAGGCGCCTGTGTCTGTTGCTGCACCCTCGGGCGGCCAGTCCCCAATCACTGGCGTGACGCCAGAGTCAAACACTGGTGTGCCGCCAGAGTCAAACAATAGCGTGCAACCGGACGGCGGAGCTGCTGCAGCTCCTCGTGGTGTGGGACGTGTACGGCGTGTGTCCGGCATCAGCGTCAAGACCTCTGCGGTCACTTCTGCCGATCTCGCATCGCTCAAACCCCATGCCGAGCATCTTCCACCGCTCACCCTCGAGGAACTCAAGCCCCTCTGGCAGGAAATGCTCGACCGGATGAAGGAGGAACACCCCAAGCTGGTCGGCATCCTCAAGGAACGCGAACTGCGCATGGACGGCGACGAGCATTTTGTCATCGTCGTCAACAATTCGTTCCTCGAGAGCGAAATCAAGCCCCACCTTATCCAGATGCTTGAAATCCTCCGCAGTCTGGCCCAGCGGCCTTTGCTCAACTGCTCTGTCTTGGTAGAGTGTGAAGAGCGCGAGGCGAAAATTTATCATCCCCGCGACAAATACGATGTCATGTATGCCGCCAACCCCACGCTCGCCGAGTTCCGAAAACTCTTCCCCGAAGTGGATTATTGACGGCGATTACGTCGAACCCCCAGGGGCAAAATATAATAGTAGAAACACGATATAACAAACTAACACGAATTGACAACGAATAGGGATTTGCAATGATGCTTATTGGATGATGGTTCGTGTTGATAATTG
>Ga0247611_10011060_pt1 | contig 10471 bp, 12 predicted proteins | sample 177DNAGHGhighgp2_FD_192422 | JGI IMG/M metagenome (GOLD analysis project Ga0247611, IMG submission 192422) | Sheep rumen microbial communities from Palmerston North, Manawatu-Wanganui, New Zealand - 1770 DNA GHGhigh gp2 | ecosystem: Host-associated > Mammals > Digestive system > Stomach > Rumen... | reverse complement strand
TACCAGTAGCCAAATCAGAATACGAATTGTATGTCGATGGATTAAGTTCAAAGTTATAAGCAGTGCTATTAAATGAAATAGCGATATTACCAGAGGACAGAGCCTTGATGGAAGAAATAGAAGCAGGATTGCTTACTCCCATAGCAAACGCAGCAACATTCGTTGCCGCCCAACGAGCAACAACTATTTTCTGCGGAGCAGACCCTTTCGCTGTGATAACAGAAAAGTAACGACTAATAAATTCAACATCGGAACCATAACTCGTCCCGTATTTTGATTTGTAATCGTTGTATGATGTGAACTCCAACGCACCTGTGGTAGGCAGAAGAGGGTTCTTCGATATTAAAACACCGTGCAACCGTTCACTTGTAAAGGTCGGCGAAGCAACCTTTGAGATAATGGCCGCAAATTTTCTAAACGGTAATGACATTTTTTCTCTCCAATTCTACGCCAAAGGTTAAACCAAAAGATTGTATGTCGGCGTATCACATAAAACCTTTTACAGATACATAATAACACTTTTAAAATAAAAATCAACTTTTTTTTATTATGTATCAAAAAACTAGAAAAACTGTATATCTCCTTGCTTCTTTGCCGCCTCAGCAAGACCTCCTGTCTCTACTAGAGGGTTATCAAATCCCTTTTTCCTAATAGTGAGCCTTGCGTTTGGTGGTGTTTCCCAATCCAAAATCGTATATTTTATCTTTAATTGTAAGTTTTCACAAATAGTATCTATAACCCAAGTCGTCTTAAAAACGCCCTTCACAAGCATTCCATGCTCAATTTCTCTGGTGTTTATGTTAAAATTATCTACCACATCTGAAAAGAAAGGCCGTTTTGGGATAAAACCATCATTTCCAAAGACATTTATGTGTGCACCCCATTCACTGATATACGCAATATCAGCATACGCCATTTTGCCACTCGGGTGCGTTCCACTCTTTTCTCCATAGCCAAATTCAACCTTACCACTTTTAAAATCTTCCTGAAACGCCTTTTCTAACTCGTCAAAACCAAGAAATTTTAATTTAGGCATTATTTCGCAACCACTTCACTCTCCAGAACAAGTTTCTCAGGCATTTTGATACATTTGCACTGTAAATCTAACTTGTACACACGGAACAGCTCTATCTTAAAACTAAAACGATTTTTATAACGCTTACCATAAGCAAGCTCGCTATTGTTCATAACGTTCCCAACTTCGCCAAGCAACGAAAAACTGTATGCCTCTGGGCTCGCCGTTAGTCGTTCACTCAACATGGCATTGCACGCTAACGCCATGTCTTCTGCGGAATACTCATCTTTTCCATAAAAGTCAAACTGGACAACAACTCTTTTGTTCTGGAATGTCCTTACTCCATGAGAGGTCTCTGTTGAACCGCCATATAAAGTTGTCCCTTGAGCAATGTGCAGATTGTTAGATTTTCTTTGACGGATAATGCAATATACGTCAACATCTGAATCAAAGTCCGGGTCGTCCTCGCCCTCTCTTAAACTTTTTAAAATGATAAGATTTGGGTCATATTCGTGCAAAATCCCAGCAAGTTCTTCATATATTTCTTTGGTCTCAGACATTCTTGCTCCTATCATCATTGCTCTCACGACAAAGCAATGCCGTCCACCCTGCCCCTTTCCATGGGATGTTCTCTATAACCGTGTATTTTTTACCTCTGGCGTAGAAAACGTCATCGTTAAAGCCGGCGTATTGATCACGCATCGTGGCAAAACCGTCTATGTAGACAACATATATGTTCTCTGTCCTTGTGTTGTTATCCCACAAGTTCCTAATCTTTGTGAAAGAATTGTGCTGTTTTGCATTAAACGGTTGTATCTTACCGTAAATCGTTATATTCTCAGTCGTCTTTATCCCCTCTAAACTATTTGGGGAGAAAGAAACAGATGTCCTCGTGAAAGTGCATGTTATGCTCTCATTCACTGGCGTTAAAACTCTGTTCGCTATTCTGTGTAAGTTTAATACCATTTATACCCCACAGGATAATAAGGTGCGGGGCTGACACAGGTCTTGGGCGGATTGATAGCCTCATATAGAGATAACAGTTCAGTCCCGTAGATACTGCTTAATAAATCATTTTCTGTAGCCGTTTGTGGGGAATATACCTTTTTCATAATACTAACAGAGCCTTCTGTGGCCATTGTTATATTACCTGTCCCAGCATAATCTTCAACATTCAAACCATTCTGCTGGATTGTTCTTTTTCCCCCGGGCGTGTTAAAAAGAACGTGCCCGACAGCAAGCATAACTGCTAGCTTGTGCTGGGCCGGGCTCCACCCTGATGGGCAAGCCATCGGGTCAACATATGCGTGTGCACGTCTGAAAGCACCACAAAAAACAATTCTTGATGTCCCCTGAAATTCAGGGAAAGCATTTACAAAATCATCTACGGTTACTTCTTCTTTACACACGCAACATGTCATCATTTTCTAACCCTCAATTAAAGCGTCAGCCTTTGCTAAAGCGTCTTCTTCAACGGTCTCGGTGGCCTTTTCTTCAGAAACTTCTTTATATTCAGCCTCGGTCATTTCAACCTGTTCGACAACCGCTTCTTGCTTTTTTGCCTTTTTGACTTGTTTTTTAGAAACTTTTTCTTCGGGGTCTTTTTCTTCCACTTTATCAACATGGAATTCAGACCATGTAATACTTCCGCGTTTTTGACAACGGTCTAAAAACGCTTTGTTCATTTTATACGCAGAATTCCACTCTTTGTCTCCAACCTGCGTAATTCCGTCCCCTATCATCTTGTTCCCAAAATAGGCATTTAACTTAATCATTCCGTAGTCTGACTTTAATTGAATCGGATAACGGACCAAACTTACTACTCGCATATTTTTCCCTTTCTTTAAATTGTTGGGGCGGCGTTTAACCGCCCCCTTTTATCCTAGTCAGTAGCGACACAAATCAGTGACGGATATTGCGGTGTAGCACCACAAACATCAGACACGATTTTCTGGCTAATCGTAGAACCTTGAACGAACAACGGATACACTCGGATCAATTCAGTGTAACCCAACACAATCGGTGTCCGTCCACCAGCATTCGTGGTAAGAATGATAGTTTCATTACCAGCAGAAGCGGCAGATAATTCAGGAACCGCATGGATGTTGACTTTGTAGCCTTCATCTTGCAATTTTTTACGAACAGACAAACCAAAGGAGTTCGTTTTACGGAGCAGAGCTTCGTATGCCGGCGACAGCATCAAATCCCAGTTCACGTCATTGGCAGAAGCAATACCTTGCGTTTTTGCAATGATGTTGCCCATCAAACCAATGATGTCGTTGTAGATTTGTTCCGGTGTCGTTGCAGCAGCGTCCCAGTTCCCAGTGCCCAAAGAAGTAGCAGCGGGCATTTCAGGGTGGTTCAACACACCATACACCTTGGAGCTGGACAAAGTCACAGAAGAACCGTGCCAGTTCACATAGTTGCGGTGACGAGCAAGCCCATCAAAAGCGGCTTCCATTTTGTCAGAACGGATTTGACGGCGAGATTTAGCACCACGTGCTTCTTCACGATCTGTCGATTTCCAGTCTTGACGCAACGGAGTGACACCGTATGTCGCTTTACCATAGTTGGTGTTAGCATAGACACCACCTTCGTATTCGTCAGTGTCGTATCCAAACGTTTCACGGAATTCTTTTGTTTGAGTGACTACGTTTTCATCACCGAAAGAACCCATTTTTTCCAGTTTGAAGATGCTTTCCGAGACCATCGGAGCCAACATGATTTTGATAAATTCAGGACGCAAGTACTGCAAAGCACCCAACGGGGTCGTCAGGTTGTCGGCAGTGACTGCTGTCGGGACATCAGCAAAGTCCAAACGAGCACTTTCAGCACCAGCATCAGTCGCAATAGACAAAATGCCAGCTTCCATCATCGTTTTTAATGCAGCACGGTTATCACCATGATACAAGTCTTGTTCAAAATTTAATTCTAACTTCATTATATTTCTCCTTAAGCGATATCAGCTTTCGCAATTTCAATGTTAGAACCAGCAGCGCCACCTTTGGTTACAACCCAGCCAGTGTCCACTTGACCTTCACCAGCAGAAGCACCAGTAGCAATTACACCAGTTGTCGGGACAACTAAAACTTTTTGCCCAACAGTGGCAGCGGTCGTTGCTTTGGTCCAAGCATAACCTTTAATCAAACGGAAGAAAACAGTGTCTTTTCCAATACCTAAAGACGTTCCGTCAGTGCGGTCATCAGCAGAACCGTTTTGAATCGCTAATCCAGCAGGGACTTGCGCGGCTTGACCAAACCCAACATAAGAAATACCATCAGCACCAGCCGAGGGGTCAAAAACAAACTTCCCGGCAACAACATTCACATCACCAGCATACGCGGGACGACCATAAACCGGTTCCACACGAGAGATAGTTCCTTGAATGCCCTCACCAGCAAGCACATGAACTTGTGATTGAAAAGCCATATTTATTCTCCTATAAATTTACTTCAATCGTGCGAATATCTTTTTTCTCTTCGCATCCACCCGAAAGATTCGCACTTCTCCCGAATAGATACCCTTGAAGCATGCGCTTCAAACTCTCTCCATTGCATCCCTCACAACTATTACCAAAAACAAGTTTCGCTGTCGAGCGATACATAGAATCTACGTTCTGTGTCAATTCTACACCAGAATTTACACTTTTGCAAATAGAAAATGCTTCCACCATCTCATTTGCTTTCTTAGTTACTGATTCTTCAATGATTTCTTCAAGTTGAATACGGGCGATTTTACCGTTTTTGTATTCATAGACACCACCTTCTTCAAAAATTAAGGACACCGTTTGACCGCTGATACTCGGGTCTTTCGGTGAATCAGAGTGGACAACGTCAGTAACATTATAAGCCCACGCGGCAATTTGGTTGCCCTCCTTTTTATCTTCAACCGCTTTGATGTCAGATTTTACTTTTTCTTCTTCAACAGAACCAGGTTCAACAACTTTTTCTTCAGATTTTTTAACTTCTTCAGTAGCCTTTTTATCAGACCCTTCTTCTGCGGGTTTGACCTCTTCACCCTTTTCTTCGGTTGGTTTTTCTTCAACTTTTGCAGGCCCTGCTTCTTTTGTTGCTTCACCTTCTTTTGGTTCTTGACCTTCTTTTTCATTAGTTTCTCCTTTTGTTTCGGTCGGTTTATCTTCTTCGGCCGGAGGTACGTCAGAAACCGGTGTTTCTGCCTTCGGTTCTTCAGCCTTCGGCTCTTCTGTCTTAATTTCTTCTTCAGGTTGTTTATTTTCTTCCATTAAGAATCTCCCTTCAATTTCTCCTGATTCAAACATTTCGTTCAAAATACGGACACGATGTCCTGCTTTTCCCTTTTTAACAACCGCAACGTGGTTGCACTCAAAGGACAACAAATCATAATCTGCATAATTGACAGTAGAACGCTCAATCTCCCCGCTGATACCCGCGCTCAGTTCCTCTCTCTCTTTTATGCCGATACGATAAACGGCGTCTCCGTCTGCAAGAGTCATATTGTTGCAGGCCAAATCGCCGTCAATGTACGGGGCATCCCCCGTAAATCCAATAAAATCGTTTTTCGAATTACCACCAATCCACTTGTGCCCCCAAGTGACAGGCTTGTGCGCAAACGTCCCTACGTCTCTGTCAAGGACAGACTGCTCAATGCGCAGACGATACTTCCGGGTATAATCCAACTTGTCTGGCACCCACGCCTGTAATTCAATGCCAGGGATTTCAATAATCCCAGAACGGAAAAGAGGCACTCCCTCAACGTGCATAAAACCGTTTGAGTCAACACTTCTTGCTGATTCTGAAAAATCAATCTTTACGTTTGTTGCTACCTTCATCATTACCACCGTTTTTGTTTGTTGAGGTGTTTTCTTTTTCGTCTTTAACATCTTCCACAAAGTTTGACACACCCAAATCAAACTTTACGTCTCCATGGGCAACTAAATACTTCTCAATGTAGTCATTAGACGCGCCGACATTTCTTAACTTCTCTGCCGTTGAAGCAATGGCCATTTCTGCCTGTGCCTCTGCAATCATCGTGCTCTGCGATAACGGCGAGAATTTCGGGAAAATCTCTCCATCGTAGTATTTCCCGTCCTCAAAAGACTTCCAAATACGGATAATCTTTGCAATATCATTCGCATGACGTTCACGGATCTCAATTAACCGAGTGTTCATAATGTTCAAATCATTCTCATGTCCACCGGATAAACCGTTCTTGTTGCTGTCCATCATTGACAACAAAGGCAACTGAACCGTTATGCTGATGATAAGCAATAACGCTTCAACAACATCTTTTAGGCCAGTCATCGGAGAAACCAACTGTTCCATCCGTTCTGTCGTTTTCATCGGCGTCACACCGCTGTTGCTCATAAAACGAACCATGTTCCGCAGACGTTCAATGATTTTGTGATAACTCTTGGCATAGTTCCCATCGGGCGTGTAGAAATACAGGTTCCTAAACCGAGAGAGCAGGTTGCTTAAGTGGAAACCACTCGCCGAAGCATTGGCAATCTCCCCCTTAATCAGGTGTGTCAAGGGAAAACCAAAATACATCGACAGCGGCCTCATGAACAACGCTTGCAGGTTCTCGTCAATCTTGATAAATCGACTGGCGTGGACACGACCAAATCCAGCGATCATCCACTCTGACGGGTTCATAAAAGACTCAGACAACGGGTTTTGCGTGTCAACAACCGTGGCAGAACAATACAACGGCTCAACCAAACGCAAGCCCTTAAACTCTTTCCAACGAGCTTTCGCCAAGTCAAGAGGTTCTTCAAGGCCTGTTTTTTCGCCAAAGTCTATGTAAAGCAAACAACCACCCTGAGAAAACGCCGTGCAAACAGCGTCCTTTATCGTGTTTTGCAAATTATACTTCTTGTAGACATCAGACAGACCTTCATCGTCTTTCTCCGTCCCCCAAGAAACAATGTCCCCTTGAAACGGCAGGTTGCTTAAAATGTTTAAAACCGCTTTCATTAACGGGTTTTGCGACAAAATAGCACATTCGGGGTAACTTATCGGTTGCCAGTTATACGAAGTCCAAGACGATGTCCCAAGACCAGAGTTAAGGCCATTGAACGGATTAACCAGTTCAAAATTCGCCTTTAACCGACTTTTCCTGTTCTTAACAACCGGGAAGTTCTCAACGTCCTTCGTTGCTAAAGTCTCTGGCTCTTTGTATTCAAACTCCACCTTTTTGCCCTTTTCGTTCTGCTCGCCCTTGCTTAACTCCTGAGCGAGATTTAAAACCGAAATAGAAAAATCACTGACCATAATTTTTATCTCCTGTGCCAATTATGTATTAAAAAAAACAACTTGTCAACAAAAAAAATCACAGACTTATTCCGCCGTCCATCGGACCCCTGATATTTGATACAGTTCCAAACGAAAAATCATCAAACAAATCTTCCTCCTGTATCTGCATGGGCTCATCAGGAACATAATCAGGATCAGCTCTGAAGTCAAGATACTCCATTGACAGCTTTAACCCGTAGATAAACGCATCAATAAAGTCATCGTGATACCCGCCCTTCCCGTCAAAAGCCATACATTGCTTCAAAAACTCGTCCAACCAGTCAGCTTCCTCTGGGATATACACCACTCCGTGGTCTAAAGCGGGCGATACCTCCAACCAACGCGTAAATTTGTCTGCCGTCTGCTCGTCACCGGTCACTAAATCCTTTTTCGCCGTTGGATATAACGGGGAAACAACGCCTTTGAACTCCCCTCGCTCAATCTCAGACTGCAAAACTTGCAATAAACTTTGCCCTGATGCCTTGTTTTCAATCCAAATGTTCTCACATCCGACCTCTAACGCGAAGTTTTTAACGTTTTTCCTTAAATTCTCAAAGTCCCAACGCCCGGCCCGTGCGTCACGTATCTGGTGACAGCCATTCTGCACCGTGTGCCACATTATCACACTCTGGTCGCTCGTATCACGCGTGCTGAACGCACTATCAACCGTCATAAAACTCAAATCAGGCTCGTCATGTGCCTGTTCTGGCGAAAATCTCTTGAATTTCTGCACATTGATGTTCGATTTTTCCAAATCTATCGGCTTCTGCATGTAGTTCGCCGCGAACAACAAGTCCCCCATTGTGCTCCTCTGAGCCTCGAGAAACTCCGCCGACCTAAACTCAGGGAATAACGCCTCCCCTTTCTCGTTCAGCGCCGGCCAACAATGGTGTATCATCTTGTTGCCCTTGTACTCACCACGGGCAGATTTCTCCTTTATCCGCCCGATCATGTCGTCACTGAACCACCGAGAGTGCATTATCACCGTGAGCGATATGCTCTGACGCCGTGACAACAAGTTCCCCAAGCAACTGTTCCACTTTTTCTCCCTTAATGTCGGCGATAACGCCTCCAAGTATGACGCATACGGGTCATCAATCAGCGTCATATGTGACGAATACCCAACGTTACCACCACCGGCCAACCTCATCGATAGCCGAGCCACGCCCAAATAATACTCCGCCGCTGACGGGTGCCTCACTTTCCCAAAGCATTTGATAAACGTCTTACTCTCCGTAATAGACGCCATGTTCTGTGCAAAATCCTTCGCCGTGTCCTTACTCGCAGTGTAGTAGTTTATCCTCCGTCTGTAATTCTGCCAGTTCCCCAACGTCCAGCAACCAAACAAAACCAAGGCAAACGATTTCCCGTGCTGAACCGGAGCCTCTAACGTCATCATCGGCATCTCTTCCCTTAGCGCCGCATATAGCCCCTCGTACTGCAAAGCGTCACAATACTCCTTGTTCCAATGGCCGGTGACAAACTTCTCCCCGTGAAACTCCTTCCCAAACGCCAGAAAGAACGAATAAAAATCCCTCCGACATTGTGCAACAACCTGCTCTTCCGTCAGCCTTTCTTTCTCAGCCACTCTCTACCTCACTGAACTCCGCATCCACAACCTCGGTCTTCTGAGCCGGACCATCAGATAGAGCCTTCCTCTCTTCCATCGCCTTTAACATACCGTCATCCCCCATAATCGGCAGCGCCACCGCAATGTTTATCTCCTGTTTATCCCCCAGTTTCCTACTCACACGGGCCTTTAGCTCAACCCCCTTCTGCCGAACCCGTATGGCCTCCAACTTCTCCCGTCCCTCCAACTCCGCAGTAACCTTCCGAGCCTCCTCGTTTAGCGCGTCCAACTCTAACATTACCTCGTCACGCGTAGACCCACTCGCCTTTATCTCATCCTCATACCGGGCCTTTAACGCCAAAAAGTCCTCATTCCCACACAACTCAACGACCGCCTCCTTGCTGTACGGCAAATCAAACGCACTCGACCACGCCTCCCTTACCGTCTGGCCATAAGTCAGCAACCGCAAAAACGTCAACTTCTGTAATAAACTTACCTCAATCAACAGGAACCTCCGGCTTGTGTAATATCCTTGCAACCTGATTATAAACTTCAGGGCCAACCCTGTCAAGCCGAACCGTTAGTGTCGGCGCCTCACTCTTCTTCGCAACGACATCAAACCCCCTCGTTACGTCCACCCCTAACTCCCGAAACTTCTCAACAATGTCCGGCCTTATGATTTTTTGCGTGCCGTAAATTAACGCACGTATCCTGTTGTGAGTTATACCAATCTTTAAACTTAAATCGGCAATAGACATCCCTCGGCTCTTGCAATACTCAACTATGTCCTTGCCAACTTCCGTCTTTCCATCCATTTTGTAATACATACCTTTTCCTTTCGTTTGTGTTAAAAAACATTTTGTCTTATAGCACGTTTTTGCGCGGATGTCAATTCTTTTTGTAAAAAAATAAAAAAGGGTCTGAGGGGTCGGACGGAAGTAGAGGCCTGCCGCCTTTTTTGTTTTTCAGATACGATCCCCCCCCCGCCCCCTGTTTGGGTGCGGGCTGACTGTGGCCAGCTTGCGCTCGAACCGATTCGGCCAACTTTGGCCGAACGGACGCGCGGAAGGTGGGCGGCGTGGCCGCCCGAATCGGCGAAAAATGATTTTTCTTTATTTTTCAAGAGTTTGTATTTTTTTGTTGTAAGTGTACACTCATAGGAGATTTTGGGTTGTATATATAGAATATATTCTATATATACAAAAAAAACGAAATCGCCTATGGCTGACACAACTTTTTCGCGCTTTTTCAATAGGTTATTTAAAACACCCCTAAAAAATGGCAAAAATAGAAAAGAGCTTTATATGTACACGTACACGCATACATGTATGCACTTAATAGTTGTATATTTTCTTTATGTATTATTTTTTATATAATATATATAGAATATTAAATAATAAATTGAAAACAAAAACTTTTTTTGTATCAGTCATGGGAGATTTACTTTTTTTTATTATAATATATAAATATATTATAATAACCCGAAATCACACAGACACGAACACGAGACACACGACACAATATTTTTTTTGCTAATTCAGGACAACGGGAGCTGGGTTTTTTATTATTTTATCAAAAAAAATAAAATAATAAAAAAAACTTCTTGACAATATA
>Ga0247611_10011059_pt1 | contig 10471 bp, 8 predicted proteins | sample 177DNAGHGhighgp2_FD_192422 | JGI IMG/M metagenome (GOLD analysis project Ga0247611, IMG submission 192422) | Sheep rumen microbial communities from Palmerston North, Manawatu-Wanganui, New Zealand - 1770 DNA GHGhigh gp2 | ecosystem: Host-associated > Mammals > Digestive system > Stomach > Rumen ... | reverse complement strand
CTCCATCTATCGTGATGTAGTTGTCATAAGCTGCCTCATTCGGAACAAAAAATCTTCTAATCTCCATCTATATACCTAACTTGAATGCTACCCATTCACCTTTTGTCTTTTTATCTATAACTTTAAATCCTACTTTTAAAAATGCTGAAATGACTTCGTCCTCTAGGATATTTAATATCCCACTTATTATAACAATACCATTTTTCTTTACGTATGCGTATAAATCTTTAGATAACATTTTTAAAACTTCTGATGTAATATTTGCAAATACTATATCAAATTCACCTTCTACATTTTGTAAAAGATTTGAATGTCCAACTTTGATATCAAAGTTGTTCAATTTTGAATTACCTGTTGCGGCAGAGATTGCATTATCATCAATATCGTATGCTTCAACTCTATCTGCGCCCAAAGCTTTGGCAGAGATTGCCAAGATTCCTGAACCGCATCCAACATCACAAACGGCTTTTCCGTTTAAATCCAAATCTTGCATAAACTCTAGACACATTCTTGTGCTTTCATGTTGGCCTGAGCCAAAGGCTAAGCCTGGATCCATATATACAATTGTCTTGTCCGTCTTGTTTACCTTTATCCAATTAGGAACGATTAGTAGGTTTCCTACTTCAATTGGCTTATATGTCTTTTTCCATTCATCACGCCATTTTGTTTCATCGTAATCTTCAACAACAATCTCTAGCGAGCCAAGCTCAACACATGAGTTCTTCTTTAGTTCCTCAAGAGCCAAATTAAGCTCCTTAAGCTTTGCTTCACAATCTTTGATTGTTACGTACCCCTTGATTTGAACATAATCTGTCATATTGAAAGCTTCATCGTCTACATAGTCCCAAAAGTCATCTTTAGATATTAAATCTAAAAGGTCTTGTTTATCGTAGATATTTACGCCTTGATCGGTTACGTTGTATAGAATATCTGCAACGAGCTCTGATGCATCATGAGTTGTTCTAATTGTAATTTGCTTAAGCATCAGGATTCTCCTTAGTTAAAGAATCATCCTTTTTATCTTCAAGGCTTTTAGCCTTGGCTTTAATAATAACTCTTACAATGAAATATAAAATTGCAATTAGAACAATTGCCATTACGCAATATAGAATAATATCAATATAAGCACTGCAGAAATATGATAGAAGTGTCATTATTCCGCAAGCTGTTAAATCGCCAACTATAACAGTTAATACAACTTTCCAGAAACTCATGTCTATAAATGCGCCAATAGCTGTACCTGTCCAAACGCCTGTCATAGGAACTGGGAAAGCCACAAACACATAAAGGCCTAACATTTTACGTCTCTCAACTTGTGAAGCATCAAATGAATTTGCCTTATCTTCAACGCCCTTAGCTTTAGACTTGAAGCCATCTTCGATGGCTGATACGATAGCATTAAAAATTTTAAATTTCTTTAACCAATTTATAATTGGCTTTAAAATTAAAAGTACAATTGGACACCACATCGCAGAACCTAAAAATGCCATCAAAAATGCCAACCCTGGATTCATTCCCATTGCAATAGCTAGAGGAATAGATCCTCTTACTTCAACAAAAGGTATCATAGATACTATGAATACAGTGATGAAATCATTTCCAATTAATTCTCTAAAAAAAGTTACAATAGATTCTGCCATACGACCTCGATTTATTGTGATTATATGCTATTTAGTTGCTTTTAGTCAATTTTATAACCTATTATTTAAGTATGCAAAAATTAATATCACTTGCGCGTAAAGCAATCAACGATTACAACATGATTCAAGAAGGAGATAAAATCGCCGTTGGAATTTCTGGCGGAAAGGATTCTATCGCTCTTTTAGCTGCACTTGCAAACTATAGAAAATTCGCTCCTTATCACTTCGATTTAATCGGCATCAACATTAATGTTGGTTTTGAAGATCTAGACAGAAAAGAGGTCGATACTCTAATCAAATATTGTAAAGATGAATTTGATGTTGATTTAATCGTAGAAGATACAGATATTAAACAAATTGTATTTGATGAAAGAAAGGAAACAAATCCATGCTCACTATGCTCAAAAATGCGTCGTGGAGCACTAAATACTGTAGCTATCAAAAATGGCTGTAATAAGATTGCGCTTGGCCATCACGCTGACGATGTTTTGGATACATTTTTACTTTCATTTATTTACGAAGGAAGATTATCTACATTCGCTCCAGTTAGTTATATGTCAAGATCAGATATCACTTTGATTCGTCCATTTATCTATGTTGAAGAAAAGAATATTAAAGGCGTTGTAAATAGATATAATTTCCCTGTAATCCATAATCCTTGTCCAGAGGACAAACATACAGAAAGAGAATCTACAAAAGAGCTTGTTAAAATGATTGAAAATAAATTCGGTTATTGCAAAACAAGAATGCTATCTGCGCTATTCCATCCAGAGAGAAACAATCTTTGGGATAAAGTAAAAGCCACATTTAATGTGGAAGATAATAAAGATTAATTTTAGGTTTAATCAACCGATTTTCTAATTTCTAACCATTTACTATGTAACATCAAAATAAAATATTATTGCAATTTATTATGCGTTTTATTATAATGATTAAGATTTATTCAAAAATAAATAAATTAAAATATTAATTTTATACATATAGGTGGTTTAAATGATCAAGAAAAAAAGAATCCTCTTATCACTAATCGTAGTAATCCTATGCGTTAGCATTGCAATGCTTGCATTTGCATGTAACAAAGACAAGAATACTGACGAAGACGAAGACACAAAGACTGAGGATACAGCTTTATTTACAAACGGTACGTTTACACAATTTACAAAAGGAGATAGTGATTCATTCCCTGTTGCTCCAACAAGTTGGACAGGCACACCAGGTTCTACATCATCATCTTCTACAATTAAAACACCACAAGATAGCGATTCTTTATCTGCTGGTGTTATTTCAGTTGGTTCAGATTATGACTCAACAGCAATGGGAATTACAAACCCTGCTAAGCCAGAAGGCGTAGAAGACAACTATGTTTTAATGATTAACAATAAAAAAGCTACTGCATATAGCTATGTTTCTTCTTCTACAACAGTTAAGAAAGATTCTTACTACAAATTATCTTTCTGGGTTAAGACAGTTGGTTTATCTCCAAAGGACGAAGGTGAAAAATATGGCGCTTACATTTATGTAAAAGGTAGCGCATATGCTCAATTCGAAGCTGTAGATACAGAAGAAGAATGGAAGCAATTCACAATCTACTTCAGAGGTTCAAATACTGGAGATAAGACATTTACTCTAACATTAGGTCTAGGTGAAGGCGACTACCAAAATGGCCATATGGTTAAGGGTTATGCTTATTTTGACAATGTTGTTCTTCAAAACTTAACAGATGTTGAAGAAGGACAAACTCCATATACAGAAGCTGAATTCAATGCTCTTGAATACACATCTACACAATCTAAGTGTGATATGAGAACAATCGATGGTAACTTTAACTATGTTTCATCTGTAGCTACATTACCATTCTTCAATGTTTCTCAATTAACAGGAACAGCTGGTTCTGGTTCAGGTACAACAGCTTCTACAGGTTCTACATACCTTGAAAAAGGTATTTTAGATATGGAAAGAGCAAACTTTTCTAAAGCTTTCTCTGGATATAACGCAGAACCTATCACATTAACAAAAGCACAAGCTACAGACCTTGGAGATAAGGTTGTAACTATTCACAACAAGCAATTAACAGCTTATAAATATAAAGACAACGTTGGTATGTTAATCCAAAGCAACAAGTACTACAAGATTACTTTATATGCTAGAACATACCTAAATGCTGATTCTCAAGCTGGTGCTTACATTGCCCTAAATTCTGCATCTTCAGAATTAAAGGTATTTGAAGATTTAAATACAAACGAACAATGGAAGCAATATACATTCTATGTTGAAGGAAACCAATACGATGACAATACCCTATATGTTTCAATGAGTCTTGGTATGGGTGGTTCTGGAGACAAGAAGTGGGCTAAAGGCGTTGCATTCTTCGATGATTTAACTTACGAAGAAGTAAAACTTGATGATTACACTGCTGCAACAAACTCTGCTGATGTTTTGAAGTATTCATATAAGACTGAAGAACTTGATAGCAGCGTTAGATCTGTAAAGAACATCGTTGATACACAATATGAAGAATCTTTCGATACTGCAATGCGTTCTATCGAAGTTTTGGAATCTCAATCAGATTTCAAGAAAGAAGATGGCACAACTAAGCTTGATGTTCTAAAGATTACAAACTCAAAATTAACATCTTCAAAAGCATCTACAATCTACAAGAAAGATGATGCCGCTGCTGCTAAAGATCAAGATGGCAACAACGATAATATCGTAAATTGGGATTCTTCTGATTATAAAGATAAATATGAAATTAAACCAAATACTGCATACAAAGTATCATTCTGGGTTAAGACAGAAAACCTAAATGATGGTGGTTCTGCAAGCGTTGAATTATTCAGCTATGATCCAAAGAAGCAAGCAGATTATGATTCTTGCAAGACAACATTATCTACAATGTCTTCAATCAATGATACAACACTCGAATCATTCAAGAAGGAAGCTTATTCAGATTATGCATTAATTACAATGTATGTTTTAGGTGACACAATTGAATCTAAGTATGTTGGACTTTCTATCACATTCGGTACTGGTGCATCTGCTGCTCAATCTGCATCACTAGTATCTGGTACATTCTATTTAACAAACCTAAGAATCGCTAAGATTTCTTATGACGACTATTCTGCTGCATCTACTGGAACAACAACATTTAAGTATTCATTTGTTGGTTCTGGTGAATCTTCAGAATTATCTTCAAATGGTACATTCGAATATGTAGACATGTCAGCAACAAGAACTCTATATGGTGATGATGCAGATACTGTTTATAATGCAAATGGTAAATTGGTAAAGAACGCAGTTCCAACAAACTGGACAATTACAAATTCTAAGGCATTAACACAAAATGGTGGCTCTTCTGTAGCTGGTGTTATCGATGTTAATAACTTCGAAAACAAAGCAGCTTATGGTATCGATGATCAAATCTACAATCCAGATACAAAGGGAATGGATGCTGGCTTAGATGTTAAAGATAATCCAAATGTATTATTAATTGACGCAAGTGATGTTCCTTATTTAGGATACAAATCAAATACTGTTTCACTAAGCGCTAATTCATTCTATGTATTCAGCGTTTACGCTAAATCTATAGATAACAAGGCTCTAGCAATTTCAGTTGATCAATCTGGAAGCTCTGCTACAGAAAAAACATCACTTATTGTTGAAGCTCCAGGAGAAAAATGGAAACATTATCTAATCTATGTTCAAACTGGTATTACATCTACAAGCGTAACAGTTACATTGTATGCTGGTTCTCCACTTAACACTGCTGACCAAAACAACCAAGTTTTATTCACATTAGCTACATATTCTGCTATTGATAAGACTATCTATGATATAGCTCAAGAAGGTGCACAAGTTAAGAAGATTGCTTGGTTTACAGACAATATGGATGTTTCAACAACCTCAGCAACTGATACAGATTTAGCAACTCCTGCTAACTGGTCTGGTGCTTCTGTAGATACAAAGGCTCCAACAACATCTGACGATTTGGCAAAGGGTGTATTCAATCAATTGAACAGCAACTGGGAAACAATCGCTATTAACCCAGATGAAACATCATCATTTGCTACAAAGATATTCACAGCAGATCAAGGTGATAGCGTTCTTGCAATCTACAACAAGCAAGCTACATCTTATACATACACTTCTACAAGTTTCTCTCTTGAAGCTAAGAAGTACTACAAAGTATCTATCCAAATCCTAACAAAGGATATCGCAAGATTATCTAAAGAAACTGCTGAAGCAGACACAGATACATATGCTGATTGGAAAGATAAGAATGAATATGCTACAGCAACTGTTACTCTAACAGCAAACAACAAGACATATACATTCGGTAAGTCTGTAGAAAAGGATAAGACAAGAGATGACTTTACTGGCGACACAGCCGAAGCTGATTACAATGAATATGTTCTTGCTAAGGCAAGATTAGTAAATCCAAATGAATGGACAACTTATACATATTACATTGCTATGGCTGAAGATATTTCAGAAACAGTTTCTGCTACTTTGAAGTTATCTTTGGGTGGTAAGAACGTATCTTACTGGGAAACAGGATATCTATTTGCTGATAACTTCACTGTTGAAGCAATCGACAAAGATACATACGAAGCAAGCGCTCCATCAGACGATGCTTTAGATCCATCAAAGGAAGCTTATTCAGAAGCAGTTGCATCTAAGACATATAAGATTTCTTATACAAACGAAGATGCTGAAGCTGAAGAAGAAACAGACGACGATGATGAAGAAGAAAAGAGCGAAGATAAAGAGCAAAAGAACTGGTTATGGTTATACATCACATCTGGTGTTATCGGTGGTATCTTAGTAATTATATTAGTTATTTACATTATTAAGAAGTATGCTCCAAAGAAGAGTGGTAAGAAGTTCAAGAAGACATTGACTAAAGACAACTCAACAAGAGGCAAGTTCGGTGACTAATATATAAATAGTTGAATTAAATGCACTTTCTCAAATGGAAGTGCATTTTTTTTGCAATGATGCGTATATTATATAGTTTGCATATGGTGTGCGCGCGTGTTATAATCACATAGGTTATTAAACCAAGGAGATTGAGGGAATGAATTATTTAGAATGTGTTAACACCATGGAAAATCTTTCTAAATTTGGAATGAATCTTGGATTAGACACTATCAAAGATTTATTAAACAGATTAGATAATCCTCAAAAAGGTCTAAAATATGTGCACGTAGCTGGAACAAATGGTAAAGGTTCAGTTTGTGCTTACTTAACAAAGATATTAACAATCGCAGGATATAAAGTTGGTACTTTTAATTCCCCTTCTGTTTTTGAATACAATGAACGTTTTTTAATTAATGGTAAGCCTATCAGCAACGATAAAGTTGAAAAATATTTAAACATTGTTTTAGATGAAAGAAGCAAAATGGAAAAAGATGGCGTAAAGTCACTACCTACTGCATACGAATTAGAAACTGCAGCAGCTTTTCTATTATTTAAAGAAGAAGCTTGCGATATAGTAATTATGGAATGTGGTATGGGCGGCAGATTAGACGCTACAAACGTTATAGAATTTGAAGATAAATTGTTATCTATCATCACTTCTATTTCTTTTGATCATACTCAATATCTTGGCGATACACTTGCAAAGATTGCCGCTGAAAAATTTGCTATCGTTACAAAGACATTAATTACTTACGAACAAAACCCAGAAGTTATGGATATTCTATCTTGTGCACCAAAACTAATTTTAGCAAAAGAAGCAAAGATGGGAATCGCTACTCTATCTGGAATTACATTTACATACAATAGACACTTCTATAGAATTTCAATGTTAGGTGAACATCAAATCCAAAATGCAACTTTGGCTATTGAAGCTGCAAGAAAATTAAAATGGCTTGGTTACTATAACATTACAACAAAAGTTATTCAAGAAGCTCTATACAAAACAACTTGGCCAGGAAGATTAGATAAGAAGAACGTTAAAGGCAAAATCGTAATCTTAGATGGCGCTCATAATCCTGGTGGAGCAAGAACATTATATAATGCTATAAAATTACATTGTCCAAACACTAAGATTTCTTATGTATTTGGCGCGTTCAAGGATAAAGATATCGATGGCATTTTAAATGCTATGAATGATTCTCTAAAAACAATGTATATCGCAAAGGCTCCAACAGAAAGAGGATTAGATGTAGATTCTCTAAAAACAATTTGCGAAAAATACTGTCAAAATGTTATAACTAATGCAAGCATTACTGAAGCTTTAAATAAGGCTATAGCTGATGATTCAAAAATCGTTGTAGTATTTGGCTCATTAAGCATCTTAAGAGAAGCAAACGATGCAATAAAGGCAATAAATGAATAAGAAGAAAATTGAAAAAGCAATCAAAGATTTATTAATCGCTATTGGAGAAGACCCTCAAAGAGAAGGCCTTATTGATACTCCTGAGCGTGTAGCTAGAATGTATGAAGAAATCTTAAGCGGATATAATGATAGCGCTAAAGATCATTTATCTAGAACATTTGCTGTAAAGACAAGTGATATCGTTATTGAAAAGGATATCCAATTCTCTTCTATGTGCGAACATCATTTAATGCCATTTTTCGGTAAGATTCATATCGCATATATTCCAAACAAAAAAGTCGTTGGACTTTCTAAGCTTGCAAGATGTGTTGAAACATATGCAAGAAGATTACAATTACAAGAACAATTAACAAATCAAATTTGTGAAGCAATATATAAAAATCTAGATGCTCTTGGCGTTATGGTTGTATGCGAAGCTGAACATACTTGCATGACATGCAGAGGCGTAAGAAAAATGGGTTCTAAAACTGTAACTTATTCTGTATTAGGAGAAATCGATGACGCTAAAAAAGCCGAAATCTTAAGCCTTATTAAATAATGATTATTAACAATAAAAAATTCGAATCTGGAACTCACATAATGGCAATCATTAATATGACCCCAGATTCTTTTTTTGCTCAATCAAGAGCAACAGATAAAGATGTTTTAATACGTTGCGAAAAAGCCATCGAAGATGGTGCCGAAGTTTTAGACATTGGAGCTCAATCTACAAGACCTGGACACACTCCAGTTTCATCAATTGAAGAAATCAATAGATTTGCTAACCATATTAAAGATATAAAGTTACACTTTCCTCAAATCCCACTATCTATTGATACTTATTATCACGATGTTGCAAAATACGCACTAGATAATGGTGCTGATTTAATCAACGACATTTGGGGCCTTCAATACGATAATGGTGAAATGGCAAAGGTTATTGGCGAATATGATGCAGCATGTTGTTTAATGCACAACGCCTCAGAGGATAAATACGACGATTTAATTAAAGATATTAGTATTTTCTTGCAAAACTCATTAAATATCGCCAAATCTGCTAAAATTGACTCAAACAAGATAGTTTTAGATGGTGGCATAGGCTTTGCTAAGAATATTGACGAAAATTGGGAATTGTTGAATAATTATGATAAATTAAATGTATTAGGATATCCTCTACTTCTAGGCACATCTAGAAAGAGAATGTTTGGAGGTAATCCTGAAGATAGATTACAAGCAACACTTGATTCAACATTGCTTGCTTGCAAAAAGAACATCTTGTTTGTAAGAGTTCACGATGTAAAAGAAAACAAAGAAGTAATAGATAGATACAATGCAGAACATAATTAACATTAAAGATTTAAAGATTGAAGCCATTCATGGTGTTTATGATGAGGAAAAGAAGAATCCTCAACTATTTGTTTTCAATGCAAAGATTTATCTAAACTTCCTAAAGGCAGCAAAGAGCGATGATTTAAAAGATACCCTATCTTATTGCGATATCATGCAAGATATAAACGATTTTGCAAAGAACAATTCATTTAATCTAATTGAGACTTTATCATATAGATGCGCATTAAATCTTATTTTGAAATATAGACAAATTGAAAAGATAGAACTTGAGGTTCAAAAGCCTGATGCTCCATATCCTCTACAATTTAAAACTGTATCAACAAAAGTTGAACTTGAATGGCATACAGCATATCTATCTTTGGGTTCTAATCTTGGCGATCGTGAAGCGCATCTAAAAGATGCTATCAAAAAGCTAAACGATGAGGACGAAATTGAGGTTACTAAAGAATCTACTCTATATTCAAATCCACCATATGGCGGAGTTGCTACTGAAGAATTCATCAACCAAGCAATTGAAATTAAAACACTTCTAAACCCATTTGATTTATTAGACAAGATTCATGAAATTGAAGCAAGCCTTGGTAGAGTTAGAGATGTTCATTGGGGTAATAGAACAATAGATATAGATATCGTCTTCTATGACAATTTAACTATGAATACTGAAAGATTAACCATTCCACATAAGGACTATAAGAACAGAGATTTCGTATTAGTTCCACTATCTCAAATAGCTCCTCAATTACTATAATCCATATCACCATTTTAAAATTAGGGACATTACAATGTCACTTCTTGTTGATTTAGGGACATTACAATGTTACAATATAGTTACAGAGGAATGCGTATGGAACAAAAATTGATAGTTTATCACGGATCAAACAATAAGATTGAAAAACCTATTTTTGGTTTTGGTAATCCTAGAAATGATTACGGCTTAGGTTTTTATTGCACACAAGATTTAGATCTTGCAAAGGAATGGGGAGTTGCCGAAAATATAGATGGCTATGCAAACAAGTATTCATTAGACACAACATCCCTATCTATTCTTGATTTATCTTCTCCAAAATATAATATTTTAAACTGGATTACTATTCTTTTAGAAAATAGAGTCTTTTCTCTAAAGAATGATATTACAAAAGCCGGCAAGGATTATCTTATCGAA
>Ga0247611_10011058_pt1 | contig 10472 bp, 4 predicted proteins | sample 177DNAGHGhighgp2_FD_192422 | JGI IMG/M metagenome (GOLD analysis project Ga0247611, IMG submission 192422) | Sheep rumen microbial communities from Palmerston North, Manawatu-Wanganui, New Zealand - 1770 DNA GHGhigh gp2 | ecosystem: Host-associated > Mammals > Digestive system > Stomach > Rumen ... | reverse complement strand
AGGACGCTATATCGGTGAGACCGAAGAGAATATGAAGGCCGTCTTGGAGGAAGCAAGAGGCAATGTGCTCTTCATCGACGAGGCATACAACCTCTATGAGGGTACTGTTGACAGGAAAGACTATGGAGCCAAGGTTATTGACAGCTTGCTGACCGTTCTTTCGCAGCCCAATCCTGATATGGTCATTATCTTCGCTGGTTATGAAAAGGAGATGGATGCCATGCTGAATTCAAATCCTGGACTGATGGGACGATTCCCTTACAAGTATCATTTCAGCGACTATGATGCCGACCAATTGATGGAGATTGCCCTGCACTTGTTTGCAAAAGACGAGTATATTCTCAATGACGAAGCCCAGACTGCACTTCGCCAGAGGATAAGCGATACGCTCTCACAACGCACCAAGAACTTCGGCAATGCCCGTTGGGTGGAACAGTTTATCAGAAACGGCATCATCCCAGCAATGGCAAACCGTGTCACTCTTGAACCTATCAAGGACTATCAACATATCCTTGCCTCTGATGTTGAGGAAGGCTATATGAAGTTCAATCCTCGCATGATAGAACTGAAGCCCCGCCGCCAGGTGGGCTTCAGTGCCTAATATGATGCTCATACTTTATATAATTGATAGATGGAGCAAACATCGTATTCCCTTATGAAATAGAGAATAATCTAGTCTAAAATATAGTGTATAGATATGGCTATATACAAGATATTATAGATCGCTAATTTTCTCTCCTTGCTGATTAATATGGAAAGCTTGTTCGTCTTTCCATACTAGTGCCCTGCCCTCATAAAAAGAGGAAACATCATCGTAGATAGCAGAAATGACTAAATCACCGTTAGTATTTATAAAACCAAACTTTCCATTTCGATAGCCAAATCCTTTGTTTTTGCCATTGTCTAGGCAAACCCATGCTAGACCTTCATGGAAATCACCGACATCGGCATATTGAGTAGGGATGACTTCTTCACCGTCTATATTAACAAATCCCCATCTATTTCTATTTTGTGCCCATTTTTTGCAGACCGCACCTAAACCATAGGAAAAAGGTCTGCATTTTTCGTAATCAAACGATGTGACTTCTTTCCCTGACCGGTCTATATATCCTGCCCGATTGTATACCGTGTATGCAGGAGTCAGAAGCTGCTGCCCAAAGGCTGCGATAGCAAGATAGCGTCCAGGCGGTGTCAGTTCCTGACCTTGCAGATCATACAATGCTGATCGGTGAAGTTCGTCTCCATAGTCATCTTCATCATACCAGTCAGCAATGATAACCCCTTGGTTGGGACGCTTCTGTGTATAGTCTTCATTGATGGTGGGTGGCGTATCGCGTTCAGCAGGTGCTTCACCGTGCAGAGATGCCTGCATGTCGTAAGCTTCTGTCAGGTATTCGTAGCCAGCGGTGTCTTCTTCGTCAACATAATTTCTAAGGCAAAGGTCAATCCACTGCGCCAAGGCGATGTCTGCTTCTTGGATTCTTTTTGATTTCTGCAACTCATTCAAATAATCCTTGAAAACTGGACGTACATAGGACGGGTCATGGAAACAGCATTCAGAGGAGTCGAACATGCGTTCTATGTGATTACGCAGAGCAATTTCAAACATCTTCTTCAGCAGCGCAATCTTCTTGTCTGTCATTCCCTGTTCTTCATAAAGTTCCAGCATATATTTGAAAATTCTCCGTTGTGACCTGCCGTCAATGTGATGGTAGTAGCTGTGGAAGATGGCTTTGGAAACTATTTCAGTCAGTTCCATCTGTTCATCTTTTCGTCCTGCCTTTACCAACAGTTCTCCATACTCAACGATGTCTTCGTGAAGACGGTCTCTTAGCACATAATGGTCTCCCATGTTCAGAATGGAACCTGCCAGCAAATGTCCTAACTGCCGTATCAGATTGTTGCCTTTCTCAATATTTCCTGCTTGTAGATTCATCAAAGCAAGACGTTGGAATAAGCTGATGATTTCCATCAGTACCTGTTGAGTCATCTCGGTAGTGTCAGTAGGGAACTCTTCCCTCGTTTTGATGAGTTCGTCAAGCTCAGACTCTACTTTACTAATGCTTTCTTCTGAAGGAGGCTCGGCATCACAGACGTCATCTTCTTCCTCCTCCTCCTCCTCGTCATTTTCATCATCCCACTCATCTTTCCATTCTGGGCTATTACGCCATTGCCATTCCTCTTCATCACTGGGGGGAAGATCCATCGAGACTGCACACACCATGCGCTCATCCTCTTCTTCCTCAGGCAATTCAATGGCAGGCATGGTAGTTTTTTGGTGCTTTGGTTGCTCCTCCACATATTCTGTCGTATGGCTCTTTTTGACGAGAGGAGTTCGAACCATATTGTTGACTTTGAAATCACAGCGTGGTGCACCATAATACTGACACCACCAAGCCAGTTCCGCCTTGAAGTCGGCGATGTCTTGATTCAGTTCCTTTTCATATTGATGGTCATATTCGCAGATTTCAAATAGTTTACAGATATAATTATCCCAATATCTAAAATAGGTATAGTCAAGATTGACTTTCATGAGATCCTCTTTATGGAATACTTTTACCTTTTGGTAAACAATGTGTAACTGGCTTATGAACTCCTGATAGGGCTTAATCTTTTTTTGCAGGTCCAGTTCTTGTTCTATGTAAATTGGGGCAGCGAAGTAATCCTCAACGATCTGAATGTCTTCCTTAAGCACTTCATCGGTAAAACACGATAAATGGTATTCTGAAATCTCCAGTGCCGTTGTCGTGTAAAGTGTTATCTCCTTATCATCGCCCTCACGTAAGAACTCAAATTCCATGTCGCATATCAACTCCTGGTCTTCAATGAAATAGCGGTCAATGTATGTCCGTATGAATTGCAGCGTAGCAGCTTGGTCGGAAGCAAACTCGCGGACAAGTGTTTCGGTAAAGACATGAGAATAGTCTAACCGCTCTTTTTGCTTATGCAGCAGCTGGTAGTCTTGACGGACAATTAGTTGGTGACACAGTTCTGCCAGTACGTCATCCTGAGAAATATTGTTCACGAGGTAATCATAGAACCGCTTTCTGCATGCTTTCATCGATGCTGAATCCTGACTCATCAGTGCGCTGCGTAGAATGGCATGTGAGAAGAACCAGCGGTGGTCGTTGTTGTTACACTGAATCAAATCGTGCATCCAACAGAGCAGACTGTTGAAGTCAAGCGGATTCCATTTCCTTGCAATAAGCTTTGCCAGATTGTCCTCGCTGATGCCAAATTGGGCGATGGCGATGTAATTAAGGACTTTTCGTGTGAGTTGTGGATTGAAATATTTGCAGGTGAGCTCAATAAAATAAAAGAACAACTGGTCGGCATCGGCAGGGAAACTGTTGATGACTGATTTTAGGTAGCTTTCAATCTTCTCATCCTCCTTTAGCTGCTGGATATTGTGTATCCTGTTGAAGTCCTCTTCGCCAAGTTCCATCAAGATGTCTATCGCCATTCTCAGCCACAGGGGCGACTCATAGGCAAGGCTGTTGTCTGCCTTCTTGATGCTGAGCAGCTGTTCCTGGAGCTCGGACGGCAGCTCCTTGTAGTTTTTTCTCAACACATACCTGAACACCTGACGGGCATCGTCAACACTGAATGTATCCATGTCCAAGCATTGGTAGTTAGGATGATTCTTCAGTATCTGGTCGGTATAGCCTGGAAGCGTGGTGCACAGGAAAGGTACATCTGGGGGAATGGAACTGAATAAATCCTTCAGGAGCTCGTGGTTCTCATAGCTATCCTCAAAGCTGTCCAGTGAGTCGATGAGAATTATGGGGAATTTGCCTTTCACTTTCAAACGTGCCAGCAGATTCCTGAATCTTTGCAGAAGCTTTCTTGTTTTGTCAAAGGCAAATAGCGTTTCCTCCTTAAGCAAGTCTTCGACGGTGCTGTCGGAATCCAGAAAGTGTTCCATTTGCTCACACCATGATATAATCATCTGCTCTACCAGTATAGAGCGCTGAGATATGCCTGCCGCGTGGGCCAGGATGAAGAATGAGTAGCGTGAGGAAAGCCTGTCGAGCAGTAGGTAGACCTTGGAAAATAGTGAACTCTTGCCGCAACCCGAGAATCCTGTAAGGAAATAGCTCTTCATGCCGCTCAGTAGTGTTGTGGCTTCACGGGCATTGATGAACAGCTTCACAAAGTCCCTCAGTTCTTTTCTCCGGCCTTGGAAATCCTCTCCACGAGATGTTACAAACGACCAAAACAGTTCCTTTTCCTCGTCCTGTTCTTGTGACAATACTTCTGCCTTGCGTTCAATCTTCAGTTCTTGCTCAATATCGTCATAAATCAGGCTATACAGTTCGTCGCCAAATGTCTTCAGACGTCCAAACCTGCCTTTTCTCTTTTTCGTTTCCTTGAGCCATTGGGCTTTATATTCTATAATGTTGTTGGTACCAGCCTGCTTGCACTCTTCTCTGATATGGGTTTTCAGTTTTTCCAGCTTTTCAGTACGGTGCCTTATCTCTTCGTCCTTCGACAGGGCGTCAATATACAGCTCCTTCGTCTTTTTAGGCATATACTGATAGGAACTTGGCTTGCGAAAGCAGAAGAAACTGTGGGACATCAGGCTCTGTTCGCCGATGGCACCAAGCAGGATTTCCATCTCAGTGACACTCATCGACTTGCTGACATCGCCTAGGGCTTGCTGCAGGTCGGCAGGTAGAGTATTCTTGATCTTTTCCATGCGTTCTATGGGAGGAACCCATCCATAGCGTTCGCCAAGCAGGGCTATGAAATAGGGACGGCTGTTCTGTATGGCTTTCAGGCACACATGGAGAACTTTTTCCTCACGCTGGTCTTCCTCCACGCTTTGGGTGTCCACGCCCCAACGCAGGTCTGTCACCTGAATGTTGACGTGGTATTTCGACAGATTTTTTTTCAGCCTTGGCACTACATATTTCCGTATGTAGTCCCGTTCTGACTGCATATCGTTGAACGTACTGCTTATAAAGATGTTGATATTTCTTTGTCTCATAGATTACAATACATGTTTGCCTATATAGTATTATTCTCACACAAGTTGTTGGTTTACTCTTTTAGAATTATTTCTACCTGTTTTCGTAGCATTGATATACTATTATATGATATAGGATAAAGAGATTTGTTGTCTATAATATCCTTTTTGAAAGAAGCCAACTCTTCCGATATGTCATCCGCAGGTTCCTTAAAAAGGACATAAACCTTCTTTGGTAATCTTCCAGCTTGCATCTCTGTAACGGCTACATTCAGTTCTTCTGCGGTATACTCTCCCAATGTTCGCCAAAACAGTACGATGCATATTTCACATTCCCGTAGTTTTACGAGATACTCGTCTTCTTTACGTCCAGCCCTCATAGATGAATCCATATATTCCCATAATACAGGCTTGAAGTTGACGCCTTTTGTTTCAAGTTCATCATTCAAGTCCTGCATCAAATCAACAAGTTCCATTCGTTCACTTTTTAGTTCGGCGGATGAGGCGATAAAAACATCAATTCTCTTCATTTTCACTTTGTTTTAAAAGATTAATTAGTTTCTCCAAATTATCATTTCCTAATTCTTCATCCACTATATCGTACGAATCTGTTTTTTCTGAATCATCATCTAAACGACTTATGCCATTTATTGTGTTTTCTACGTGAGTAAGCTCTGTAAAGGCTTCTTCATATTTCATTTTATGATATTCACAAGACAAGTTATAAAAAAGCCTTTGAACATCCAATGATAATGTTTCAGGATCCGAATTCTTTAATTTGAAAAACGTTTTTTCTGCCTGAGTATATCCCATTTCAATAAACATCTCTTCCTCTTCTGGAGAGTAAAAACGTGCTACAGACACAGATTGCAGAAAACTTTCTAAGAATTCGGCTGGTCTTAGTTGGACAAAATATAAAAGAATGCTCCATATCTCATCACTTAAATAATGTAAGTCGGATTCTGTATATAAATCGGGATCAGAGTAATATGTACTATACGAATCCAAAACCTTCAACATGCCTTTTGAATATGAAGCAAGATACACGCTAGGCTTAATCTGTAGAATTCGTGAGTCAAAAGTAAAGTAATAGTACATTATTTTACTCTGTTCAGGGGTTTTGTTTATCAGTTCTCTATATTTTGTATGAAGAAAAGAAAGATGTCTAAAAAATTCTATCTTATAAAGGTGACTATCAGCTAGTTCCTGGAGCGTCATGTAAGAAAATCTGTCTCTAATATCATCCATTCTTTGTTTTAGCTTCATAAATGCTTGATCATAATAGTTTATTGCCATTTTTTGATTATCAAGGCAATCATATACATTAGCGATGTCTGTAATAGTAACAAAAAGTTTGTAGAGCCTGTCATCTTGTTCTTCAAACTCCGATTCGTTTAAAAGGAGTTCATCTATATCATATATCTCTTTATAAAGCTTCAAAGCATCTACATATTTCCCCCAATGCATCTTGTGTTGAGCATATCTATATATGATATCTGTATATTTATCCTTGTTTGTTTGATAAAGGAAAATGTGATTCGTTATGTCAATGGCTTCACAAAATGCCTCCTCTGAGATTAAAAATTGTTCTTCTTCAGATTTGTCCTGGCGGGCCATTACGGTCTCAGCCTTCAACAAGAACTCTTCTATTTTGTGTTCGAGGTTGTTATTATGACGTTTTAAGAGACTAATTTCTTCCTCTTTTTCTCGTTTCATTGTCTCCATATTCAGAATTTCATCGGCCTCGAATGCATTACCTTTTTCAAACTGCTCACGTGCTATCCTCATTCGTTCGGTATATTGCTCGTCTTTTCGTGTAGCAAAAGTCAGGGCAATATCATAGAGATGAGACTGATACTTCCTGAATTCTTCAGCTGTTTTTTCCCTCTTTAATCTGATATTCATTAATTCGTCTTCCAATTGCTCATTGTCTGGGTCTGCCTTGTGTCGCGCTCTTGCTTCTGCTACTAATGTGTCCAATTCTAATAATTCTTTTTGCAAGCGTATGTATTCCTTATTAAATGCTGCAAATGGAACATTGTCAAGGTTTACGAATTCTTCGCCATCTAACATTACCATCCCTTTGTTTACTTCGAAAAGCTTGCCTTGTAGACCCAAGATGCGATTCTGATATGCCTCAAACTGGAGAATAAAATGTAGTTTCAGCGTATCCACATTCTCAAACTTACAGAAAAAATGACCATAGTTGGTAACGAAATTTGCCTTGAAATCCTTTAAGGCTTCTGTCAAGTCATCAGTAGGTTCTTTGAAAAACACATAAAGGTTGCGTGGGTTGTTTCCTTCCTTTAACCCATTGTAGACAGTGTTCAATTCTTCTACGGAGTTTCCTGCTAATTCACACCAGTAAAGTGTGAGGCACATTTCGCAGTCATCGAGTTTTGCCTTAAACTCCTCAATAGAACCATCTGTTTCTGGATTCCACTTGGTGCGTTTCAGTTCAATACCTCTTGGTTTGAGCACCTTGTTGAGATGCTCAATAAGGTTCGTGAACTCTAATTTCTCTTCGTGCATCTCCTCGGATGCAGCAATCATTATTTTTATGGTCTTCATAATGTATAATTATCTTACTTCTGGCAATAGTCGCTACAGCGATCCATGACGCCATTATATTCTCCTGCTGGATTGTGGTTACACATGACACTGTTGCTGTAGGCACTCATATTCCATCGGCAATTGCCACAACAGCGAACTCCTGGATATTCGTCTTCTTTCATATTCCTTTCAGTCTAAGTAATATTTCTTTCGTTCTTCTTGCGTTAGTCGATTATCCTTGTAGAGTTCTTCAACATCATTTATAAGGTGGCTAAGCAGAGGAGAATACCATTTAATGATGCTCTTGTCCGTTGATGAACTGATAATATGTCTGCCATCTGGGCTAAATGAAAGAGAGGTCACACTTCTTAGATGTCCAGGAACAATCTCTAAAGCGTCATCATCATTTCCTGAGGCGTGTAGAAAATGCTTGCCAGACAGAATTTGTAACTTTGAACCGCTTTTAACATCCCATATTGTGCATGATTTGTCATAAGAAGATGAAGCAATCCGACTAGCATCTGGACTAAAAGAAACAGAAGTAATACCTCCTCTATCTCCTCCAATTACTTTTGTTTGTTTCCCTGTCGACAAGTCCCATAAATGAATCATGTGTGATGGTGATGCAACTGCAGCAAGTAGTTTCGCATTTTGACTTATAGTAAAGTAGCCCCATTTCCCATTAGGACAATTTATCGTCTGGGTAATTTGTTTAGACTTCATGTCCCATAGTATTATTTCACCACTTTTTGTAGAAAAGACAGCAGTCCATTTCTCAAGATTACAGCAAGCTCCTTCAATATTTTTCCCTTCAACATAATGTTTCCGTAAAGTTTCTTTTGCCTCTTCAGGTGCTTGCATCAATGAAAGCATCTCAAAGAACTTTCCATCGGGTGGTAAAAACGTATCAGTATATATTGGTGTTCGGGATGAAACGTCCCAAACGAATATTGTTCCATTTCTGCAAATTGTATAAACGTTCTGGTCTGACATACTACTGAAGTCTGCTGCAACAAAAACGCTTTTTTCAGCTTCAATAGTAAATATTTGCTTTCCTGTAGCGATATCCCATATCCAACATTCCGTTTTTGAAAAAGCGATAACATATTTATCATTGGGGCTGAAAACTGCGGCCTCTATATAACCTTTCGCTCCCTCTAATTGTAGCAAGGTTTCATCAGTTGTCGCATCCCATATCCTCACAGTGCCATCTTTTGAAGATGACGCCACTTTGTTGCCATCATGGCTATAGTTTACGCTCATAACAGCGTCGGTATGACCTTTAAGTTTAGAACAAAATACTTTATTGGATAGATCCTCAATTAGTATTACCCCATCACCAGAACACAATATCTTTTTTCCATCTGGAGAATATGAGGCAGATATAAAGTCATTACCATAATTTGTTATTTTATTTGTAATTATAGATAACCCAATATCCCAAGTAATAACTCCTTTACCGAATGTAGAGCAAATGAGTGATTTCCCATCAGGACTGAAAGCAACAGTCCATGCAACGGAAGCACCAGTTTCAAATTCTCTGTAGAGAGCGCCAGATTCTACCTGCCAGATATAAATAAAGCCAGTCATAGAAGCCGCAGCAATCAGCGTCCCGTCAGGACTGTACGAAATACCTTTGTTTATTGAAATTTCTCTATTGACAAGTTGCAAACATACTTCATCATGACTTGTGGGGAAAGTTTTTTCGCTCTTAAGCCTCCCCAGTGATCTGAGTTCTTTTCCACTCTTGAATTCCCAAATACGTATGCGGCCTTCCGAAGTGCCAGTGGCAAATGTTTTGCCGTCTGGGGATTCCACAATACATGTAACTGCAAATTTTTGTTTAGATACATGCAACATAGTAGCAAATCTCAAATCCCATATACGAATGGTGAAGTCGTCTGATATGGAAGCAAGCATTTCGTCATCTTGAGAAAAGACAATTCCATTCACATTATTTTTATGGCCGTAGAGTACTTGTTCCTTCATTCCTGATTCTATGTTCCACAAACATATAGAACAATCCTTGGAACTTGAGGCCAGCATACTACCGTCATGATTAAAAGCTAATGATAATACTGACGAAGTGTGCCCTTCTAATGTTTTCAAAAGCTTTTGGGAATTCGAATCCCAAATATGTATTACATTTCCTTCTTCCGTAGCTATCAAATGTCCATTTGGGCTAAAAAGAGCAATACGTGCCTTTTCATTGAAAATGTAATTGTGTGTCATCGCACTTTTCATAAGAGCGACCTCTGCTTCTGGCACATAAGGTCTGTCGGGCATAACCGAATTTGGCAGTGCCTCTAAAGCAAGAAGGCAAGCAACTCGCTTATACCCTCTTTCAATAAGTGTATTGGCCTTCTCTGACAAGAAAAGGCTTTGTACTCTTAAAAGATTGTCCCGTTGCTCGCGTATCTTTCGCTCTTCTTCAGCCTTTTCTATCTCATAGCGATTCCAGAGGCTGGGGAAACTAACTTTAAGCATTCCTGCTACTACTTTGATAAAAGCAGAATCACGCCCACCGTCTTTATTGACATCTCCGCCAAGTTTGGAATGCTTAAGAGCAGGAGGGAAACAATCCTCTGGTTTGTCACCCTCAACAATGAATGGGAAGATATGGTCTTCTCTTCCTAAGGCTATAAATGTTTCGATTTCTTTATTCACTGCATCTGATTTTGCAGAATGAGGAGAACAAATGACAATGAGATTATTCGTATCTTCCAATGCCTTCTGCACCTGCTCATCCCATTCTGGCCCGGCACTAAGCTCATCTCTGTCACGGAACACTTTCCGCAGATTGTCTCTTACATCAGCTCGTCCGTTGAACGATGCTGGCAGGTGATAATGTTCTAACTCATGCCTAAGCCATATCGCCCATTCATTATCCAAGCTAGAATAACTGATAAATACAAAATATTCTTTGTCCATGCTATTTTATCTTATTTCT
>Ga0247611_10011056_pt1 | contig 10475 bp, 10 predicted proteins | sample 177DNAGHGhighgp2_FD_192422 | JGI IMG/M metagenome (GOLD analysis project Ga0247611, IMG submission 192422) | Sheep rumen microbial communities from Palmerston North, Manawatu-Wanganui, New Zealand - 1770 DNA GHGhigh gp2 | ecosystem: Host-associated > Mammals > Digestive system > Stomach > Rumen... | reverse complement strand
AAAGACCTTGCCAACACCCTCAAGTCCGGTAAGATGCCGGCTCCTGCTCGTATCATCGAGGAGAGTGTGGTTGGTCCGTCTCTGGGTCGTGAAGCTATCCAATCCGGTCTCTGGTCCTTCGCCCTCGGCTTCGTGCTGATCCTGATCTACATGATCTTCTACTATGGTTGGATCCCGGGCCTCATCGCCGATGCGGCATTGGTTTGCAACGTCTTCCTGTTGGTAGGTATCCTCTCTTCGTTCAGCGCCGTGCTGACATTGCCAGGTATCGCCGGTATCGTGCTGACAATGGGTACCGCTGTGGATGCCAACGTGCTGATCTACGAGCGTATCCGAGAGGAACTCAAGGCCGGCAAGGGTATGCGTAAAGCGATTGAAGACGGTTTCAAGGGTGCTATCACCGCAATTATTGATGCGAACGTAACATCCTTCCTCACTGGTGCCATCCTGGCTATCTTCGGTTCCGGTCCTATCAAGGGCTTCGCCGTTACCTATATGATCGGTATTATCTCCTCGTTCCTCACCGCTGTGTTCATCACACGTCTGTTGCTCGAGGATTATGCCGCCAAGGACAATGCCAAGGAACTGTCCTTCACCACCAAACTGATGAAGAACTTCCTCCAGAACGTACATTTCGATTTCGTCAATGCACGCAAATGGGCTTACTGCCTCTCCGGCGCGCTCGTCATCTTCGCTATCCTCGGTCTCGAACCGCATATCTTCGGTAAACTGAACCTCGGTATCGACTTCTCCGGAGGACGTAACTATGTCGTTCGTTTCGACCGGAATATCAACACCCAGGACGTACGCGAGAGCCTCGATAAGACTTTCTCGGCTACCCTGGAGGACGGCGAGCTCTTCTCGCTCAATGTGATTACCTATGGTAACGACGCTAACCAGGTTCGTATCTCTACCAACTATCGTATCCACGAGGAGACCGCTGAGGCTGACGAGGCTATCGAGGCTCTGCTCTACGAGGGATGCAAGCCGTTCCTGGGCGACAATATCACCTTTGATGATTTCCGTTCGACCGAGTCCAACGCGGCAGTAGGTATCATGCAGAGCCAGAAAGTAGGTCCGGCTATCGCCGATGATATCACTACCAGCGCTGTATGGGCTGTCCTTGCTGCGCTCATTGTGATCTTCCTCTATATCCTCTTGCGGTTCCGTAACTTCGCATACTCGGTAGGCGCCCTGACAGCTCTTGCACACGATACCGTTATCGTGCTCGGTCTGTACGCTATCCTCTGGAAGGTCATGCCTTTCTCCATGGAGATCGACCAGGCATTTATTGCAGCAATCCTGACCGTTATCGGTTACTCGATCAACGATACCGTGGTCATCTTCGACCGTGTACGTGAGTACAACGGCCTCTATCCGAAGCGTGAGAAGAGCGTGAACATCAACGACGCATTGAACAACACGCTCAGCCGTACCTTCTCGACCTCTATGAGTACATTCGTTGTCCTCCTCGCTATCTTTATCTTCGGTGGCGAGACCATCCAGGGCTTCGTATTCGCACTTTTGGTTGGTGTGATTGTAGGTACCTATTCGTCTGTGTTCATCGCTTCGCCGATTGCTTACGATATCCAGTTGGCACAAGCAAAACGCGCAGAGAAGAAAGCTGCTGAGAAAAAGTAATCTGAATGCTGATAGCTGAAAACTGAATGCTATGCAGAATGATTTTCTAAAGTTTGCCGCTGCGCAAGGCCTTAACTCCATGCATGTGGAGAAGGTCTTGTCGCAGAGCGCAAACAACATACAAGGGTCTTACGGCTATATCTCTCCCACTATCCTGGAGGAGCGCCAACTGAATGTGACGCAGATGGATGTATTCAGCCGTCTGATGATGGACCGTGTGATCTTCCTCGGTACCGAGATCAATGATTACACGGCGAATGTCATCCAGGCACAACTGCTCTATCTGGACTCAGTGGACAGCGATAGGGATATCAATCTCTATCTGAATACGCCGGGTGGTTCGGTATATGCCGGACTCGGTATCTATGACACGATGCAGTTTGTCAAAGCGCGTGTAGCTACCATCTGTACAGGTTTGGCTGCCTCGATGGGCGCCGTACTGCTCGTAGCAGGTGAACAAGGCATGCGTGCTGCGTTACCCCACAGCCGGGTGATGATTCATCAACCCTTAGGCGGCATCCAGGGTCAGGCAAGCGACATCGAGATCACAGCCAAAGAGATCCTCAAACTCAAAGACGAACTTTATCAGATCATCTCCGACCATTCGGGACGCTCGATCGAACAGATTCGTCAAGATGCCGACCGTGACCACTGGATGACTTCCAAAGAGGCACTCGCCTACGGCATGATCGACAAACTCTATATCCATAAAGAGTAATGGGTAAGAAGAAAAACGATATCAATGTCTGCAGTTTCTGCGGCCGTTTAATGCCGTCGATGTTCTCCGGTATTGACGAAGATGTCCTGATCTGCAACGAATGTATTGAGCAAGGGCATCGAATGGTGGCAAACATGCCGAAACCGAACAAACCCAAGGATAACTCGCTGCGTTTGGAGACGCTTCCTACGCCGCAGGGCATCAAGGATTTTCTGGACCAGTATGTCATCGGTCAGGATGATGCGAAACGCTTCCTCTCCGTAGCCGTTTATAATCACTATAAGCGTGTGCTGCAGGATCAAACCGATGACGATGTAGAGATCGAGAAGAGCAATATCCTGCTGGTCGGTCCTACCGGTACCGGTAAGACCCTTTTGGCGCGCACGATTGCCAAGATGCTCAAAGTGCCGTTCGCTATCGGTGATGCTACATCGCTGACACAAGCCGGTTATGTGGGTGAAGATGTGGAGTCCATCCTGGTGCGTCTGCTGCAGAACTCCGACTATGATGTCAAGAAAGCGGAGCGAGGTATCGTCTTCATTGATGAGATCGATAAGATTGCCCGTAAATCCGAGAACCCCTCTATCACACGCGACGTGAGCGGCGAAGGTGTGCAGCAGAGTCTGCTCAAGATGCTGGAGGGCTCTGTCATGAACGTACCGCCCCAAGGTGGACGCAAGCATCCGGACCAGGAATATATCCACCTCGATACCAGCAACATCCTCTTCATCTGCGGCGGTGCTTTCGATGGTATCGAGCGTAAGATATCCCAACGAATGAATACGCAGGTAGTGGGTTTTGCGGCGCAAGAGAAAGTGGCGCATATCGATAAGAACAACCTGCTGCAGTATATCGCACCGCAGGACCTCAAGTCCTATGGTTTGATCCCCGAGATCATCGGTCGTCTGCCGGTACTAACCTATCTCCAACCGCTGGATCGCGATGCGCTGCGTAACATCCTCACGGAACCCAAGAACGCACTCACCAAGCAGTATAAGAAACTGATGGCCATGGATGGCGTAGATCTCCGCTTCGATGAGGAAGCGCTGGATTATATCGTGGACAAAGCCTTAGAGAATAAGTTAGGCGCACGCGGATTGCGTGGCCTGATGGAAGCGGTGATGGCGGATCTGATGTTCGAGTTGCCGAGCCATAAACAGATAGGACGCACGGAGACCTTTACCGTCACACGCTTATACGCCGAGCAAAAACTCAGGCGAGAGAAACTGATACGATTAAAAAACGCGGTATGACACCGCGTTTTTTTTATTCAACTTCCTGTGGTAAAGAGAAACCGCTATATACTATCTCGAATTCCGTACCGTTTTTCGCCGACTCTATTTGCGTAGCCGACATCGTAGCTTGCTGCCGCACGGCCGAATACCTGGACACACCCGATCCGGAAGCATCAGCCACCACACTGACGGGCACCAACATCATCTTTAAGTCCTCTTCGTCCGTCGGATGACGCAACTGGTTCGTTATAAACTCTGACAAATCATAGGTATAATAGTAGATGTATTCACCATCCGCGTCCACGCTTTGTACCAACGGACTGAGCAAGGCGCAGGTATCCGTCGGTAACTCCCGCTTCGCAAAGAAACGATCCATACTGCTTTCCTTTATCAGCAACATATAACTCGCGGGTTGCAACCAGTCATTGCGTTGCTTCTGAGACTCCGATCCCTTATATACATTCGTCACATCGATTCGCACCTCAGCCTTGTTGACATACGGACGCTTGACGGTATCCGTGTAACCGGCTATATCGGCCGTCATATGACTCATGATAGTATCCGATATCCGCTTGATAGGGAAGATCATACGCGTGTACGCGCATGCGGGCGAAATAATATAATTATAGGTGTCAGAGTCTTTTTGCAGGTTCTCTATCGTCTGTTTCTTATTCGCATAGCTTAACTGATTGACGGTGCGCACCTCCGAGTTGGCATAGAAAGCTTTCATATCTCTTACCAAAGTGTCGCGTCCCGCCTTCTCATACATAAAATGGAAATAGACACCCAACGCAATGCCGGATATATTCAGCATCGTGGACGAACCGAAAGAAGACTCCAAAAGAATACCCTTGAATTGCTCATTGAAGGATGCCTGACTCTCAAAAGACTGCATGGACCAGAAATAATTTTGGAAATCTTCATTCACCCTAAGACGCAACATCGGTACATAATCGCCGTTGCTGTTTTGGATGGAGTCCAGTTTCTCTGTTGCGACCACTATACGACGATTGGTCAGAATCGGATATTGTCTGGAGCAATACTCTTCAATATTCAAATCCGTCATATATTCGGTAGAATAATTGAAGGTCTTTTTATCCATTCGGTACGCATCAATAGCTATCGGCGAAGTGGCATCACCCGTCCAACTATCGTAATAAATGAACAGGAACATCGAATCCACATCCAATGACTTGATCTGCTCTCCCGAAGGATAATGGTATCCCTCCGGACAAGCCAACTGCGTTAAGATAGCACCGCGGAGCAAACCGTAATCCGTCTCCACCTCGCCCAACATAAAGGAATCGGTGCGCGATACAATCGCTTTGCAACTGTCTGTCATGGAGCGCAGAGGGAATGTATCTACATATACCGTGATCTCGTCATCGGCATCCAGCACACCGCTTCCAGCGCTGGCCACATCGTCCTTGCATGCAGACCAACAGCATACAATAACGAGCAATATACCCAAGAACGAAAAAGGTTTATTCATTCGTCTCCAATAAAGTCTGATAGAATTCCCACTGACGACGGCATTGCTCCGTCAAATTCTCCAACGGCTCATACGCCAAGATAGGCCTACCCTTCGTCTCCGCATAGTTCATCAAGCGCTGGTTAACCTGCGGAGTAGCATAGACTATCGCATCCGAGAAATCGATCGCCAAACGCATCAACTCTTCGTAACCTACGGGGAAACCGGCTATAGAACGCACATCCGTATTGGCGATGCCTTCAATACGCAGTTTGTCCGTAAAGCGAGTCGGGAACGGCTTCTCGTACTCATTATTATCCAACATGAGCACAATTTTCGAATTGGCAAAGAAGGGCTCGTCACTGAACGCCTTTTTCAGATACAAAGGCGCGAGCGCACTCATCCAACCGGAACACAAGATGATATTCGGCGTCCAGCGAAGCTTTTTCACCGTCTCTATCACGCCGCGCGCGTAAAAAATAACACGGTCGTCATTATCCGCATACTCATTACCGGCCTCATCCACCACGCCCTTGCGACGATGGAACAAATCATCATTGTCAATGAAATAGATCTGGATACGCGCAGACTGAATGGAAGCCACCTTGATCAACAAAGGATGATCGGACTCCTCGATGATCAAGTTCATGCCCGAAAGACGAATCACCTCGTGCAACTGATTACGACGCTCGTTAATCTCGCCGAACTTAGGCATAAACGTACGCGTCTCATAGCCATGGGACTGAAAATACTCCGGCAATTGACGATTGAGCAACCGGATAGGCGTCTCTTCTGCCAGGTAAGGGCTTATCTCTTGCGAGATAAACAGGATACGATTCGGCTCTTTCATAGGCACACATTCTTTGCTTTTCGGTGCAAAGTTACAAAAAAAATATGACATATGCAAGAAAAATCGTGTTTTTAGTTGATTTTGTTTGCAAAATACAGAAAAATTCTTTAACTTTGCACGATTTTTTGAAATAATAGGAGCTTTTTATATGCAAATCATTACAACGAAGAACGCATTGCAGGCTGTTGTACAAGCATGCAAGCAGGAAAACAAAACGATCGGTTTAGTGCCCACGATGGGTGCGCTGCATGAAGGACACGCCAGTTTGGTAAGGAGAGCTGTAGCAGACAACGATGTTTGCTTTGTATCGGTGTTTGTCAATCCGACTCAGTTTAACAACAAAGAGGATCTAGCGAAGTATCCGCGGAATATCGAGCGCGATGCACAACTGCTACAATCTATCGGAGCAGACTATGTATTTGCTCCTACGCCCGAAGAGATGTACTCGGCAGAGGAGATGAATACCACTTTTGCATTTGATTTTGCCGGATTGGACAAAGTGATGGAAGGCAAGATGCGTCCGGGTCATTTCAACGGTGTGGTACAAGTAGTGAGCCGCTTATTCTATCTGGTGCAACCCGACAAAGCCTACTTCGGCGAGAAAGATTTTCAGCAATTAGCCATCATTCACCATATGGTAGAACGCAGCAGTATGGCCGGTACATTTGGTTCGCTGCAGATCATCGACTGTCCTATTGTACGCGAGGCAGACGGTTTGGCTCTCTCCAGCCGCAACGAACGCCTTTCTGCAGAGGAGAAAGAAACGGCATTAGCTATCTCAAAAACGCTTTTTGACTCGTTGAAATGGGCGAAATCTGCATCTGTAGCAGAGGTGCAGCAACGCGTTATTGACACCATCAACGCTGTACCGGGTTTAGAGGTGGAGTACTACGAGATCGTCGATCAAACAACGCTCTTACCGACCGACACCTTCAACCATGCAATCGGTTGCATCACCGTCTATTGTGGTCCTGTTCGATTAATTGACAATATCAAATACGCGTGAAAATTGTCTGCGACCAACATATTCCGTTTCTGCTTGAAGCTGTTCAAACCGAATGGCCTCAAGTGGAAATTATTCCGATAAAACCGGAAGAAATCGATGCTTTCTCTGTCCGCGATGCAGATGTGCTGGTCGTACGTACACGCACCCGGGTGGATGAAAAATTACTGGCAGGTTCTTCCGTACGCCTCGTCTGCACCGCTACTATCGGTTTTGACCATATAGACACCGCCTTCTGCGAAGCACACGGTATCCGCTGGATATCATGCCCGGGATGTAACGCACAGGCCGTATGTGATTATATCGAAGAAGCTCTTTGTGAAACCCATGCGCAGGGTACTATCGGCGTGGTTGGTGTCGGTCATGTAGGATCATTAGTCGCCAAGATGGCAGAGAGGAGAGGAATGAAAGTGCTCCTCAATGACCCACCTAAAGGAATAGGCGTTTCTCTCGATTTCATCGGAAGAAATTGCGATATTATCACCTTCCATGTACCCTTGGATAAGACGACGTATCATCTATGCGATGAAGCTTTTCTGAACACCTGCAAGCCGGATGCACTCATCATCAATGCGGCGCGAGGCGGTGTAGTGGATGAGCGGGCGCTTTTACGTAGTGGACATCCATTTATCCTGGATACATGGGAGAACGAACCGGATATCAACAGGGAAGTACTGACCCATGCCCTATTCGCCTCCATGCATATTGCCGGCTATTCTGTAGAAGGCAAACGGAATGCCACACAAATGTGCCTGAACAAGATTGCAGAGGAGTTCGGACTTTCCCGAATCGATATCTCGGCATATCCGTATAACGGAATGACGGCATCTATAAAACAAAGCAACGAGCTTTGGCTCGCTGCTATCACTGATTCCTTAAAAGCACACCCGGAACAGTTCGAGGCGCTGCGTAAGCATTATCCCTTACGATAAGCGCGCTTCTTTCATTACTTTCGCCACTTCCCGTTTATCATCCGCCTCGCGTAGCGACTGACGTTTATCATACGTATGTTTACCTTGGCAGAGTGCGATCTCCATCTTCGCTAAGCCTTTCTCGTTGATAAAGAGTTCCAGCGGAATAATCGTCTTACCCGTATCTTTGGTAGCTTTCTCCAACTTTCGGATCTCGCGACGCTGTAGCAGTAGTTTCCGGTCACGCTTGGCATCATGATTCGCATAACTGCCGAATCGGTACTCCGCTATATGCATTTGTTTGACATACATCTCCCCATGCTCTACTGCACAATACGAATCCACCAGCGAAGCTTTGCCTTCGCGGATTGATTTGATCTCCGTACCGAATAACTGGATACCGGCGGTGTAACGGTCGAGAATGATATATTCAAATTTCGCCCGCTTATTCAGAATCCGTATGTCGCTCTTGAGCTTCATCGCTTTCTACTTTCGACTTTCCACTTTCTACTTTTCTATATTTCTTCTGGCGCTGTTCCCAACGCTCACGGGCATATTGCTGCATATCGATGACGGTATCGTTCTCGTCGATGATCTCCAAACCAAAGATAGTCTCTATGATATCCTCCAAAGTCAAAATACCTACAAAACAACCGTATTCATCGATGATTTGTGCGATTTGACTCTTCTGCTTCAGCATCGAATCGAAGATCACACCTAATGTCAGATCTTGGTCAAAAGCAGGCAGAGAACGTTTGAGCCCGCCCAGCGTCTTACGGAAATGATCTTCCGTCAGTTCCTCGAGCGCTTCATTGCGTAGCACATAACCGGTGATATACTCCGGAGCCTCAGGTTTATAGAGAGGGATACGCGAGAAATGGTCGTACTCGTCATTATCATAATAGGCACGCAGCGTCATGTTCTCCGGCGCTATCTTCGCCACAACACGCGGCGTCATCACATCATAGGCATGAATCGAATCGAGCCGCATGAGATTCGAGAAAATCTTATTCTCATCTTCATCCACTACGCCTTCTTCTTCTCCTACATTGACCATGGAAAGAACCTCTTCACGACTCACAGACGGCTCGTCTTCGTTATCCGGGAACGCCCTGGTGATGAGTTCTACAAGCAGTACGAATGGGTACAGCACGAAAATAAGTACATGAATCGTACGCGCCGAGAAACCCATCAACTCACGCCAATAGGTGGTACCGATCACTTTCGGGATGATCTCACCGAAAACTAAGATCAAAAGCGTCACACAAGCAGATACCAGTCCGAACCATTTGGATCCGAAGACCTGGGTAGCCTGCATACCGACTCCAGCTGCACCGATGGTGTTAGCAATCGTATTCAACGACAAGATAGCCGCAAGAGGACGACCTGTGTCCTCTTTATAACTGCTCATGAGCTTCGCAGGGGCATAACCCTCTTCCTCACGCAAGTTGATATAACTGAGCGATGTGGTCATCAGTACTGATTCCAAGACGGAACACAGAAAACTGATACCCATCGCGCCGAATAAAAATAGTAATAGTAGTCCCATAAATTAAAATCGGGTACAAAAGTACTGCTTTTTTTTGACATATGCAAGAAAAAACACCTTATTCAGCGTTTTTCTGTGTTGCTTTGCGTATGTCATTTATCACCAGCGAAGCGAGTGTACATCCGAAAACAGTCGTCACTTGCATCAACGAACCGCGTGCTTCGCATCGCTGTGCTTGTTCGGTCGAATAAACACAACGCACTTTTTTATAGGGCTTGAGCTGCAGTTTTTTCATACGAGTCCGAACAGCTTTCGCGAGCGCATCGCCTTTTATCGTCATCAACTCGCCTGTTGTCACTTGGGTAGGGTCGAAGCGCAAAGCGGCTCCCATGCTACTAAATATCTTCAACCCGCGTACGCGCGTCGCGTATACAATAAGGTCTACTTTATCATTGACGCTATCTATCGCATCGATGACATAGTCATAATCAGCTAAGCCGTTTGCCTGCAACCATGCATCGTTTATCATCTCCGGAACAGTGATGATCTCCGCCTCGGGATTAATGGTCAATAAGCGCGCTTTGAGTGCTTCCACTTTAGGCATGCCTATCGTCTCACGCGTAGCAGGCAACTGACGATTCGTATTGGAGGGTTGTACCGAATCGCCGTCCACAAGGGTCAGATGGGTCAGACCGGTACGAATCAAACATTCCGCCGCCCATGATCCTACACCGCCAACGCCGAAGATAATCACGCGTTTAGCGCGCAGGGCTTCCATGCACGAAGTCCCCAATAAGACTTCACTTCTTGTAAAATATTCACTCATAATCATCTAAATCGGGTACAAAATTACAAAAAAATAGCCATTTATGCAAAAAAAACATCAAAAAATTTGGTCAATTCAAAAAAAAGCACTACCTTTGCACGCTTTTTCGCTTAAAAAGCAAGCCCAGGTGGCGGAATTGGTAGACGCGTTGGTCTCAAACACCAATGGGAAACCGTGCCGGTTCGATCCCGGCCCTGGGTACAAGAAAGGAGGTGTATGCAATGATTATCGTTCCTGTTAAAGAAGGTGAGAACATCGAGCGCGCGATTAAGAAATTCAAACGCAAATTCGATAAGACGGGTGTCGTTAAAGAGCTCCGTCGTCGTCAACA
>Ga0247611_10011055_pt1 | contig 10476 bp, 9 predicted proteins | sample 177DNAGHGhighgp2_FD_192422 | JGI IMG/M metagenome (GOLD analysis project Ga0247611, IMG submission 192422) | Sheep rumen microbial communities from Palmerston North, Manawatu-Wanganui, New Zealand - 1770 DNA GHGhigh gp2 | ecosystem: Host-associated > Mammals > Digestive system > Stomach > Rumen ... | reverse complement strand
ACAAAGCAAAATCTCATTTTGAAACCGTAGTTAAATATTCTCCTGATGATGCTACTTCATGGTTTTATCTTGCCAATTGTTATAATAATTTAGCTGATTTTATATCTGCAAAAAATGCATATCTTCAAGTTATAAATCTTCGAGAGGAATATATTGAAGCATATAAAAGTCTTTGTGTTGTGTATTTAAAGCTCGATATGTCCAAAGAAGCCGTTGAATGTGCGCAAAAGGCTCAGCAATATTCATCGGAAGATTATATTTTTGATTTTGTAATAGGTTCTGCATATATGAAGATGAAAGAATTTGATAAAAGTATTGAACCGTTAAAGAGAGCTTTAGAAAAAGAACCAAATAATTTTGGCATATACAATAGCTTAGGAACATCATATATGGCTTCAAAAAGAAGTGATGAAGCAATAGAATGTTACAAAAAGGCTATAGAACTTTTCCCTGACAATCCAATGGGATATTTTAATTTAGGCTCAGCATATCAAATTCAAAGAAAACATCAAGAAGCTTGCGAATATTTGAAAAAAGCAGCGGAACTGGATGATGAGGATGAATTATTTAAAACAACCTATGCTCTGTCTCTCGTTCAGATTCAGCACTATGATGAGGCTATAAATATTTATAAAAAATTATTAACTCAGCATCCCGAAAAAGATAATTATAAATTTAATTTGATAAATTGTTATGAAGCAATAGGAAATACTCAGACCGCAATATTAATGCTTGAAGGGCTTGTATATATAAATCCTAAATTTGTATTACCTGCGCAAAAATTAGCAAATTTGTATATAAAAACAAATCAATTGCGTAAGGCAAAAGAGTTGTACGATAACATTATTTTGAAAAATAATCCTACGGCAGAAACATTCCATCAATATGCGGTGCTTTCTTCTAATCTCTGTGATACCGATACGGCTGAAAGAATTCTTAAAAAAGCAATTCGCATGAATCCTAATTTAGAAAAGGCTCATAAAGATTTAGCCGTTATTTATTTGAACAAAAGACTTTTTGATTATGCAGATGAAGAGTTCAAAACTGCAATGCAATTGGCTCCGAATGATTTTGAAATAATTTTTGAGTATGGAAACTTTTTGTATTCGACATCAAAAAATGCCGAAGCGGAAACATATTATGAAAAAGCGCTGGAGTTGCAGCCTGAAAATGTATTGGCACTAACATTTATGGCATTAAATAAACTTGTTTTGAACCGGTTGGATGAGGCAAAAGACTATATAATGAAGGCCTTACATATAAATCATCACCACGAGTATATTCAATATTGCGCAGGAAGAATAATGTTTGCTCGAAAAGAATATGAAGATGCGAAAATGTATTTGATAAAATCCGTTGAGCAAAATCCGGATGTTGAAACACAAAATACATTAGCTCTTACATATTATGAACTCGGAGATTATGAACAAGCTGTTAATATATTCAAAAATATTCTCTCAAAATTTCCTGATAATGTATCGGTGTTGAGAAGCTTGGCTTTGTGTTATGAAAAAATGCAAAATAATGATACTGCGCTTGAATATTTATACAAATTGACGGATATATTCCCTGAAGATGAAGAAGCCCAAGAGCTTATAAGAAAATTATCATAATTAACATTGATTGTATACTTTTATTCAGGTTTATGTTACGATTTTTGAGCATTATATTATAAGATAAGAGGAAGGAGATTTATAAATGGCACAACGTATTGGTGTTGATGTAGGCGGAACCAATGTCAAAATAGCACTCGTAAGTGATAAAGGAAAAATTATATATTCAAACTCAATTCCTACAAGAGCTGAGATGGGATACGAACACACCATAAACAGCATGAAAGATGCAATAAGAGACCTTTTAAAAGAAACAAAAATGAAAACCAGCGATATTGAAGGTATAGGATTTGGTTTCCCCGGTCAAATAGATTGCAAAAAAGGAATTGTAAGACTTGCTCCGAACATTCCAGGTTGGGTTAATATCCCGATTGCAAGTATTATTGAGAAAGAATTTGGAATCCCGACACGCGTAGACAACGATGTAAGAACGGCAACTTTGGGAGAATTGAATTACGGTGCGGGTGTCGGATGTGAAAATTTGGTTTGCATTACTGTTGGTACAGGCATTGGCTCAGGTCTTGTACTTAATGGAAAGCTCGTTCGCGGTGCAAATAATGCTGCAGGAGAACTCGGACATATCAAATTAAATATGCAGGGCGGTCCTCTTTGCGGATGCGGTGACAGAGGGTGTTTAGAAGCTTACGCATCAGGTCCTTCAATTGTTGCCATGGCAGAAGAATATATCCGAGGCGGCAAGTCTACAAAATACAGAGAACTTGCAAATCCTGACATTACACCATATATCGTTGCAGTTGCAGCAAAAGAAGGCGATCCGGTTGCTTGCCAAATATTCAGAGTAATGGGCGAATATATAGGTATGGGATTAGTGAGTGTTGTTAACCTATTAAACCCCGAAAAAATTATAATAGGCGGCGGTGTCGCTGATGCGGGTGATATCTTATTTAATCCGATTAAAGAAACTATTGCAAAGCGTGCAATGACAATCCAACGAGAAGTTGAAGTTGTTCCTGCACAACTTGGCAATACTGCCGGTGTTATTGGAGCCAGCTTGCTCATAAAAGCATAAATTTTAATAATAAGCTAAAAAGATTGAAAAAATATATTTTAAAATATGTTTTTTCAATTTTTTATTGAGAATATTTATTATTTTTAACGTCTTCCACCCATATAATTGTAATTGGCGGTTTAACTGTTTCAAAAGGATTTGAAGCAGCCTTTTCATATTGTTTTATTTTATGATTTAGTAATCTGAAAAAACTATATATTTTCATAACTATATAGTTACATTGTTTTTTGAGTGAAAAATCCGAGTTAAGCATTAAGAAATAATATTATTAGTTATACTTTGTTACTAGGCATTTATGATAAAATTAAATTATGATTTTATTATTAACGGGTATTTTTGCAAGAATAACTTCAAATTCCAGCCTTAATGTTTTTCAAAAAAAATTAACTAATCTCGGATATAGTCCGTCTGTAATAAATTTTTATACTTATTTAGGCTTATCATCAATATGTATTTTATTGATTCCGTTTTTAAAATTATGCTTTTCTGCAGAGTTTTTTATAAATTTCTTTACCATGGGTTTGTTAGGTTGTTTGGGTAATTATTTTATAATTAAGGCTTTATCACAGGGGGAACTTTCATCTGTTGCTCCCATAAACTCATATAAACCTATAATTGCTATGATTATAGCTTTTTTGTATTTAAAAGAAGTTCCGTCAATATTGGCTATAATCGGAATATTTTTGATAATTCTCGGAACAATTTTAATTTATGATTCAGTTAAATACAATAAAACGGCAGTATTCTACAGAGTATTGGCGCTTATATTTTCCGGCGCGGAAGCGGTTTTTATAAAAAAGATAATTTTGCTTACGAATATTCCGACATCATTCCTGTTATGGTCGTTATCTGGACTTATTTTTACCTGTTTGTTTGTGAATTTTAAAGAAAAGATAAATCCACCTGTTTTTAAATATCAATCGTTATTAGTTCTGTTGGTAGCGGTCATGCAATATTCAACTAATTTTGTATTTTCAAAGATAAATGTTTCTTATGCATTAGCATTATTTCAATTATCAACTCTTTTAAGTGTATTTTTAGGTATAAATATTTTTCATGAAACAGGTTTGAAACGGAAGGTTATTTCCTCATTAATTATGATAGCTGGTGCGGTAGTTATAATTTTGAATTAAAGTGTATATCATACAATTAAACTATTGCTTTTACCCTTTGATGTAGTAAAATTAGGCATGTATAGGAAACCGTTTAAACCTAAAAGGAGGAAATATAAATGGAAACTTATGGAATTGAAAAGTGGGGAATCACTTCTCCGAAAGCAGTTCACAGAAACTGGACACCTGCTCAATTAACAGAAGCAGCTTTATTAAGAGGAGAAGGCAGATTGTCTGAAACTGGTGCTTTAGTTGTTACTACCGGTAAATATACAGGTCGTTCACCTAAAGATAAATTCATTGTTGATACAGAAACTATTCACAATGATATAGCATGGGGTAATGTTAACAGACCGATTTCAAGAGAAGCATTTAACTCAATAAGAGATAAAATTGCAAAATACTTGAATGGTAAAGAAGTATTTATTTTTGATGGTTTTGCAGGCGCAGATAAGAAATATACACAAAAATTCAGAGTTATTAACGAACTTGCATCTCAAAACATGTTCATCCACCAATTATTAATCAGACCAACCGCAGAAGAACTTTCAAATTACGGTGAAGCTGATTATACAATCCTTTGTGCGCCGGGCTTCAAATGTAATCCGGAAATTGACGGAACAAATTCTGAAGCATGCATAGCTATTGATTACGAAGCTCATACAATTATCATTGCAGGTTCACAATATGCAGGCGAAATCAAAAAATCAGTATTTGCAACTATGAACTACGTTATGACAAAGAAAAACGTACTTCCAATGCACTGTTCTGCAAATATGGATCCTGAAACACATGAAACAGCAGTATTTTTCGGTCTTTCAGGAACAGGTAAAACAACTTTATCAGCAGACCCTGCTCGTAAGTTAATTGGTGATGACGAACATGGATGGTCACCGGATGGTGTATTTAACTTTGAAGGTGGCTGCTATGCAAAATGTATTAATCTTTCTGCTGAAAACGAACCTGATATTTATAATGCTATCAAATTTGGTTCATTAGTTGAAAACGTTATAATGGATCCTGAAACAAGAGAACTTGATTTTAATGACGGTTCATTAACAGAAAATACACGTGTTGGTTATCCTGTTAACTATATCAACAACTCTGCAATACCATCAATGGGCGGTATTCCAAAAGTTGTTGTATTCTTAACTGCTGATGCTTTTGGTGTTCTTCCTCCAATCTCAAGATTAGACAAGAATGCTGCAATGTACCACTTCGTAACAGGATTTACTTCTAAGCTTGCAGGTACTGAAAGAGGTATTACAGAACCTGTTCCTACATTCTCAACATTGTTCGGTGAACCATTCATGCCGATGGATGCTTCCGTTTACGCAAAAATGTTAGGTGACAAGCTTGACCAATACGGTACAAAAGTTTACTTAGTAAATACAGGCTGGGCTGGCGGTTCTGCATCTATGGGTGCTAAGAGAATGAAACTTTCTTACACAAGAGCTATGGTAACTGCAGCTCTTAACGGCTCTTTTGATAATATTGAATTCAAGCACCACGATGTATTCAATGTAGATTATCCTACATCTTGTCCTAACGTTCCTGCTGAAATGTTAGATGCTAGAGGAATGTGGGCTGATAAAGCCGCTTATGATGAAGCTGCTAACAAATTAGCAACAATGTTCAATGATAACTTCGCTAAGAAGTATCCGAATATGCCTGCTGAAATCGTAAATGCAGGTCCTAAACCGTTAAGCTTAGTATAGTTAAGTTTAATATACAAATAAGAGCAGTTCATTTATATATGCACTGCTCTTTTTATTTATAGTTTATTGCAATAGCAAAAAATTTTGTTTTTATGTTTTATATGATTAGGGACACTTAAAATGTACTTAGAAAAACTTAATTATTTGACTAAAAGTAAGAATGATTATGTAAGAATACGCAAGCTCAATGAATATGAATCTCTATTGAGTGGAGTAAAAGCTGCAGAATTTTATGATGAGTTAACAAATATAAAAACAAAAGTTGTAAAAATAGGAAAAAATAATAAATTAAGACATTTGTTAAATGCAGATGAATTTGTTATGCATACAATAACAAATTGTGGTAATATGCGTTCTTTAATTCTATTTGATACTAAAGGAAAAGAAATTTTTGTAAGTCATGCACAATTTGATAAAAATCATAGAAAAATTGCAGATGGTTGTAGAAATTTTTCTGAGATACGAAATTTTATAAAAAAGCTTATAGAAGAAAAAAAAGAACAATTATAATTGTTCTTTTTTTTAATTTTTTATTTTGCATATTTTAAGAAGATTTGCTGCCTTGTTTGCATCATCTCTTCAATAATAATCCATTTTCCGTTTGGTTGTTTTTGAAAAATCATGTAAGCTTTTAAACTGTCGTTATCAACAGAAGGATGACGAACACTTGAAATTTTTACCTTTCCTGCAGATATTGGTGTTACAACTACATTGGTATAGTTATTTTTATATTTTTTTACCTTTGCACCTGCTTGGCCGAGCTTCATTTGAGTAATGTAAGTAGAAGTATTTGTATATACATCAACTAGAGTTCCATCCGGTTTTATAACTTGTCTTATTATCTTTGCGGTCGGAGAATAAAACTCTGTAACCGTATTGCTATAGGTATTTGCAGCATTAACGTAGCTATTAAAAGCATCTAAGGCTTCTTGTTTGTCATCAGCAAAAACAGATAATGAAATAATAGTAAAAGCTAATATTGTAAAAAAGATTTTTTTCATAATAATATACCTTTCCTTTTATATAACGATGGTAAATGTTTTTTGTTCAAAAATTATACATCAGGCAAGGTGCCTTTTACTTCAGCAATTTCATTAGACTCAAGATGGAAAGCTTTATGCAGATTTTCTACCGCTTTCTTTGCATCTTTTTCGTCTACGATACAACTGATTTTTATTTCACTTGTTGCAATCATCTTTATGTTTATATCATTGTCCGCTAATGTTTTAAACATCTGAGCTGCTATACCCGGTCGGTCAATCATTCCTGCTCCGACAATTGAAACTTTGGCAATTTTATCGTCAACATATATATCGGAAAAATCCAATTGAGCTTTAACTTTATCCAATATATTTAAAGTCTGTTTTAAGTCGCCTTTATCAATCGTAAATGCAATGTCATTAGTATGAAGTTCTTTTCTTGCATAAGATTGGATAATCATGTCAACGGATATATTAGCAATTGCTAAACCGTTAAACAGTATTGCGGCTGTTCCGGGATTATCCTTAACATCGCAAACAACGATTCTTAATTGTGATAAATCAGACGCAACGCCTGTAACCGGTTTATGTAATTCCATTTTATCAACTCCTACTATTAAAGTTCCTAAGTTATCCAGTTTAAAAGTACTTCTTACTCTGATTGGTACTTTGTATTGTTTTGCAGTTTCAACGGCTCTTGGGTGCAAAACATTAGCTCCGACTCTTGCAAGTTCAAGCATCTCTTCATAAGAGATTTCTTCTAATCTTGATGCATTTGGTACAATTCTTGGGTCAGTCGTATATACACCTTCAACGTCAGTATATATGTCGCATCGTTTTGCTTTTAAAGCTCCTGCAAGAGCAACTGCAGATGTATCTGAGCCTCCTCTTCCAAGTGTTGTTATTTCCAAATCTTCTGTAACACCTTGAAAGCCTGCAACTACAACAACTTTGCCTTGTTCTAAATAACTTTTTATTTTATCTGTTTTTATATTAATAATTCTTGCTTTTGAATGCACTTTTTCTGTCATAATACCAACTTGAATAGCATTCATGCTGACCGCAGGGCAACCTTGAGCCTGAAGTGCCATAGCAAGAAGTGCGATTGAAACACCTTCTCCTGTAGAAAGAAGCATGTCCATTTCTCTTGAAGAAGGATTCTCTGCGATTTCATGCGCCATTTTAACAAGGTAGTCCGTGGTATGACCCATTGCGGAAACTACTACCACAATGTCATGTCCCAAATTTTTCTCCCTTATTATGGCTTTGGCTACATTTTTAATTTTTTCCGTATCTGCTACAGATGTTCCTCCGAACTTCTGTACGATTAAATCTTTCATAATATTACCCATTGTCCATTTGATATTATAAACGGAATAAATGATATTGGCAATAATTAAAAATAAAATAGGTATAATTTATCAGGAAATTTAAAATATTAATTTTTTGTTTATTTTTTAATGTTTCTTGGAAAATGGTGATTAAATGATAATGTAATAAAAATATAAAAATTTATAAGGAGATAAAATTATGGCAAAAACAATAGGTATTGACTTAGGTACAACAAACTCTGTTGTAGCAGTTATGGAAGGTGGTAAACCAACCGTTATAGCAAATGCTGAAGGTATGAGAACAACTCCTTCTATCGTTGGTTTTTCAAAAACCGGTGAAAGATTAGTTGGTCAGCTGGCAAAAAGACAGGCAATTTTGAATCCTGATAAAACAATAGCTTCAATTAAGCGTCATATGGGTGAAGATTATAAGAAAAACATTGATGGAAAAGATTATACTCCGCAAGAAATTTCTGCAATGATTTTGAGAAAATTGGCAGATGATGCTTCTAACTATTTAGGAGAAAAAGTTACATCAGCAGTTATTACTGTTCCGGCATATTTTAACGATGCTCAAAGACAAGCAACAAAAGATGCAGGAAAAATTGCAGGCTTGGATGTTCTTCGTATTGTCAATGAACCTACTGCAGCTGCTCTTGCTTACGGCTTAGAGAAAGATAAATCAGAAAAAGTTCTTGTATTCGATTTAGGCGGCGGTACTTTCGATGTTTCAATTCTTGAAATAGGTGACGGTGTTCACGAAGTTCTTTCAACCTCTGGTGATACTCACTTAGGTGGTGATGATTTTGACCAAAAAATCATTGATTGGATTTGTGAAGAGTTCAAAAAACAAGAAGGTATGGATTTAACAGGTGATAAACAAGCTATGCAGCGTATTAAAGAAGCTGCTGAAAAAGCTAAATGCGAACTTTCTTCTGTTGTTGAAACAACAATCAGCTTACCTTATATTACAGCTGATGCAAACGGTCCAAAACACTTGGAACTTACTCTTTCAAGAGCTAAATTTGAAGACCTTTCAAGAGATTTGTTAGACAGATGTAAAAAACCTGTTGAACAAGCATTATCAGATGCAGGTTTAACAAAAAATGATATTAATGAAGTTGTTTTAGTTGGTGGTTCAACTCGTATACCTGCCGTTCAACAATTGGTAAAAGATTATACAGGAAAAGAACCAAACCAATCAGTTAACCCTGATGAAGTTGTTGCTGTTGGTGCTGCAGTTCAAGCAGGTGTTCTTGCAGGTGAAGTTAAAGATATTGTTTTGCTTGATGTTACACCTTTAACATTGGGTATTGAAACTTTAGGCGGTGTTATGACAGCTTTAGTTCCTCGTAACACAACAATTCCGGTTTCTAAATCTCAAGTATTCTCAACCGCTGAAAACAATCAAACAGCAGTTGATATTAACGTTCTTCAAGGTGAAAGACCAATGGCTACAGATAACAAGTCTTTAGGTATGTTCAGACTTGAAGGTATTGCTCCTGCAATGAGAGGTGTTCCTCAAATTGAAGTTACATTTGATATTGATGCTAACGGTATTGTTAACGTTTCCGCTAAGGATAAAGCAACCGGTAAAGAACAAAAGATTACAATTACAAACTCTTCTAACTTGTCAGAACAAGATATAGATAAGATGGTTAAAGAAGCTGAAGCTAATGCAACTGCAGATAAGAAGAAAAAAGAAGAAGCTGAAATCAAAAACAATGCTAACTCATTTATCTCTTCTGCAGAAAGATTAACGAAGGACTTTGAAGGTAAAATCTCTGAAGATGATTTGAAAAAATTGAATGAACAAAAAGATGCTCTTCAAAAGGCATTAGATGAAAACAAGTCTTCTGATGAACTAAAGAAGATGAGCGAAGAGCTTCAACAAACTATGTTCTCTATTTCACAAAAAGCATATGAAGCTGTACAAAAAGAAGGCGGTGATGCTAACTCTGATGCAAGCAGCCAAAGTGCAAGTGAAGATAAAAAAGACGATGACGTAATAGATGCTGAATATACAAAAGAATAAGGTATCGGATTAATAGTTTGAAGGCGGTTCTGTTTTTGCAGAACCGCCTTTTTTAGTATAAATGTTTAATTATTTTTGTCCTTTTTTAATCCAGTTTGATAATTAAATTTTATTACAACTTGATTTATATATTATTTAGAAAAAGAAGGAGATATTATGAAAAAAAGTTTAACATTAGTTTTATTGGGATTTTTTCTTGCGACTGGTACTTCTATTGCAGAAGATTCGGTTGCAGTTGTGGATTTACAAAAAATCGTCAGCGGATCTTCTCAAGTTAAAGAGCTTAAGCAAGAACATGCAAAGAAGATGGAAGAGCTCAATAAGATTATTATTAATGCACGAGGTGAAATTAGTAATGAAACTGATGAAAATAAAATATTAAAAATTGAAGAGAAGTATACAAAAGAGTTCAATGCAAAAAAAGAGCTTTTAGAGAAAGATTATAATACAAGATTAAGTTCTATAGAAAAAAATATAAAGGAAGAAATCACTAAAAAAGCAAAAAAAGATAATTATAAATATGTATTTGCCAAAAGTGTACTTTTGTATGGCGGTAAAGATATAACAGATGAGATAAAAGTAAAATAGTAACTTAAAAACAACTGATAAAAACACATAACTTCCTCTATTTATAGGATAAAATTATTACCAAAATAT
>Ga0247611_10011052_pt1 | contig 10480 bp, 12 predicted proteins | sample 177DNAGHGhighgp2_FD_192422 | JGI IMG/M metagenome (GOLD analysis project Ga0247611, IMG submission 192422) | Sheep rumen microbial communities from Palmerston North, Manawatu-Wanganui, New Zealand - 1770 DNA GHGhigh gp2 | ecosystem: Host-associated > Mammals > Digestive system > Stomach > Rumen... | reverse complement strand
TCCTAACTATGCAATTGTCTTCCAGCAATCATTGCGATTGCGGTCATATTTCGCTGAGCTTGCTTAAGATTATTCTTGGCTTCTTTGCATATATCGGCGGCGTCCCGTCTAATTTGTTTTATAGCTTCGACAGTCTTAGTAGAACGATAACGATGAGCAATAGCGTAGCATGGATCCGACACAAACTGGAACACTTTAACGCTTTTCTTATAAGCTTCTTCAGCTTTCTTATATTGAGTTTTACACTCCCAATATTTATCCAAAATCGATTTAAGTCGTCTATCTTTCATGCTCTTTTATCCTTTAGTTTTTATTTTCGATAGCAGTAAGTTTAGCTATCTTAGATTCAATGACAATCTTTTCAAACTCTGCTTCAAGCAACTTTGGAATATTTGTCTGTAAAGTTGTTGGAGCAAATTCCAATATCTTTGGTATTTCAGGATTATCCTTAGTCTTTTCAAGTTTCATTATGTCTTCATATTTCTGAATAACGCCTTCACTTAACCAAGGATTATACTCGCCATAAAATTTCTTCCAATCTCCAATTACAATCTTTGGATGAACTGGAAGTACACTTGAATGTACAAGTTTATGCGCAGTAGGGTTCAATGGAGTAAGACCGACCATAAATCTATAATGAAGCATTATAACTTCTTCACATATCTTCATAGTTTCACACCAACCCTGTTTTTCCATAGATTTAGTACAGCAAGTTTCAACGTAATCATACAGTGTGAACGGCGCATGATGTAATTCAATAGTAAATCCATTCTTCATAGAATATCCTTCGTAGAAAGAACAGTGATTTACATCAAGATTCTGTTTCATAAACTGTATAAAATCTCTATACTCAATTGTAGCACGACACATTTTTGTAACGTACTTGTAATATTTCTCATTAACAGTTCTAACCTTCATGTCAAAATCTGCTTCTGGAATTTCTTCAAGATGCATTACATTATTTTTATCATACTCGAGTTTAACCGAATCTTCTTCAATATCTTTTTCACTAGGTTTTGTAAAAACACCCATTTTTAAACACCTCAAAAATTAAGCAAAACAAAAGAAAAATAAGATGCTACAGAAGAAAATACCGCTGTTTTATCAGACGAGTACTTCCCTCTGTAGCATTGCGCCATTTGTACAAGGAGATTACAAACAGCACAGAAGTTTATATGACGACCTACAAGAAAAAACAAAACAAAACTTATAAGTCTATAGGCAAATGATGGAGTCGAACCACACTGACAAATACATTGTACCTACCATAAAGCACTTTATACTTGTCAACACACATCCTTCATACTCGTGCTTTGTGTTTTAAACACAGTACATTTCCAAGCCAAGGTGGTCACGGTCAAGCGAACCTGAGGAATTGTCTTTTCCGCATTTTCAGAAGTTTACACCACGCTGCTCCTTATGAGAATCAGAACAACTTTGTCTTTGCCAATATGTAAAAAAGAAAGTAGTCATGTGCGGTCCAAGCCAATGAGCATCCTGACAGCTGTTTTGTACTAGCAAAATACAACAACTCGTTACCAGTGCCCCGCAAAAGTTCTTGCCTTCCACGAGAACACCTGTGAGGTTAAGGCCACCACAGGGAAACACTGCCGCTTTCGTACGTCTCGAGAAACGTCGAGTTTTATTAACCCTAGCAATTGTTGCACACCACATAGGAAGTACACAAGCTAACCAGCAAGTCCACGTCCTATACAATGCTTAAGAAAACAAATTGCTTTACTAAACTAACACAACTCTTTCTTTTAATACCAAAATAAAAAACCTGCTTCTCGTACAGGCGACTCTAGACTGTTACCTCTAGAGGTTACGTATTCGTCCTTGCTGCTTTCGTTACTGAAACGACAAATATCGTTTGACAGATTCTACTCACTTTGTCACAGTTGGCAAGCGCAACTCCAATCGAATACGATGGGCTTTGGTTATTCTGACATCCATCCACTCTGGTGCTGAGACCAAAGGTCCATGAGATTCAAAATGCCAGATGATACTCGGGTTTTCTACCGATTTTGATATCGATTACAAGCAGTCCAAACAACCGTTGGCTAAATCGAAATTGGTTTCCCAAAATCGAAACGTACTTGTAACCCACCTAAGGAAGGTTCCGGATTTCTACATGTATTATTCGTGTAATAGTAATTGCTACATCCGCTGATAATCCGATATCCAGGAAGAAATCATCAACAGTTTCACAACCCTTCTCTGCTTACGTACTATTAAGGTTAAAATTGGAACACAGCCTCAATCCAATGTGGACTCTGTAATCCGACAACCTATGCCGAAGCCTAGGAAAATTGGACACCGTATACCAATTAATACTTAGCGATTCCACTGTTAAGAGTACGGACCTATTCGCCTATATTAACCGTCGTCTTTTATTCCTCATTTCAAATATGCTTATTCGCTTATAGTGGTCTCAGATAACCACCGTGCCACACACTTGAAATTTGTGGTAAAGATATAAACCAGTCACTTGAACTTTTTCTTTCCAGACTCAGCACGAAATCCACGAGGACTATTCTTAGTGACTAAACCAATCCTACTTTTCAGACAAGCAGCCTCCGTATACTTCTACTCTTCACACGTTATATGCGCAAAGAGATATTCTTACGGTAAGACAGTATTTCGATTTGACTCAAATCTTTTATAAGAAAAGAAGGTGCGCTAGAGTAGACATCCAGACCACTCTAGCCACCTATACCATCAGGTGTGACAATCAGAATTCAGTGTAAAAAACTCGGGTGGGAGAGGGAAAAGAGTTTTCCACACATCTGATTATCACAATGCAATAATATACATCCTATAATAGTATTCAAACTAAAATAAGTAACGCATTTCTATGTAAGGTCATTTATTATGTAAACGAGATTATAATAAAAAATAACCCAGGAAGAACCTGGGTTATTAATATTCAAATCAATCGTTATGCAACGGCTTCTTCAGACTTATATTCGTCACAGTCGACAACAAGCCCGTCCGACAATTCGAATGCATTGTCGAATTCGTTCCCATAATACGGATTTCGAGCAGGTTCAACATAAACATCATACAATTTCAACTCTGCAACGGTGTTCTTTTTCTTTTCAGAAATATAACTCATTGCCAAAATTTCTTTTCCTGTAAAATAGTTTTTACTATTTTCAAGAAGAATTGTTGCTTTCTTAAGTTTCGCTGCGCGAACCACTTCAATCTTAACATTTGTGTTATAGCCAGTGCCAGTTTTTACTGCTGTCATAAAACGTGTGTCGTTAGGACACAAATGCTCTACCTTGTAATGCGATCTGACAATAGAAATACAAGTTGTTTTAAGAGCATTATCTGCAGCAACAACATGGATTTTCTTCCACACCTGTCCAAGATGAGCGTACACATCTTTACCTTCCTGGCAGAGTGCATACAGTTCCTCAACTGTTCTGGATTTCATTGGCGCATAATCTCCGTCACCAATACGACTGTGAATTGTTTCTTTTGAATTTAATAACATTTTGGATCCTCCCAGATCATTTTTATTTATTCTACAATTATATTAAATAGTTTTATTTAGACTTTGCCCAAATTAAGCATTTTTACATCAATATAATCTCTTTACCGATTACACTACATCTTCCTTTCTTACTGTAAGATATACGTTTATCAAATTTGTTACCCTTATAGAAATTCACAGTGATATCACATGTGCTTACAAGTATAGTATTATTTCCAACTGTGTACAGTTTTGAAATCGTTATCGCAGCTTTATTATTTTTTGACGTATACCAATCATCAATAGTTCCATATTTACGCAACCACAATAGCAGTGCTGTTATTCTACGCATATTTGTAGTTATACGACGACTTGCACACCATACTGCATAAACGTCCCTATCGCAGGAGTCGGGAAAAATAATGCACGAGCCCATGACAGCAGTACGTACAATATAACGACAATGAATGCTGACTCCATTTAAAGTATTACATGACGGATAATCGGTAGAATACACTATCCTATCAGAAAGCTCAAGTATACGAAACTTTTTATTGTAGCATCTATCAAGAAGTTTATAATCTTTATATACTTCTTTAAGCATCTTATCAATTCTATTACAAATATTCTTTATGCCTTTTTCTTTGTGCACATAATGTGGTACAATTTCATATTTCGGTTCTATCATTTAAATTTAATCTCCTTTTTTATCAATTTTTCATTAACCCATTCAAGTTCAACACGTTCGCGAGATACATAATAATTATTCGTTTTCTTAAGCATGTATTCTATCTTGAAATCGATAATATATCGTCGACTCAAAAGCTTCTTGTCAAACGCTAAATTGAGATAGTGCTTAGACGATGTAAACTCATAGCATATTAAAGTCGTATCGCGCTTTTCATCTCTGATTTCATGCGCTTCAGAATAACTTTTAAACCACAATAACAGCTTTGCAAGTTCAAGTGTGCATTTTTCACGTTCTTCAACCGCATGAACGATTCTTCGTGAACCGCCATCATAATGCCAGCCACCCTCGTTCTCGTCAAACCACATTTTGGAATTTATAAAGTTGCTCAGCTTAGCGTATTTATAAACGTAATCTTTTATCTTTGTCTCAAGCAAAGTTTTCATACGTTCCACTTTATCTTCTCTTTTAATTGCCATTTCAGTAATTATCCCCCAATGCTCTCCAGTCATCATCTGTGAAATTTGCATACATTTCAGCAGTTTTCTTCCTGGCTTCTTCTATTTGTTCAGGTGTCATTTCTGAACCAGTAAACTCGTTGATTGCATCAAAATCGGGTTCACAATAAGTGCTCTTTTCCAAAGTATTCATATACTTCTTCCTTATTTACTCACCGCTGTTATCATTGCATCTGACTTACTGCGTTTAAACAATTCAAATTCTGATGTATCTGGATTAAACTTGTAGACTTTCAATCCACATTTATATCCGACGTTTATCATATTAAGGGTTCCGGAGCCTCCAGGAAGAGCGACCACTATTCCATTAGGAAAAGACGAAGCGTATTCTGCCATACGTCTGTTTCTATTTATACCAGCAATCTTGTTGTATTTATTACCGTGTTTGTTTATACCTATTGAAACCGGTTCAGTTGAAGATGGTGTAGTGTTATCCCAATATGCAGGAAATTCTTTAACAGGAATTCCAAGTTGTTTTGCGAATGATGCGCCATACATATCTGCACCCGCTGCCATCCCACATACTTCTTCGTCAACTCTCTCGACTGTAAAAATCGCACGAAGACTTGATTCTAGTTTCTCAGCAACGTTTGGCGAAAATTGCTGTATAGCGAAATCTCTTCCGCCACAAATAATACATTTTGACATTTGTGCCTCCTCAATCTATTATATACCTAGATAATATACACGTCAAACAAAAGAAAATCTCCCACACTGTAATGTGTGGGAGAATATTATTTGTTAATGCTTTACTGAATCAATTTCATTAGTGATATCTTTGAATTCTCCATCAATTTTCTTAAAAACACGCTGATTTGTTGAGCCGCGCATTCTCAATCTGATATTTCGCAGCGATTCGATAAATGGACCTTCGATAACATAATCTGCATATGAGATGGCTCTATGGGCAGCAGCGCTAACGTCAATATGTTCAAAAGTATAGCCTGTCCAAATATAAATCTCAATATCAGGATAAGCTTCTCTAACTTTCTCGCAAATTCTATCAACGTATTCCGCATTCTGCTCACAAAGAGGTTCGCCACCTAATACCGCAAATCCTCTTTTGATACCATTAACATTTATCGCTGACAATATTCTATCAACTAATTCTTCTTCAGCAATTTCTTTACCACCATCAAAGTCCCAAGTTTGAGGATTGTGACATCCTTTACATCTAAACGGACATCCTTGCATCCATAAACTTACAACGATACCTTCACGGCAATTAACAATGTCATTCAACTTAAGATCTGCATATTTCATATTACAAATGCAATACTCTTTCTTTAATCTCCTGAGTACGTCCTTGGTTCCAGAAATTAGTTCCTATGTAACCACATGTACGTCTCGCAACGTTTAATGTGTTTTCATCAGTATTTCCGCAACATGGACATTTCCAATAAAGCTTTTTATTAGCGTCTTCCTCAATAACAATTTCTCCATCGAAACCACATTTCTGACAATAATCAGATTTAGTATTAATTTCAGCATACATGATGTTTTCATATATGAACTGAATGACTTGGAGAAGTGCAGGAATATTATCCTGCATATTTGCTACTTCAATATATGAAATAGCTCCACCAGGAGAAAGTTTCTGGAATTCGCTTTCAAACTTAAGTTTTGTAAACGCATCGATTTTTTCTCTCACAGGGACATGATAGCTGTTTGTAACGTAATTGTGGTTCGTAACCTCTTCAATAATGCCATATTTCTTTTGGAGAAGTTTAGCAAATCTGTACGTTACACTCTCAAGCGGAGTACCATAAAGAGAATAATCCATGTTTTCAGCAGCTTTCCATTTTGCAGTAGCATCATTAAGCGCCTGCATAATAGATAGTGCAAAATCTTTTACACTTGGATCAGTATGACTTTTACCTGTCATAGCATAGACTGTTTCATACAATCCACAGTAACCTAAAGAAATTGTACTATATCCACCATACAACAATTTATCAATAGTTTCACCTTTCTTAAGTCTAGCAAGACCACCATGTTGCCAAAGAATAGGAGCAACATCCGATAAAGTGTGTTCCAAGCGTTTATGCTTTGTTTGAAGAGCTTTGTGACACTTCTCAAGATGATTATCAAGCACTTCAAAGAATTTTTTCTTAATGTCCTCGAAATCAAGGTTGTCGATAATACTGTGGATGTTCGTAGGATTATCGATATTTTCAGAAGTATTCCATTCAGGACTCAATTCTTTAAGAGCTCGCAGTGCTACGTCTGGTAAATTTATAGTGACAACACCCTGGTTAACAATTATTCACTTAGACTATCTCTTCATAGAATTTTCTATGTCGCGCGCTTCGGAAGAATGACAAACTTATCTTCCTACTGGGTTACATTCATCGCCCATAGTCGTTACACGTTCTATATTTATAGTATCAGGACAAAATACATAATCTGGATTAAGTTGCTGATACTCGCGATTCAAAACAACATATCTTTCTTTAAACCATTTTTTAGCACCTATTTTTGGAAACGATCCGTTCAAGCACGAATGGCCGGTATAATTTATGAAATCAACTATTTTATTGAATTTTAATACATATCCTAATTTAGAATCATAAATATATAACGATTTAACGTTTCCTATAAAGTGACCATTATTAACACAATCGAAATAATTTTCTCGTTGTGTACCTTGATATAAATTGGTATAGTGATTGTTGTTTTTATCATCATCTTTATGATTTATTTGTGCACCTTCGATAAGTGGTCCCACAAAAAGTTCATAAACTAATCTGTGTACAAATTTATGCTTTCCATGTATTTGTACACGATGATGACCATCGTAAGTTATTTCATGTCGCATTGTGGAATTTAAAAATTTAGAATACACATCTCCGTATTCGCTGACATAATAAGCATCGTCGTATTTCTTAAAAACGATACCGTTGAATATAAATTCGTTCATACTGACTCCTGTGCAAATCTATCACTTTCGTCAATATGTCTAATGCACACTTTATTATATAAATATAGCTTCGCACGGTATTGGCTGTAGTACAGGGTTATTTTATCTACAGTTTTCCACCGTTAGCGGTTTCTTAAGAAACCACACCTCTTTGTCATGAGTTCACGCGATTTTAAGACGGCTTAACATTTTTGTCAACCGTCCATAGTATTTTGGTTTACCGGTTTCAGGATCAATATATGGTGTAAGGAACGAACGACATCCCATAGGCGTGAAACAATGACCGACACCATTTTTATCAACCTTGTATTCGAGCATTTTCTTTTCAGAAACATAATCTGGCACGAGACGCTTTGCTGTACATTTAGCTGCAAGCTGTGTCAAATACCAATATTTAGATTCAGGCGTAATATTGTTTTCTTCAAGAACATAAATCAATTTAGGGAACGCAACTGTTATGTATACACCAGCTTCATTCTTTACGCCAAGAATTCGCTGATTAAGAACTTCTTCGATACATTTAACCAAATCGTCTCTTTGCTGACCTTCAGGTAACTCGTTTATATACATAAACATTGTTACAAAAGGTGCCTGGCCATTTGTTGTCTGCAATGTAACCAATTGATACTGAATTGTTTGAATACCGTTCTTAATTTCTTTCATAAGACGTTTTTCGGTAATTGTATCAACAAGAGAGTTTAATTCATCGAAAGATTTTGTCGTACCAACAGTTTCAATAAACGTTGTAATTTCGTCGATAACGTCTCGCTTAATCTTCTGTCTAGAAACATCAATGAACGGAACAAGATGTGACAACGAGAACGAACAACCGCCATACTGCGACGATGCAACTTGTGCGATAATCTGTGTGGCAATATTACATGCTGTAGCAAATGAATTAGGTCTGTCAATTTTTGTTCCAGAAATAACCGTTCCGTTTTCAAGCATGTCTTTAAGATTGATAAGATCGCAATTATGAAGTTTTTGCGCAATATAATCCATATCATGATTGTGAAGTTCACCTGCATCGTGTGCGTCCATAACTTCTTTTGGAAATAAGAAACGACGAGCGATATCTTTTGAAACTTCGCCAGCCATATAATCACGCTGTACTGACACGATAGTTGGATTTTTATTTGAGTTTTCCTGCTTGATTTCTTCGTTTGAATTATCAAGCAAAGTTAAAATAGCGTCATCTGTCGTGTTTTTTGTTCTCGCCAGGTAACGATCATGTCTATAAATCATATACGCCTTCATCAAAACGTACATTTTATGTTCAAACAGTTCACGTTCGACCATATCCTGGACTTCTTCAACGGATACAGTTCTTCCATATCCGTTACATTTATCTGTAATGGTGTCTCTAATCTGGGCAATAACCTCTGGATCAAGCTTATCCTTGCCCTCCATCTCATCATTAGCCTTTGTAATAGCGTTGCTAATTTTAGTAGGCTCAAAAAGAACCTCAGAACCATCACGTTTGATAATATTCATAATTATTACTTCCTATAAAGTTTTTTAGTTTTTTAACGGTTTGAAAAACACAAAATTATAATGTGTTCAAACGTATGTTCGTCAGGTCACTAACAAAAAATAAGCCGGGAAGTAAATCCCAGCTTATTTCTTAATGCGTCAATACTATTTTCATTAAAGGCAGTATAAAGTTGATATAATTATCATCACGTATCAATTCAGCCCCTTCAGACTCGATTAAACCATCACTTTCGATGCGTTCACCGTCTATTAAGTACTGATATTTGTTACCTCTAAGTAAAGACGCATACATTAGTTTATCTTTAGAATCAGCGTATTTATCACGAATCTTATTCATTTCACGAAGACGCTGACCTAATGGCATAGTTTTAGCTCTTTCCATGAACCTAAGCATCTGTTTAAGAAGCTTTACAAACGGTTCATTACCTTCTACGTATTCTTCATTAATACCCTTAATACGCATATTTCCGCTCATACTATCAAACAATATTTCAAGATTGTTTAATCTAATATAAGTGGTATATTCACCCTCTTTATTTACAAAATTGACCAACCCATTTTCAAACACAGTCTTAATCGGCTTCTTGTTTACAAGAATCATTGAGTCGCGAGTTGATGATACGAAATTTCTTTCATCAACATTATTTGCAACACAAAACTCATTCATAAATCGTTTTAACTGTGCTTCTAGCTTTGGATACAACGTGGGGTCGTCACGCATCATTTTACCAATCATAGTATTGGCTTTAAGCTTATCCATAGCAATAAGTTGGTCATACATATCTTTTCCGAAAATAAAATAACAAGCGGTAGGGTGGGCACGCTTGATATCATATTCGTTTATGATGGTCCCAATACAATATGCTATATTGGGATTCTTATCTATTAATTTATTAAATACCCGAAGCATTTAACTTATTCTCCTATTAGAATCATTCTGTAATTTTGTTTGTCATTCCGCATTGTGATTTGATTCATTTGATTACATTGCATGTTGTCAAACTTATTGATTCATTCTTCATTTTTGTGTGTTGTCAACCATTTCGATTCATTATGTAACACGGTGTTTGTTGTTTATCTTTCTTGATTATTCATTCCAGGCATACGTTTGTTATCTATAATGTGCGATACATTCATGATGTTTGGTTGTAATTTTCGTACACTGATTCATTCAAAAACCTAGCGAGTGTTATTACATAATTCGATTCATTAACCAACCTTGTGTGTTATTCTACGTCACATTGATTCATTTAATACATGTGTGTGCAAATCATCATGTCCGATTCATTCAAAATTAGCAAATCATAACACTGTTTACAGCCTGTTGTAAAAGCATTCCGAGATTCATCATATCCTTATTTTCAACGTAAACAACCTGC
>Ga0247611_10011050_pt1 | contig 10484 bp, 19 predicted proteins | sample 177DNAGHGhighgp2_FD_192422 | JGI IMG/M metagenome (GOLD analysis project Ga0247611, IMG submission 192422) | Sheep rumen microbial communities from Palmerston North, Manawatu-Wanganui, New Zealand - 1770 DNA GHGhigh gp2 | ecosystem: Host-associated > Mammals > Digestive system > Stomach > Rumen... | reverse complement strand
TGGGCCGCGGTCGCCCACATCTGAAAACTGAAATTGTGTTTGGATTTTTTTAATTGGAAAATGAATAATTATTTGATTTTTTAAATAAAAAACAAGGTTTATGATAAAAAGATTGTTAAATAATAAAATTTTTATTTCTTATAAAGGGTACATTAAATAAAGAAAATATGTAAGATTTTATATTTTTATATAAGAAAAGTTTTTTATAATGAAAGGAGATATAAAATGTCAGAAAAAGAGATTACTTTTAGAGTAAAAGATAGACAACCTCGTCCTATTACTTTATTAATAGAAGATAATAATTCAGGAGAAAATTAGAACAATTCCCCATTTATTTATCTATCTTTACAAAAAGACCCTGATGGAATATAGCCAAATATGCTTATATATGGAAATAATTTTGTTACTTATGAAAACATTATAGAATGGATACAGCAAGGAAAAATGCCTGTATTAATTAGCAATTTTAAAGATGGAAATTCTGAAGACAATAGAATATCTTTTTTATATTCTTATGGTTCTGTTCCAAATTATGAAGATGAATCATTATTGCACTATGAAGTAATTTTTGAGGGTGTTGCATATGCAAATGCTAATATTGATGAACCTTTAAAAGATATTAATAATAAATAAAAAAAGGGAGATACAATTAAGTATCTCCCTTTTATTTTTATATATAAATTAATTTATTAAAAATTCTATTCGTCACTTCAATTACCTAATCTCCATAAGTAGAAATTAAATCAGCTATTAACTATTCTTGCTACAGAGAAAGTTTAACATTATATGAAAACATAGCCGCATGTGTAATCTCATGACATAGAACTTTTTTAAATAATTGCCCCGTAAGGTTCTAATTTATATATATAGTTCTAGTTAAATTATCACATGCCCCAATAGTCAATCTACCATCAGGGTATCTCAAAAGAGGAAAGTCAAATGGAACTAAAGAAACTTTCCATTTAACATTATTAATCTAAAAAATCATAATTTATTTGCTAGTGTCATCATTTTTTGTTTTAAAGTTGCTCTTTCCTAAGAAGAAGCATCTTTAATCATCTCTGTAATATCAGTTGATAATTCTTGTAAATAAGCTTCCAGCTATTTTAATTGTGAAGGCTGACTATTATGCATTTCCTTACCTTCCATATACATTCTTCTGCGGACGGCGGCTCTACCTTCCCTAGGGTCTCGTCTTATTTCTGTATAATAATGTGCGTTCCCATTGGTGCCATTATTCTAGGCTGGATAGTACATTTGAGCGGGCTCCCGCATCGGGTCTCTATAGTAAACAGGAGTTGTATAATAATTTACTTCACTAACAGGTCTTTGCATCTTTTCATCTGCTTTTTCCATAGATTCAGTAATTGTGCAATAATAAATAGCTTCAGATAAATCTTTTATCATATCAATAGCTTCACCAAGCTATTTAGCATCTACTTTATCTAAATGACCTAGTTGACCTTGTACACATCCCATAATCTGGGTTTTCATTGTTTTTAATTCTTCCATTGACATATCTTTATCCTCTTTCTACTATTCTATTGACTTTTAATAAAGCTTCACGTCTTACTTGAATAGATGGAGTAGGCGTTGTAGCGGGGTCATCTTCTGTCCCATCTACATATACACCAGATATAGTTGCACAACATCCACAAGGAACTGTAACAGATACTGTTGTATTTACATGCCAATAATCTCCTACTGCGGCCGGGGTTACAATCGCAACACTTTCTGGAACTACTGCACCATTAAGAGTAATTCCAACTGCAATTGGAGTAACAGCACCGCCTGTAGGAATTTGAATATTTCCTTGAAGAGAAACTTCATATCTTGCAAAACGATTAGAAGTATTACCCCTTAAATTAATAATTCCAGGAGCAAGGGGAATAACATCTCCCCTATTACAAGGAATAGAAACACTGTTAAATGGAATTGTACCATTTAATGCTACTAAAGCATCAGAAGTTGTTACATAACTAGACATGAGCAGCCTCCTTGTCAATTATAAAATCCATTACCACCGCAACCGAAATTTCTACAATTACATCCGTTAGGATTAGCAACCGGATAAGCAGGCACAGGAGTAGGATTTAATCTCTGAATTAAGGCAGCTGTCTGAGCAGCATTATCAGCCATTAACTGACCTGTTTGAGCGTTTTGGGAAGCTGAAAGACTTGCAAGATAACTTTGCATCTGTAATTGCTGATTTTGAGATTTAAGAGCTTCAATCTCTTGTTCGCAAAGTTTATCAAGAATAGCTTGAGTATTAGCTGTATTAGAAGCGATAACATCTCTAAGAGCATCAGAAACAGCAGAGCGGTCTGCACATGCTTCTGTTGCTACAGTATATTTTAAATCTGCTAAGCCAGCACGATTTTCACAGCAACAATTCTGCTGATTCATTGCAATCGTATTTAACTGGTTTGAAAGATTAGCTTGGTTATTATTTAATGTTTGTAATACATTTGCTTGAGAATTGCAACGGGAAACCTCTGCATTAGCAAAACCATTACTAATAGCACTAGTAATACCAGAAAGACCATTAATAACAGCACTTTGGTCAAAACCACGTTGAATATCAGAGGTGATATATCCAGTGTTTCCACCTCCTCCGTAGCCACCAAAACCATTGTTTCCATTCCAACCGCCAACAAGAATAAGGATAAATAAAATTAGCATCCAGGCGCTATCTCCATTAAATCCGAAACCATTTCCTCCGTTGCCAGTTGCTGCTGCAATATCAGATAAAGAATAACCATTTGAATTGTTGAACATAATGCAATCTCCTTTTAGTTAAGAAATCTAAGATTTAAATTTGTTAAACTCTGTGTCAAAATCTAATCCTCTTTGCGAAGCTAAATTTCTAGCTAACATTTCTAAACCTGCTATATTTCCTCCCTGTGCGAGATTTGTAGCATTTTTTAATATGGGATTGTTATTCCCTTGTTGTTGTAATAAAGACATTACTAGTTGTTGTGGATTTGAACCACTTTTTATCATTTGAATTAATTGCATGGGATTTACATTCATAATTATACTCTCTTTCTTATTACTGCGGAAGCTGGGTCTTTCTAGATTTGACCGGCCGCCGCTTTTAATGACTAGATTACTTTTTCAAACTCTTCTTTTGTTACATACTCAGGTTGAGCATATGGATTTTCATCCTGTGTTAAAATATAAGTTTTAAAAGTAGCCGTGCCATCAGAATTAACTTGTTTAGTATAAATTTTGTCATTTCCCACATCGGTAAAAACCCAAAGGGAACCATCTAAATCAATTTGAAAAGCTCTAGCTTCTTCTTTTGAAGAAACTGGTCGGCATTTTAAAAATTGATTAGTTTGATTTGTTTGATTAACTCGATTATTGCCCATATAATTATCATAAGGAGTATTATATAAGGCAGGGTTAGTATATGGATATTGGTATGAGACCGGGTTAAATCCAGTATTCGTACCCATTCCATTTTGAGGATTAAAATTATTATTCACCATATTTAGTTTTAAAACCTCCTTTAACTACATATGATATTCAACTAGAAATAAATGAGCTAATAAAAAATATATGATTTCCCTCTTATTTAGCGGTTTAATACCTTTTTATTATTATTTCACAAAAATATATATTTGTTATTAACTCTTGGAGAAAAATAAAAATATTTCTTTTATTCATCTCCAAGAGTATTTAAAAAATGAATAAGAATTATTTATAAAAAATGTCCTTTTTATTTAGTGGATTATAGCTTGTAATTATCAAACCCCTCTAGTATCATAATTTAATATATAATCAATAATTACATCGTAAGATGTATCCTCTTTAAATTCTATCTAATCAATACGGACATCATTAGCTTCATATATGCCTGTTGAACCAATTTTAATTTCTTGGTTTTCACGTCCACTACCATCCTAAAGAGAATTTGATACAAGCACAACTGTTCCTGGTTGTGCTTGTATTCCAATTCTTTCAATATATATATGTTTATTAGAATCGTTTTTCCATTTAGAATCTTGAATGATTAATGACATAAGCTTCTGGTCTTCATGAAAACAAAAGTCAGGTTGGTAGCAGGCTGCTATTTGTCCTTGATAGCCATTCAAATTCATAACTTATCCTCCTTATCCTGGCTCTTGTTGGTCATCTTCAACATTAGGAATGGAATTAGTTTCTATTTCAATTTGAATACTTCCCGCAACAGTTCCAATTATTAAACCTATATTTCCTTCACTATCTTTATTAAATTCAGTTCGTGAATATACTTCACTTGTTGAACTAGTTGTATAAGTATAATCTCCAATTTGTAAACTGCCTGCACCAGAAGTTGTTTCAAATATTTTAATTCTATCGTTATCTCTTAACCCTTTTATTACATTTTTATAAGTTTTTCCTGATACAATTTTAGTAATAGTTTTTTCTAAAGTAACGTAAGAAGGCATTGTTACTATAATATTATTTAACTATGAAGATGCTACAAGAACATATCCAGAATAAGGAGCGGAAGAGGCGACCGCACTATCACCAGCTATTGTAATAGACCCTTCAGCAGATAAATGTCCTAAGAAATACCAAGTACCATTATAAACATCTTCTCCTTCTATTGTTGCAACAGTTGGTTGTAAAGATTTTCCCCAGTCAAAAACGAAGAAATCTTTATCTCCTGAATTTGCATCCATACCAATTGTAACTGCATAACCTTTTAAAGATTCTGAAGCATCTGTTTCAAAAGATTGAGTTTGACTATTATAAATTCTAATATAACCATCATAAAAAATATAATTTAAAACATTTATAATAGTATTTTTAGAAAAATTAGTTATTTCTTCATCTTCATTCATTTTCATCTGATCTGCAGCCACAGGACCTCCAGCATTGATGATATACTATATATCTGTAGCTAAATTTGATACAACACTTCTCTAAGAATCTTCTGTAGGTAAGGAATTCGTCCTTGCATTTAAATAATCCCATAGTTCTTGATAAGTAAAATTAGTAGCTGGCAGAGGAGTCATAGGATAAGATGACATATCACCAATTTTATACCATCCATCAACAGGATTAAAAGGAGTATCATTTGTATTAGGACTATTTATAACCTATACAATACTTTCTGCATCTGCCCCTTTATTAAATTGAAAATATAGTTCTTTTGTACGTTGATTCAAACCAACCTTTTGAATAAAAGGAACTTTATTAGAAAAAGTAACTTTATAAGGCTCAAGAACTTGCTATTCTCCACTTTCTTGCTATTGTTGTTGCTCTTCTTCTGTTTTAGGTCGAGTAATATAATAAACAATATCCCCCTATTCATAATCATAATCAAGACCAGTCATAATAGGTAAATTAAAAGATACTGGAGTCTTATTATTAGTATAAGAAATTGTATTTGTAACAGGGTCATATGTAAAATCTTCTATCATAGAAATCTGTTTTTTTGTTAAAACTTCTACTGTTCCATCTGTATATTTTACAATTAATTTACCCTTATTTCTAGTTAAAAAATCTATATCTTGTTCTGTTTGAGCTTCTGTAATATCATCTTCAGTAATAAAAGAAAAAGATTCAACTGTTTTTATATGGCCTGTTTTTAAATAACTACTATCTGAATCGTTAGTTTTATAATGATATTTATCAGTATCAGTAACAACTCCCCCAAATTCATTTCTTTCAATTAAACCGTTAGGAATAGCATCTACATAAGTTCTTAATTCTCCATTGTCTTCAAGAACAACATCATTAATTTTTGTTATTTGTGTTAAAGAGTTAGTTCCTCCACCTGCTAAAACATAAGAAACCATTCCAGTATCCTAGTCATATTGAAAATCATTGACAAAAGGAATAAAAGTAGTATATTTTTTAGTAACACCAGGTGTTTCTTCAACATTATACTAAATAATTAACTCATTTTCTTGTCTTTCTTGGTCCTATATGAAAATACCTTCATAATCATCATTTTCAATTGTATTCCAATCTCCTGCTCTCTTAACAATTCTATCAACACCATTTTCAACAACATGAAGCTAATCTTCCTCAATTATATCTGGAACATCAGTACTAATTGTTTTTGGTACATAAGAAGCTAGATCATTACTTAAAGGTTGTTCAGGATTAAAAATTTTACCATAATATTTTGGATTTTGTAATTGAAAAGCAGTAAAATCTAAAACTTGACGATGTCCTTCTTCATCTTCTAAATCTACATAGACCTCTCTTTTAGAAACTAATTCAATATTTTTTATCCATTTAATTTTATTTTGAGAAGTTCTCTGACTTGCATCAGCATATTTAAATACTACTTCCCCATTCTATTTTAATTCAACATCATTTACATAATTTAAACTAAATTGAACTTTATTATTATTATTTTTATCTAAAGAAGTAAAAGTTAAAGTTAAAACACCATCTTCAAACTGCACATTAGATAATTGAGTAAAATAACCTAAAAAGAAATCTTTTTTCTAACCTTGTTCATAATTATCATAAACAATAGCAGAACAAACAACTATTTGAAGAAGAGTTATATCTATATTTGAATCAATTGAAGCAAGTTCTGTCGCGGGAACCCATTCAGCTACATCATATAAACTAGAATCAGTTTTACTTGGAACTAATTTATATAATTTTCTTTGCGTAGAATTATTTTGAGATTCTGTAAATTCTCCAATTGTAGTAATACGCATATCTTTAAGAGAATCACCTTTAACTCCTTTTGGAATACCTAAATCCCATTTATCATAAAAAGGATGCGCTGCTCTACTGCTTAAATAATCAACTGTAGGCTCCCCAGAATAAGCATGATTCTAACCTGTATAAGGACTAATTGCATGAGCAATAATATCAGTAACCTTATATGGTATTTTTAATCCAATATGAACAATTGTATCTCTATTTAATTCATCTCGTAAAGAAGCACTTATCCATTCAATGTTATCATTAAAATGCTCTACTTCTGCACCAGCCTGGTCTAATACCATTTCTCTTCCAGGAACTAAAGCACTTGGAAATGATAAATTAGGAACAACTTGAGTTTCTCCAGGATGCTAAGAATCAGTTTCATTATGTGTAGTTTGAGTAGGTCCAAAACTTCCATATCTTACTCTAGTTTGCATCCCATTTTCATTACTATTACTAAAATCTCCTGCAACACTATCATATCCCGCAAGAGTTAAATGAGGCGCCTTTCCTTCTGGACCAATAATAGTTCCAACAAATTCAGCACCCTTTGCAGGAATATTAGTATTAAGTTCAAAAGTATATGGGTAAGGAATTGTTTCTACTTCATACTATGCTTTAGTAGGAAAAACTTCATTTCCATTATTTTTATCTTTAGTAATATATCCACTAATAGTTCTATCACTATTAAAATCCATTCCTCTTCTAAATAGTTTACCATTATCAGGATGATTTTTATTAGGATTATTTATAATAACATATTCACCAAAATGAACTTCATTAAAACTACTTCCCTATCCAAAATCATTTGTCATAGATTTAATATCTAAATAAGATTTTACTATAACGAAGGAAGCACCGCGGCGACCTCCGTAAAAACTATTATAAGATGATGCCATTACGTATCTCCTCCTTCACTCTAATTTTCAGACTACTAATTTATTGAATCAATAGTAATCTTATCTTTCTAATCATATTGATAGTCAATAATAAAACTATCATATCCTTTTTTACCTGTAGAATCTATTGAAATTTGAGGTATAGCACCTAAAAAATGTATTTTATAATTACTATTTCTTATTTCATAAATTCCACTAGGTCCTATTCTAATACCTTCACCATTTATACAAAATAACATACCAGAAGGTCCTTGAATACCAATTTTATTAAAAGGTGATTTACCATCTGGTATTAAATTCTTTATTTTACATACCCGACAATGATCTTTATCTAATGTAATAACTCTACCTTGATAAACTTTTTGAGAAATATCTGTGCTATCATTTTGTTGAACTGTATCATCAGTAACTCCACTAATAGTAGAATCATTTACAGCTAAAGGGTCATCATTTTGAACCTATACATAATCATAAATGTTTCTTGTTAAAATTATGTCAAAATTAGAATAATTATCATTGGGAGATACTATCATTTCTATAATAGCAAAATCTCTATCCATATCACCCGCCATATAGCCAACACCATCTGTATGACTGGGATAATTAGTTATATTATTTAAAAACTGGACATCTGTAGTAGAACTTTCCTGGCCGTTTGATAATTGAAAAGTTAAATCCTGTTGAGATAATCCAAATTTACAAATAGCTAATTGAACATAATAATATGAATCTGATTCAAAAAGCCCTGGAGAAAGTTTTAAAGTTCTATCAAAAAACTTTGTATTCTAAGCAAATTCTGAAGTTTTCTTTAAAGACTATATGGTAAAAGTCATATTTTCAATAGCTGACTAAGGATTAATCTTATCAGAATTTAACTGTCCTATTTTAAAACTCATTTTTATCCCTCCTTTTTATTATACTTTCTATAATGCTCTCGAAGCATTTATAGTTAATAAACCTTCTGCATCTAAAGCAAAAGACATACTATCTATCATATAATCTCCATATATATTACTCTAAGGATTAAATACTGAAATTCTAGTATTTGGCTATAAGAAATATAATGGAAGAGTTTGAATTGTAATTGTTTCATTATAACTTGTAAATTGATGAATAGTTTGTCTTATGTCTTGATATGCTGAATTATAAATACCGCCTATATCAAGATTGTCATATATCTCAGGAGGTACTAAAATATATTTTTGACCTTTATTTTTACAATACTCACGTTTATCTGCTGTATCTATCTGCCCATTTTTAATTAAGAAAATATCTGGAATAGCATTTTCAAAAATACAATTAGTGTTTTTACCATTATTTACTACATAAGACCTTCTTCCTATATTATCAATAGAGAATTGATTAATAGAAGAATTTCCTGTATCGATAAAATCTAAATAATAATCTAACTAATAAGGCTTTTCTAAAGTTTCTTTATAAAATTCTGCATTAGCTACATCATATATTTTAGGCCATTCATTTTTTAACTATTCATAATAAACACTTGGTTTTAATCCCCAAGCCTATGCGGCCGCCCCTTGAAGAAGAAGCTAAGTCCTCCAATCTTTAACCTGGATGCTTATCGGTTTTTCATCGAGTTCCCGCCACTAATAATTACCACTGCTATTTTTAAAAGTTTCATATAAAATACCTGTAGTATAATTCTCGTCTGTAAATTTAAAATAATATCTATTTAAAGTATCATAACTTGCTTCAGGTCTTACTGTAGCTCTTGAATTTGCTTTATATTTATTTAAGGTCTCACCTGGTTCTAATAATAAAATAGGTAATTTCCAAACTCCTCTATTACTAAGAACTTCATTCCCATTATTATCTACATATAAAACATTCTTTTTTTCAAAACCAAAATAAGTATCATCAGAACTTAACATTGGTATTTTATCAATAGCAAGATGATAACGAATAGGCCATTCTCTTTTCTATATATCAGTTCTAATTCCCCATATAACAAAATCATTCTTGATTGCTCCATATTGAGGAGTATTAGAATAAGATTTAATCATATTGCTATCCTAGAAACTAAAAGCGGGAGTACCTTTAGACATGTCCATTAGATAAGCATTAATTAAATTCTAGTTTTGTTGTTTTGCTATAAACTAAGGTACTAATTGTTTATTAGCTTGAGCTTCTAATATATATTTAGCTTGAGAATTATTTAAAAAGTTTTTCTTTTCTTGAAATCTAAAATTTCCATCTATATCATAAAAATATTCATAATTTCCAAGTACCTATATGATTTTCTCTAAAATATCGGTAACTGCGGCGCCCGCATCACAAACAAGCTAATCTGGATATGCAAAAACCTAGTTAACAAATCCAACATCATGACCTTGCTCAATCACGTTTATAACGGCGCCCGCATCTTCCGCAGCTCTTTGATATGCTTCCTATTGAGTTAAACAAAAATAACTTCTGCTTGCATCATGATTAAAAACAACTTGATATAAAGGATTTTTTAAATTCCATCTCATTCCATACGGAACTAAATTATCTAAATCAGAAATTAAAATTTTTCCTAATTGCTCTCCTCCCCAGTGATTTACAACCTCTTGAATAATTTGATATATAGGAACTTTAACTTCTGTTCCATCTGCCTCTTCTCTAACATGAAAATCTGCGGCAGCCGGAATAATACCTCCTACGGTTCCGTTTAATAAACACATTTTATCTTGTAACTGTAAACTTGCTACTAATCCAGTATCAGAATGAGAAATAGAACAAGATATAATAACATAAGTTCCTAAAGGGAACCAAAAAATATTATACTATGTATATTTTTTTGTATCGTTTAAATATCCTATTTCTAACATCATTTTTTTATTGATAGATAAAATATTCTAAGTATTAGTAATATTATTCATTAATCCATCTATTGCGATACTTAAATTAGCTGTT
>Ga0247611_10011049_pt1 | contig 10484 bp, 11 predicted proteins | sample 177DNAGHGhighgp2_FD_192422 | JGI IMG/M metagenome (GOLD analysis project Ga0247611, IMG submission 192422) | Sheep rumen microbial communities from Palmerston North, Manawatu-Wanganui, New Zealand - 1770 DNA GHGhigh gp2 | ecosystem: Host-associated > Mammals > Digestive system > Stomach > Rumen... | reverse complement strand
GCGGCATGACAGCGTTGTTATAGCTGCCGACACCGGCGCCGGGAAATCTTCCTTGCGATCAACTTTCTAAACGATCTGAACGCGGATTATCCTTGCATCTATATCAACTTAGAGATGGACGCAATAGACATTCTGCGGCGGCTGGCAGCCATACAATCCGGCATTGAGATTGACAGGATAGAGGGCTATAAGCACGACGAAAAGACGGCTGCGGCGGTCAATATTTCCTTACAGGCCATAACCAGCAGAAAGCCCCTGCAGGTAATACAGGGCGCGTATATGCTGCAGGAGATCGAGGACATAGTAGCGCGATCCACAAAGGGCCGGACGGATCCGACGGTTGTTTTTATCGACCATAGCTTGCTGGTGGACACAAAGAACAGCACCGGCAGCCGGTACGACCGCTTTACGCAGATCAGCGAGGGGCTGCGGAAAATGGCGCTGCGCAATAATATCATTCTGTTTGTCCTGCTGCAGCAGAGCAGATCCGGCAAGGCCGACGAAAACGAACGCCCCAAAAACAGCAGCCTAAAGGAAAGCGGCAGCTGGGAGAACGACGCCACGCAGATCTGTTTTCTTTGGTATGACCCGGACGCCCGGCGGAAAAAGCTGCTGCTGACAAAGAATCGACACGGCAGCGGCGGAGAATTTCCGCTGAACTACTGGCAAAAGACGCAGACATACACGGAGGCTGCGGAGGGAACGCCGGGCGCACCGCCTGCCGGATCCACAGCACCGCGCAAGCCGTCCAAAAGGGAACGGCAGAAGCTGAAACTTATAAGCGCCTACAATGACGCCTATATAGCGACCTTTGGGCAGCCCACTATTCGCGCAATGGCGGAGGCGGCGGACGTCACGACCAGCACCATAAAAGCATGGATCAAGGAACACGGCGGCTGCATAGTGGACGGAAAGCCGGTAGATCCGGCAGGAGTTGACGCGGTAGTAGAATATACCGGCTTTGTGAAGCTAACGCCTGCAGAGGACAGCGAGAACCCCTTTGAAGGATCAGAACAGGCAGGCCCGGCAGCAGGGAAGAATATAACGGCGACATTCTGACCGGCCCGGATCCGGCGGCGACCGGTAAAACAGCACAAAAACGGAGGGCGACAGCACGGCAGCTGCCGCCTTTCCTTTATTGGCAAAAGTCCAGGATCTATGCGGCTTTGCGCGGTTTCTGCCTGCTTTCTGTTTGTTGTTATCATTCTGTTTCTATGGTATAATATGCACAAGAGATTTAACAGCAGCCACAGACACAACGCGAACAGGAGGCGCAAGGGATATGACGGAACAGGCAAAGGAAATGCGCAGAGCCTATAAAAGGGAGTGGAACCGGCGCAACCCGGACAAGGTAAAGGCGGCGCAGGAAAGATACTGGAGCCGCAAGGCAAAGGCGGCACAGGATCTGCAGCAGAAAACAGACGAACCGGCATTGCAGGAGGCATAAAGCTATACGATGATACACGAACTGTTAGCGGAGGGCAGAGAAAACACCCGGACAGGCAGGGAACTTGCAGACTTTCTTAACTGCAATATCAGAGACGTTACGGCACAGATCGAAAAGGAACGCCGGGAAGGGCACGCGATCTGCGCGGCGACCGGCGAAAATCCCGGCTATTACTTAGCGGCGACGGATGAAGAATTAGACCAATACTGCGGCAGGCTGCACAGCCGGGCTATGGAGCTATTCAAAACCCGGCAGGCGCTTATACGGATATTGCGGCAGAGGGCAGCTGCTGCACAGCAGGAGGCGGACTAAATGGCAAAGGGAAAAGCGGTATCGGATGAACAGATCATAGCGGCCCTGCTGAACAGCGGCACGATTAAGGCGGCTGCTGCGGCTGCTGGAGTGTCTGAACGGACAGTATACGACCGAATGGCAAACGGCGAGTTTCAAGCGCTGTACAAGGCTGCTAAAGCGGATCTGATCCGGGCCGCCGTCCTTAGTCTTAACGGCAAGGTGCAGGCGGCTATAGACACCATTGCAGACGTCATGAACAACGAGCAGAACAACCCGGCGACGCGGCTACAGGCGGCGCAGACGATCCTCAGCAGCGCCGGGAAGTTTGCACAGCGCCTGCAGGCAGACGAAAGCAGCGTAATAATGCAGATCGACAGCAACCGCTTTAGAGTATGGTAACAGAGCTGCAGCGGCACTTTGCACGCAGTAAGATCCTGCGCCGTTTGATACTTGAACACATAGCGGCGGAGCTGGGCGGCGTGAACGGTTACAAGCGCGTCTTGTCCGCCTGCATAGCGGACGCGTATAAGGACACGCCGGAGCCACAGATAAAGGCACTGCTGTATCAATTCCTGCAGTGTTACGACCTTCCGGCGGAATACCGGGCGGAGATCCTGCAGCTATTGCAGCTGTCCAGCACAGCACTTACAAAGCGGCAACGGCGACAGCTGGCCCTTTCTTTACAGGCAGAATAACCACGACGACGGCAGGGCAGCCAATGACAGCGGCCCTGCTATTTTTGTGCCTTAAACGCCGCTAAAGGAAAGGCCCGGCGCACCGCCTGCACACGTTACACAAGAGATTTAATATACACCGCTTGCGCCTTTTGTTCTTGTGCGCCACGCCCACAAGAGTTATAATAGAATAAGAAATAGAACACAGACGGACAGGAACAACAGGAGGCAGGGGAAATGAACGCACTGATTATGAACGGAGCAGCTGCAGCTATCGCACCGGCAAGCGATCTGCCGCCGGTTTTATTCGATGACTTCATCCGCTTTATCGACAGGGGAGAAAAGACGACGCGCACATACATAACCAATCTGCGGCAGTTTGCGGCGTGGCTGGCCTACAGCGCGATCAGACGCCCGGCAAGACAGGACATTCTTTCTTACAGGGACTATTTAACGGCGGAGCATGACGCGATCCAGCTTGACGCCGCCAGCGCCGACGGCTGGAGCTATCGGACGGACAGCACCGGCAATCGCTGCCGGATAACCTGCAGACCGAACACCATAGCGCAGTATCTGCGCAGCGTCTGCCAGTTTTTCCGCTGGACGGCTGCCAACGGATTCTATCCGAACATTGCCGACAATATCCACGCGCCAAAGATCCGGCACGATGTCCACAGGAAAGACGCGCTGACAGCTGCCGACGTTCTGACCATTGAAAAGAGCATAGCTGCAGGAGCTGCGGAGCGGCAGGCGGCAGCAGGGGCGGCAACGAAAGACACCGCCGGACGGATCAGCCGGGCGACGGAGCAGGGCAAGCGGCTTTATGCCATGTACACGCTGGCTGTTAATGCAGGGCTGCGAACCGTCGAGATCAGCCGCGCCAACGTGAAAGACTTAGAAGTAAAGGGCGGCTGCGCGTATCTGTATATATGGGGAAAGGGCCACGCAGAGGCCGACACCCGCAAGCCCCTTGCGCCGGAAGTCTATGCAGCTATCCGGGAATACTTAGACAGCAGGAGCGACCGGGCAGCCGCTAACAGCCCTTTGTTTGTCAGCACCGGCAACAGATCCGGCGGCAAGCGGATAGCACCGACAACGATCAGCACCATGCTGAAAAGGGCAATGCAGGCGGCAGGCTTTGATTCTGAACGGATCACGGCGCACACGCTGCGGCACACAGCCGGGACGAACACGCAAGAGATCACCGGCGACCTGTACTTAACACAGAAGTATATGCGGCACGCGAACCCGGCGACGACAGAGATCTATCTGCACAACGACACGGAGCGGCAGGAGGCCGACACAGCGCAGCGGCTTTATAACTTCTATCACGGCATCACGGAGCAGGGCGACGACCGGCAGCGGCTGGAGCGGATCCTGCAGAGCATGAGCGCGGAGCAGCTGGCGCAGATCACTAACATTGCGGCAGCGATGGCGCGATAAAGGCTGCCTGCTAACAGGCGCAGAACAGGCGGAACAGGCAGTGGGCGGCGGAAAAGTACCAGCGTTTCGGATCCGACCGCCGCACCAGCTTTGCACACGCAAAACCCTAAAAATTGACCTGTAAAGGAAAGGCGACCACAGAACCGGCGGAAAACTGGACAGGAGAGGGCAGGCGGCTTTTATCCCGCCCCCTTCTACCGGCCCCGGTTTCAGCCGATCAGCACGACCGACGCCAGCCCTGCACGCGTAAAATATTCGTTTTATGGGATTTTCGTTTTGCGGACACCGCGCCGGAGACTATTCCTTTTATAGGCTGCAGCGGAAACAAAGAAGAAAGCAAAGAACTAAAGTCGAAAAGTAAAGAACTAAACAGCGGATTTTAGTTTCTAATCAAACTAATATTGAATAGCTTAATTAGAAAATCTGTTATTTCTCTTGTGCATCAGACACAAGGCGACAAAGACAAACACAGAAAGGAAGGAACGACATGGAAAAAATGGAACTGCTGGAGAAGATGACCAAACTTGAAGGAATCAGCGGGGAGATGGAGGGCGTCGCGGATCAGTTAGACGCCCTTGCAGCCGCACTGACGTCACGCAACGGAGCCCCGACGAAAGAAGCGCTTGAGCGGGCCTTATATGCGACGGCAATGCATATTAACCGCCTTGCCGCAGACGTCGAGACACACGCTACAGAGATCCTGCACAGCGCCGGGAAAAAGACCGCCAGCTGACCGGAGCAGGCGGTTTTATGCAAATCTGACAAACCGACGCCCCCGCAACGGCCCGGATCCGTCCGGGCCTGCAGGCGGAGAACTGGCAAAACGCACAAAACAGGAACGGAGGGCAAGCAATGCAGATAATCACCGTCGCAATTCAGAAAGGCGGAACCGGCAAGACCACGACCGCCGCAGCCTTAGTGCAGGCGGCAGCCCACAAAGGGCGCAGCTGCCTTGCCATCGACCTTGACCCACAAGGAAACCTTTCTTACACGCTTGCAGCAGACACCGGCAAGCCCGGCAGCTTTGATCTGCTGGAGGGGACGCCGCCTGCCGCGCTGATCCAGCACAAGGCCGGTTTCGACATTATCCCGGCAAGCTGGAACCTTTCCACGGTAACGAGCGGCAAGGGATCTGCACGCCGCCTGCAAAAGGCTATAGCGCCTTTAAAAGGGAAATATGATCTGATCGTTATCGACACGCCGCCGACAGCTGGAGAACTGCAATACAACGCGCTGCAGGCGTCTACAGGGCTAATCATTCCCTTAGAGGCGGACATTTACAACCTGCAGAGCCTGTATCAGATCACGGACACGGCCCGGCAGATCCAGCAGACGAACCCGGAGCTGCAGATTTTGGGCTTTGTGCTGACGCAATACGACCGGCGCAGCACCATAGCCCGGCAGATGCAGGAAACCATACAGCAGCAAGCGGAGGCAATGGGAGTGCCCTATTTAGGCGCGATCCGGGCCGCCGTTGCAGTAAAAGAGGCGGCAGCATTGCAGCGATCACTATTTGAGTACGCGCCAAAGAGCAAACCGGCGGCGGACTATATGGAGATCTATAACGCGATAACAGGACAGGAGGGTTAACCAATGGCAGCAGCAAAAAAGGATTTTTCGGGCATCAACACCGGCAGAGTGTACGGAACCATAGCGGAGGCGACCGCAGAGCCGGAGCAGGCAACACAAGAGGCGGCAGAGATTGAACAGGTGCAGCCTGCACAAGAGGCACGCAAGCAGCGCAAGACCTACACGGAACAAGAGGCGGCGGAAATGCTGCAGAATATGCAGACGTCCGGCAGAAAGGGCTTAAAGCTGCCGCGCATCAACCTTGCTTTTTCGCCGGAGTTGCACGACTACATAACGACCATGAGCCGCGTTAGAGGGGAGAATCTGACACAGTTCGTTAACCATGTTCTGCAGGAACACATGGAGGCGCACAGGGACGTTTACGACAAGGCTATAGAGTTTAAGAACAGCCTGTAAAGAAAGGACTTGCAGCAATGGCGAACAAGCGCAAACGGCGACCGTCGGCAACGCCGCCTGCAGAAAAGCCGACACAAGAGCAGGCCGTTTCAAATGAGGGCGCAACAGATCAGCAAAGGATGATAGAAAAAGAAAAAGACGCTATCATACAGGGGGAATCTGAAAAAACAGACACTGCTCCGCCGGATCCGGGTAAGATCCTTATTCGGATCAAGGATAAAAAGGTAACTGTCCTGCCAGCGGAAGAAGATCCGGCAGAGCTGGCGGAGGCTGCCGAACAGCTGAAGAAAGCACAAGAGCGGCTGCAGGCTGCATTTGCACCGGCGGCGGAAATGATCCGCCGGAACCAGCAGATCCGGCAAGCGCTGGTTACCCCTGCCATAGAGGAAATGCTGCGGCACAACCGGCAGATCCAGCAGACGGTTAGCCCGGCATTTGAGCTGTTTTTGCAGACGCAATACCAGCGGAACAGCGCCATAGCGGAATACGGCAAGATCATTGCGGCAGCCATGCGCAGCCCGGCAATGGAAGCAATGCAGAACATGGTTATCACCATGCAAACCAACTTAGAAAGGGTTACAAGGACGTTTCAGAGTATGCAGGACATTTTCGACGCGAGCAGATGGGACAGCACCCGGCAAATGCTGGAGGAAATAGAGGCGACAACATCGGCAATGCTGGGCTGGATACAGGAAAGGGAAGAGCTGCTGCCATACTTGGAGGAAGAACTAAAAAAGCCTCAGTATGGCGGCAAGACCCTTGACGACCTGTTAAGCGAGGCGGATCCAGCCGACACCGGCGAACCAGCAGACGACAGCCTATTTATGCAGGCGCTGGCTGCTGCACGCGCTGCAAGGGATGCAGACGCCGCTAAAGAAGAAATACCACGCGCAGCAATCACAAGGGCGCAAAGCGTCGAATATCCGCTTGACAAACCGAACTCGAAAATATGGAACCTGCTGGAAAAGGATACGCAAGGACAAGTTGCGTTCAATATGGCAAAACACGGCAGCAGGCAAACTTTCCTTGCGTACTATGCCATAGACTTTGACGCATTGAGCAACGACGGACGGATCACGCTGACAAAGCGGCTGCTGCCCTTTGACAAGCTGGTTTATATTGCCGTTTCTGCCCTTTTCAACGCCGGGAACAATGTAATAACTCTGTCTCAGATCTATTACACGATGGGATACACCGGCAGGCCCGGCCTAAAGGATCTGACCCGAATCAATGAGGCCATAACAAAAATGACAACGGCCCGGATCTTTTTTGATAACGAGCAGGAGGCGGAAAAATACAAATATCCGCGATTCAAATACGACGGATCTTTGCTGCCGCTGGAACGCGGAACGGTCATAGTGAACGGCAAATTAGCTGACGCCGCTATTAAAATCTACCGAGAACCGCCGCTGATTACATTTGCGAAACAGAGGCAGCAGATAACGACTATCGACGCAAAATTGCTGCGCGCCCCTATCAGCAAAACCGACGCAAATTTGCAGATACAAGACTATCTGCTTGAACGAATCAGCAAGGCAAAGAACGGAAAAGGCCGGAGCTGCCGGATCCTTTTTAGAACGCTTTACGAAAGAACAGGCATCCCGGACAAACCGAAAACCAACACGGAAAAGCAGCGGAAAAAACGCGCGCCGGAGAAGATTAAAAAATATCTGACCTATTATCAAGAGCAGGAATTTATCACCCGGTTTACAACGGAACCCGACGGAATTACGGTTTTTTGGTAACGCGCCTTTAAAGAAAAGGGGCCCGGTATGGCAGCGAAACAGATCCGAAAAGGGTACAGGAATCCGACAGGGGGACTATCGGACTTTTGTACCCTAACTATCGGACTTTTGTACCCTAACTATCGGACTTTTGTACCCTAACTATCGGCATTTTGTACCCCGGCAAATCCCGGAACCCGCATAAAATAAGGGAAAACCGGCGATCAGATTTTGTATAAGTATTTTAAAGTCTTTAAAGTACTTTAACGACGCAGCCGCCTTACTTGCAGGCGGCGTCTGCGTTTTATAAACTACCGAAAAAGATCCGCCTGCCCTTTCTTTACCGGCGATGAAAACCGCTGCGGGATTTTTCCGAAACCTGCAGACGGGGGAGGGGGAGGACGCAGCAACCGGGCAAGCAGTGCATACATGGACGGTTTCCGTCAGTATGCGATTTAGGGGCCGCCCCTAACACCCGAAAGCTGGAGCCAGCGGAACCGCCGCCTGCACAGATCCGCGCCGGAGATCTGCAGGCCCGGAACGCAAAATGCGTTCAAATCGGATCACGAACGCGGCAGAAATCGGATCAGATCGACGCCGAAAACTGCAGCGGTTTTGTTTCGGATCCTGCAGGCGGAAAGAATTTTTCTGCAGCATTTTCCGGCAGGCGATCCCGCGAAAATCGAAACGGCCCGGCCCTTTCCTTACAGGCTGCAGGAGGGCAGGCGGATAGATCTGTTTTGATTTAGCCAGTAATGACTACAGGCCGGAAATAGGGCCCCAGCCCACTTCCTGCCTTGCGTCGCTGATCCGGGACACCCGGAACCCGGCGGAGGCGCTGCAGCGCTTTTGCCTAACGGCGATCAGACAGGACAGGCGGCCCCCCTTTGTCCGTCGGATCCGGGCTGCCGGTAGACCGGCGAGGGTAGCTTGATTTTTTATATCGCCCCCTCAAAAAATCTGACGGAAGGAGGGAAATCAATGGCAAAGACTACGAAAGAAATCACGGCGCTGGCAACGAGCTTAACGCCGGAGGACGCACAGGCGCTTTTCGATACCGGCGTATTTAATCAGATCTGCAAAGGGTATCTTACCGCAGCGCTGGACGACGCCGACGCCGACATAGAAACCCGGCAAGAAGTGCTGGCTGCGCTGAAAACCGAATTTGAACTTACCAGCGCAGCAGAAGCGCTGCGCTATGGGCAGGAACACTGACAGGATCCGGCGCGCAAGCGGCCATTCCGGCCACCCTAAAAAAGAAAGGAGCCGCCGCGACAAGGGGGGAGGACAACCGGCCCCACCGCGCCCGGCAATCCGCCTGCCGTTATGTACAGAAAAACACACGGCAGCGCGTCTGCCGGATCCAGCGCAAATAGCGCCCCTAAAAAGAAAGGCATTTTCTTTTACAGGCATCAAAAAAGCAGCCGCACCAATCGGCAAAGAGGACGGCTGCCACAGACGAACCGAACAGCTAACAGGAGCCGCCCGGATTCTGTTAGTATAACACAGCCGGGCAGAAAGTAGAGGCGACAACTTGAAACTGAACAGAGAAGAAGCGCGGCAGGAGATCCGGCAAAGCTGGCGCGCGATAATCCCGGAATACACGCAGCCTGCGAGACGAAACGTGAATGGCGAAACGTCGTATATCTGTCCGTTTTGCGGACACGGAACCAACGGCGATGGCTTGACGCGAAACCCGCGGAGTAAAGACGGCAACGGTTTAATTTGTTTCGGCTGCGGTTTCAGCGGGGACATCTTGGACTTGATCCAGCAGGAAACCGGCGCGGACTATAACACAGCTTTGCAGGACGCGGCTGCAGAGTTGGGCATAGAGATCGAACCATACCGGGCAAGCGCAGCGGCAGATTTTGCGGACACGGAGGGCACACAGGACGCCCGGCAGACCGTTTCTGCGGCTGCAGGCGGAGAGAAACACGCAGACGCGCCTAAAAGCCCGGAAAACGGCGCACAGGCGCCCACAGCGGCAGCCGCCGAGGACTTTACTGCATATTACAGGAAATGCGCCGCCCAGCTGAAGGATCCGGCAGCCCTTTCCTACTTACAGGCAAGAGGGATCGGCCCGGCGACCGCAAACCGGTTTCTAATCGGCTATGATCCGGCATGGATCAGCCCGACCGCTGTTAGAAACCAACGGGCAAAGGGCAGTAACTGGACGCCGCCTGCAACCGCCCGGATCATCATGCCAGTAAGTAAGAATCATTACGTCGCAAGGGCGATCAGCCCGGACGTTAAAGACGATTTCAAGAAGATGAACGAAACCGGCGGCGGCAGCTCCGGCATATTTAACCGCCGCGCCCTGTATGAAGATAACAAGGCGGTATTCGTTGTAGAGGGGATCTTTGACGCCCTTTCGATCATTGAAACCGGCGGAGCTGCGGTAGCGCTGAACAGCACCGAAAACGCAAATCTGTTTATAGAGCAACTGGAGCAGCAGCCCACGACGACAGCGATCATTATTTGCTTAGACAATGACAACAGCGGCAGGAGGGCTGCGGAGACGATCCGGGACGGCTTGAACCGGCTGAATATCGACCATATAACCGCTGACGTCTGCGGCGACTATAAGGATCCGAACGGGGCCCTGACCGGCGACAGGGCAGCATTTGAGGCTGCCATAAAGGACGCGGAAAAAAGGGCGGAAACAGGCGATCCGCCGGGCCTGCTGACCTATAGCGACGCGGTAAGCATATTCGAGGCTGCAGACGACAGCACGATAGAGCTTAAATCATTTCCGACATTCTCAAAGACCGCGAAAATAAAGCGGCATGACAGCGTTGTTATAGCTGCCGACACCGGCGCCGGGAAATCTTCCCTTGCGATCAACTTTCTAAACGATCTGAACGCGGATTATCCTTGCATCTATATCAACTTAGAGATGGACGCAATAGACATTCT
>Ga0247611_10011048_pt1 | contig 10485 bp, 16 predicted proteins | sample 177DNAGHGhighgp2_FD_192422 | JGI IMG/M metagenome (GOLD analysis project Ga0247611, IMG submission 192422) | Sheep rumen microbial communities from Palmerston North, Manawatu-Wanganui, New Zealand - 1770 DNA GHGhigh gp2 | ecosystem: Host-associated > Mammals > Digestive system > Stomach > Rumen... | reverse complement strand
TCGCCTCCTTTCAGTTGCTTAATAAGCTCATCAGTTTGCTCTAAAACATATTCATTAATCACTTGTAAAAACTCGGGGTGTTCTTCATCAATTCCACCCTCCACAGTTTCTTCAAAGTCTTTGTTTGAAAAGTATAGATTGTAAGCTATGGGGAGTAATGCTTTCGCTATCTCATACCTTCGTTGTTCCCAATTAATGCGGTTGGTGAGGCAAATTTCATCATAGAGTTCTTCAAGGCAAGCCCTTTCTGCGTTACTTGTCCCGCACATTATTTCATCTATGCGGTCTAAAAATTCTTCTTGTGTCATATTAATCTTCAACTTTTCTAATATTTTGTTTACACCATTCACCAAAATTTTTAGCGATTTGCTCTAACTCATCAATACTTCTTTCAGGAAATTGTAATTGTAAATCAATACGTTCATCTACTTCCCTACTAAAAGATATTATAGGTTCAAAAGATAACCAATTATCACTGTGTAATCTATCTCTGAACTCCCATAAAGACCAAGGTCTAAATAGTAATTGATTGATAGCTCTACTGTCACCATACTTATCTTCTTCTCTGTCTATTACTTTATAATAGTAATAAAATAAACCACTATAATTAGGTTTATATAAGTCTTTCATTTTAAAGTTTCTTCTATAACCCCTCTTATAGAGTTCTTTACAAGTTTTAAGAAATTCTTTTTTGTTCATTTTTCTTTTTCATTTAAAGAATGATTTACAGCTAGATACATTATTACATGTTGTAGTTGCTCATAGTGGTCTGGTGTTAAAATTATCTCATCAAAATCACCATATTTACTACGATGACCAAAGATATACTTTACACCATTTACTAATCTTTTCCAAAAAGGAAATTTGCGTAGATATATAGTGACATATACCCAAGGGTCATCATCACCAGCAAAAGCTCTAAATATTAATTGGTGTTCTGCACTTCCACAGTTGCACAACACAAGTTCTTGTAAGTCTTTACTCATTCCCGCCCCCTTTCTCTTTGTTAAATTCTTCAAGCATATCACAGTATTGTTGTTCAAGCCAACCTATCATATAGGCTAATGCTTCATTATTTTCAGTATATTCAACACCTCTATCCTTAAGTATAGAATCAGCAAGATGAAATAATTCGTGAGTATTATAAGAAACTTTATTTGCTTCTTTAATTAAACAAATGTATGCTGAATTGTTATCTACTCTCCAAACTGTTCCACCCCAACGTTCATCTTTTATATCATCAAAGATTTCTTTGATGGTTTCATCCCCAATTTTTTGTTTATTCTTTTCATTATCTAAAAACTCAGAAAATTCTTCTCCTGTGGTTTCAAGAAGAAACAACACATTTGTGTCATAAATCGGTACATCTAATTGTCTAATCATTCTTTACCTCCTTCCTTTGGTGCTTCTGGCAACGGCATCCAGTGGGTAACATCCAATATATAGCCATCACAAGAAAACCAAAGTTCATCCATTTTGTTGTAATACCCTACATTCTTATCTCCATCACTATCTACAATGAGATAATCATCCGACTCATCGTCTTTGTCGCTTGTGGGTGGCAACTCATCCTCAACCGAAATCCAGCGAGGATATTTATCTGCATCAACCATACCTTGATAATAAGCCTGTACTATACCATCTTTAACACCCATAAAGATAAATGGATAACCATTATGGACAAGCACATCACCATCCTTTGCATCGGCGATTGTCCATAATCTTGCACATCTGTCAACATCAGTGCATTTTTGAACGGTATAGTTATCACCATATTTAAGCTGATATTGATTATCTATACGAGCAATAACTTGATAAATGTTTTCAGTACCTTGATGTATTATCCATTCACCTTCATGAAACTTTGGTTCAACCTTATCAGCGGACTTCTGCTCACCTTGCTTTTCAAGCCAAGCAAGTGCTTCTTCTCTTGTTACATCAGTTCCATACAGAGTATTGCCTTTTAGGATACCAGAAACCGCTTTAATAAGTCCTTTCCTTATCCTCTCATCTTCACTCTCCTTGAGTTCAGGGAAATAATGTTCAGCATCCTCTTTGTCTGCTCCAGTCATAGTTGGATATACACTTTGCATCCAATCTAATGCTGCTTTGTATTTCTGTTCGTAATTCATAATCTTTTAAATTAATTCGGTTAAACAATATTTCAATGCAGCCTCAACTGCCTCTTCGTAGGTTCTATAATCGACTTTACTAACCTTGTCAATTTCTCGTTTAGGTGCTTTGCAACGGATGTGGTAGTGATACACCTCGTAGGAAAAAATATATTGATTATCAATGCCTATGAAGATGTATCTTGGGTATTCCCTCAACCACCTCAAAGCCATTTGGTGAGTGGGTGCAACTGGTCCTTCCATAGAATATGATTTATGACAACCTTCTTGTTTAAACCCCTTTTCTTTAAGGAGTTTGGAAAGTTCGTAGGAACAATAGTCTTCTTGTAAGTTCATCTCTCATTCTCCTTTCATCGCTTTTCTAAAATCGTTCAACAATTCCTCTAAAGTCGCATATCGGTGTTCAATGCTATGCTCATAGTCAAGATATAATGCGGTATGTAACCACTCAGCAGCCTCGTCAACGGCATAGCTGTATCCCACCTTCGCCGCCTTGATGGCCGCCTGCAATATCGCCTCGCTGAAGTCCTTGTTCGGTTCCTCGCCAAGCGCAATCTTCGTCAAGTAAGTGATGCGCTCTACCAATTTTTCTTCTCTTGTCATAGTCTATCTAATTAATTGATTATCAAATAAAAGGGGCTGGAATAAATGAAAAAGGTGAAAAAAGCATGAAGAAAATCTACTCTCCAGCCCCTATGTTTAGCGATGCGGTGAAAAAATTCATTACTCTATTTATTGTCGGTTAAACTTAGGTTAAACCGCATCGCTATATATCTTGTCAAGCAAATAGTCCATGTCTATCTTGACCTGCTCGTTGTTCGCATCACAGCACACAACCTCGATGTCCTCTATGCCGTCGGCAACAAGCTCGCCGTCCTCGTCCTCGTGGGACTCATAGCGCACTGTCACATAACCGCCCAGGTCACCGAATTCAAAATCGCTCTCAAACGACAGGTAGTCACGCATCTTCACAACGCTGAAACCACGGCTCGGCTCCGCATCACGGATGATCTCGGCTATCTTGTCCTCGACACGGCGACCACTATGCGACAGCGTCCAGGCAGCCTCTATGACTTTTCGGTCGTAACTGCGGTTGAGCTCGAGGATGTTGTCTATCTGGCGCACCCCATACAACGCCGTGGCGTGGGTCTTCCCTAAAGCACGGCCTATGTCGCTGTAACTCATACCGCATACCCTAAACAAATACCAGTATACCAACTGGCGGGCAACGGCTACAGGATAGCGGCGATCCCGGCCGTAGATCTGCTCCGTGCTCACGGTGCCGAGTAACTCGCACACCCGCTCCACCGCATTGTGGGCCTTTATCTTATCACTCATCTCCATAGTCGTCAAATTCTCTGTTGTGCCTGTGTATCGACGCGATGTTGTGGGGCTCGAAACGCCCACCCTTTATCATGCGCAGACCACTGGCAACATGGTCAAGGTATACACGCATTCGCTGAACACCTATCCTGTAGGCGAAAGGTCGGGAGTAGAAGTCCATCGACTTCCGCCGCTCGTCAAGTTCTTTCATTAACTCATAGAGGTCTTCCACACTCAAATCTTTAAGTCTCATAAGTTTCTGCCTTTAATGGTTGATGCTATAGTCTGCGTTATAAGAGTGCCACGGCCATAAATGCCACATGTTTCTCCAATTATTCTTCCTATAGATGGGAGATTTTTCCTTATTGTCCTATTCCCCAACAGGTCAACATATTGTTCAGAAAGGGCATTTATAACACCCATGTTCTCCGAAAGTTCCTTCTTGCGCATTTCTTGGTAACGCTCATTCATCTTGTCTTTTCTCTTCTTCAAATCCTCATACGCATCTTGTCGCCATTGGTCGGAAATAGGTGTGAGTTTTCTTTTCTCATCTTTCATCATATCTTTGATGGCGTGGACCGCTTTGTGACACTCATGGCAAAGGCATGCCAAGTCAAAAGTAAGCTCATTCCCCAAACGCTCGTATGTGATATGATGGACCTCTAGGTTATACGTTCCCCCACAAATCATACATCTGCCGCCACTTTCCGCAATGGCTTCTTTTCTTTTCTTCTGCCAATGCTGTGACTGAAGATAGTCTTTGTAAGGTTGACTGTTGATATCAATGTTCCAGTGCTCCTTTTCTTTCCACGTTTCATTCAGCACTCGCATTATAATCGTGAAATAGTCGTCAGGCAAATAACCGTCGTCATTCAATGTCGCGAGTGTGTCAATAATCTTAATCTCTATTGGTGTCATATTATCTCTATTAGAATGGGCAATACTCCTCGCCCTTGTTTAAGAAATCATAGTTGTTGTCTGGTGCCGATGGAGCACTCTCCACTCTCACCTCTCCACTCTCACCTAAATAGTTGCTGTTGTCCATCACCACAGGCTGCCCCTCGATATAAGGCACATACCTGCCGTTCTCCACGTTGTACTTGAAAAGGGCGTCGCCGTTCTCGCCAAGGTGGCGGAACTTCACCTTCGCCACACGCACCAGGGTATATCCCTCGTCACGGTTGCGGTGGACGATAAGTCCGTAGTCCGCCTTGTTGTAGAAGTTAGCACTGCCGTTGATGTCGTAGAACGTGGGGATGCCGTCGGCGTTCTCTGCGCGGTTTATCTTGCGGGGGTGAGCCATCAGGCACACCAGCACGTCGTTGCGCTGGGCGAAGTTCGTCAGCTGGTCGAGGGTCTTGCTTATGTAGTTGGTCTCGCTCTGCGTCCCTATGTCGCTCTCTATCCTGTTGTACGGGTCTATCACAAGAACCTTGATGCCTATGCGCCGCACAAGAAACTGCGCCTTGTCGAGGATAGCCTCAAGGGTATACTTGCCCTCGGGCAGGATGTGCTTGAAGTTGTCGCCATAGTACACCTTCGCCCGCTCGTACTCGTCACGCGGCATCATCGCCTCGTTGAACTTCTTGCCCGTGAGTTTCTCCATTATCTTGCTCGCATGGTACTCTATGGGAAGGTTCTCGGGGGAGAAGAACGCCGCCTTCCAGCCGTAACGGATGTTCAGCCGCACCACCATTTCGTCTATGAATTCCGACTTCCCGCTATTTTTTACTAACATATTGTTACTCACAAAGTTATGGTCTATTGCCACTTGAATATCGTAAGTGTGTCGCATGCCTACAACCTCAATGCTCTTGACCTGTTCCCACATACAGGAGCCTGTCGTCTTGAAAAACAAGTCCGTCATACATTCGAGCCTTGCTATCTCGACAATCTTCTTTCTGCTCACTCTTTTCTTGTCGGTAGAGTTCTTGCCGATTGTGAAGCCGAGGGCCTCCTTGTAGTACTTGTCGCCATGAGGCAGCAAATCCTTACATGAAGCAGGGAGATAATCTCCTCTGTATGCCTCACAATGTTCTTGCAGATAACGTTTCAGCTTCTCCGTATGCCCCACAAGCCCAATCTTTATGGCAAAGTCAAAAACGCCAGAATAGTGATAAACATTAAGGACATAATGGTCTCTTGTTGTGCCATTATACTTCACGCTCTTATGGCGTATTGTTGCATTTATACCGAACCTTGCGAGCATGTCTTGAATGTCGCGGCACAGATGCTGGCTGTTACTGCTGTACTCAATGCCTTGTGTGCTGATACACCCGTCACAGGAGAACAGCACATTCAAGAACAGGGCCACACTGTCATTGGGCATCCTCTTTATCTCATCTGGCACAAACAAGGAGTTTGTGGTTGAGCCTTTGAACCCCAAGCGCTTTATAATCTCCATAGGATTAAAAGCACTTAACCCCTCTTTTATCTTCTCCTCGTACTTGTCGGAGGCCATCTTGACAGAGGCCTCTGTATCTACGCCGAGCTTCTGCCTGAAATAGTATGACATGGAGCTAATATATCTCTTGCGGTCACACTTCAATGGCTTGCGAGTAGATATGATGTACTCATATTTTGCGCCGTTGTGGAAGTTGAGGTTGTTCCTCTCGCAGATTTCCCGCATCAGCTCAACGATTTTGGGGTTGCCGTTGCTGACGATGTAGGTGTTCTGGCTTTTGTTTCCTTCTGCTATCCATATAGCCACAAGTCTAAGCATGTCTTCGGTGAGATAGCTCCCATAAAACGGGTCATAATTACCAGCAGAACCAATAAACTCGCCCACTTCCAACTCCTTCAATGGCTTCATGCCGTCAAAAGAAAGTATCTTATGATCGCCTGTAGCTATCAACGTGCGTCCTTTGTCTGTTGTGAGCTTGTAGCACATCTTCTCTCCGCTGTCCCATTTCGTCACTACAGGGCGCGTAACGAGACGATAGTCTTTATCAAGTGCCATAACATCATCGCCGACTTGAACGTCGCGTATAGGCTTTGTGATGCCGTCAGACATAAGCACTGCGCTGTCACCATCAAGGCAGCCAGGCACACCTGTAACTACCATAAGACGTTTAGTCTCGAAGCTCACGAGCTTGTCGAAGTTCTCATGACCTATCGTCCTGCCGCGCTGCAGGCCATGACGCCACATGGCGTCGAGCTCGTTCTCATAGTCGGCAAGGGAATAGATGCCGCCCACCTTCACCTCATGGGCGCCAGTGACACAGTTGCGCAACGACTCACTGCCGAACTCCTTCAACTGGTCGTTGGCGTCTTTGCACCCTGCGCTCCACTCAACCACCATGCAGCGCTCAGCACCGAAGCGGCGCACCAGCTCGTCACGCAACTCAAGGCCTTTCTCGTCGTTGTCCACGGCGATGTAGATGGTCGCCTTGTCGTCAAACCAGCCCTCCATGAAGTCGTCAAGCCACTCAAGGTTGGCATTGGCGCCGTTGGGAACACTCACCACATTCTCTATCCCCGCCTCTATGAAACTCAGCGCATCCCATTCTCCCTCAACTATGATGGCCTCTTCCTTGTCCTTGATGCCGTCGATGTTGTAGGGTATCAGCTCCGCGCCAGCGACCATCTTGAACTTCTTATCGCCTGTGCGGTACTTCACGTTGATGAGCTCGCCCTCAAGGTAGTACGGGAACTGCACGGTGTTCATCTCTTTGTTCGCCTGGGGCATGAACTCTTTGCCCTCGGCGATGTGCATCGCCTGCAACGTCTCAAGGGAGATACCACGCAGTGAGCAGTAGTTAATCAGTTTCTGACTTAACCCCGTCTCCTGAAGGGGACCGGGTCTGCGGTAACTCTTCTTCATCAGGATACGGCGGCCTTCGTAGCCCCGCAGTCCACCGCTCCATCCGCAGTAGTGACAGTGCCATACGCCAGTATCAAGGTTCACGCTCAACGACTTGTCCTCGGGATGCGAGCGGCCGCTGTTCTTGCAGTTCGGGCACACGCACTTGACGTTTCCGTTGCGCCGCCTGTAAGGAACTTTTATGCCGTATTCCTCAAATGTCTCTATCTTCTTTTCCATCTGTCATGTCTTATATGTCAGGCCCCCAGCGGCCTTGCTCCTGGTACCATATCGTTCCATGCCTGCGTGGGGGAGCATCCATCGGCACCTCTATCTCCTTGCCCGCCCTATTGCGGTACCACCGCCTGTTGTCCTTGAGGTATTCGCCGTGACCAAGGGTGTAGCCGGTGGCCTCGCCAAGGTCAAGGTACGGCATCGAGCGCAGCAGCCAGGTGCGGTTGCGCACATATCCGTTGTCGATGAACTCGCCCTGCTTGCACTGGTTCGTCACATGCTTTCTGAACGCCACAAGCAAAGCGGTGTAGTCCTTTATGCGGTAACCGCGCAGGCTGTAGCGGAAATTGCCGTCGTCAATGGCGGTCGCCATGAACCGCTCGAAGGTGGTCTCGAAAGTATCGCCGTCTTCTTTCTTTGTAAATAATAATTTATTATTATTTATTTCTTTCTTTTTTATCTCGGTGTCTTTTATCTCGGTGTCTTTTTTGTTTGTCGCATTTGGGACAAACCCTTTGTCCTTTTCGGGACAAACCCTTTGTTCTTCTGGCGACAATCCTTTGTCCTCAAAAGAACAATCCCCTACAAACACGCCTAATCCCTTGTCCGACAGGCGAAAAAAGGTGTAACACCCGCCTTTTCTCAGGAAGAGTTTCTCTATTAGCCCCTTTTCTTCCAGGCGGTCAAGGTACTTGGCGACGCCTCGCTTGTTCACCCCCAGGATAGGGAGCCACTCCAGCACCGCCGAGTAGGATATCCACACATATTCCTTGCCTCCTGCCGTCTTCTTGCTTGTGCGCTCCTCATTGCTCTTCTGGCGCACCACATCAAGCAGCAGCAGGTCGACAACCGTCAGCCCATAGCGCAGAGCCTGCGCCTGGTCTATCCCTAATATCGTCTCTTTCATCGCAGTATCGGCACTTTGTTCACGGTGATGCTTGGAGAGTAACGCCCCTGTCGCGCAAGAACACGCATCGCTCCCACCACATCGTCAAGCGGCAAACCCGTGGTCTTCATAATCTCATGGGCGTCTGCTTGAAAGGGAGCGGTGCCTTTGCTCTTCTTGCTCTGGATAAGTAGGGCGCACTCAAAGTCAACCTGTGAAATTATTTTCTCGTCTATCATGTCTCACGAATTAATATCCTGTACTTGTAATAGAGGAATTTCTTTCTCAGCACATAGTCCGCTTCCTTGCGGGTGTAGTCACTCTTAACGTCCTCGATGATGAACTCGCCATCCTCTATGTAGGTGAAGTCAGCGGTGTATACGCTGCGGTCAAGAATTGTCACGTCCTTGTAGACTGGCTCGGTGACAGTCTGCGAGAAGATTAATTTAGCACTCAAGTTGTGCAGTTTCGTGTAACTCACGGCGTCCTTCTTGGTTTTAAATCTCCAGGAACCGACGTTATCTTCGGGAACATAGTAGTACTTCACTTCCTTCTCCCTCACCTTCTCACGGCGGTATTGCTTGGGAGTCAACTCGAACTCCACCTGTCGTTTCAACTCGCTGATCTTACCTTGGCGCTCAAGTTCCAGAAGCTCCAGCCACCTTTCGTACTCCTTGATGCTGTCGTATTTCTCAACCGTTGAGAAGTCTATGCCGTGTTCAGCGCAGTAGAACTTGGCGTCATGCTCACTCCTGAAGCGATGTTCGTTGCCAGGAACAATCCACACCTTCTTTGCGAAAAACTTGTTTGCCATGTCAGTTCATGTTGAATTTGTTGATGTCGTCCACATCGTCGCCGCAGTGGTGTTGTTCCTCTATCTCATGCATTGCAACACCCACAGCCTTGAGGACGATGGTGCGCAGTTCCTCATGGTCCACCATGCCGCTCGCTAAAGCGTCTATCACATCATCGGCCTCGCCGTTCATTATCATGCCGCTTGCCCCGTCCTTCGTCAAGAGCATAAGGTAGGCATCCATTCTCTCGTCCAGCCACTCGCTCATGGCGAGGACTGTATTGTCAAAGTCTTTATTCTTGCTCATTGTCAATAATTCATTAAAATTTCCTCAAACTGCTCCAGCGTTATGTGCTTCAAGAAAACCTTAAAGAGAACATCTCTAACTCCCTTATACAGAGCCTCAAACTCATCACCTTTCATCTTGTCGAAAGCAATGCTCTTGGGAACTTCTACCCACGTCCTCAACTCAAGGTTAAACACCCTCTCGCAATGCCCTGCGGCGACTTGCAAAGTCTTGCGAAAACTCTCCTTTGTGCCGAAGAACTCGCGCTGACGCTCAGTGAGCAGGTCCCATGAGCAGTTGATGAGAGAGAAATATTTCCTGTGAAAGGCAATGTTACGCGGCACAGAGACCTTTGCCCGGTATACTTGGCCTATCTTGAGACGTTTCTTCTCGTCGTAGTCCTCGTCATACATGGGCTTCAACCCCTGTGCCGTGTTCATAAGCAACAGGTCCATTAGAATGGTAATTCGCCGTTAGACGCTGGCTGTGGTGCCTGATACTCGACCTTGGGGTCGGTGGTGGCGTGTGGCGCGTCGTCACGCCGTCCGCACAACTCCACGCCGTCGGCATACACGTTGAGGTTGGCGTAGGTTTTCCCATCTTTGCCCTGACTGAGCCTTACACTCAGCCGTCCGCACACTACCACGTCTTTGCCCTTCGACAGGAAAGGCTGTATGCCAGTGCTGTATGCCAGCACGTCATAGTAGGTGGTCACTTTCTTCTCTCCCTTTCCTTCGTTGCAGGCCACCTTGAACTTTACCTGCTGACGCTCGCCGAAGGTGACGAGTTCGGCATCTTTGACAAGATTGCCTCTAATAACTATTTGCTGCATAGTGTTATATGAATTAAAAAAAATGAATATCCAAAAGCGGTGAGCCCTGCCCTCACCGCAAACAAACCATTAACATAAACTAAATTCACAAAATGAAGTACTATGAAAAACACGACATGCCACCCACGGCAGGGGTGGGATGACTTTATTTCAATGCTATCTTGAAAGAACCCTTGCGGGCTGTGGTCTTCAGGTAA
>Ga0247611_10011047_pt1 | contig 10486 bp, 15 predicted proteins | sample 177DNAGHGhighgp2_FD_192422 | JGI IMG/M metagenome (GOLD analysis project Ga0247611, IMG submission 192422) | Sheep rumen microbial communities from Palmerston North, Manawatu-Wanganui, New Zealand - 1770 DNA GHGhigh gp2 | ecosystem: Host-associated > Mammals > Digestive system > Stomach > Rumen... | reverse complement strand
ATCACCATCGACGGCGGCCAGCGCACCACCATCACCACCAACACCAAGGCTGGCGTGCTTGTGGCTGGCGTGCCTCTCGGCATCATCGAGCAGATGATGATTGATGCCAACGCATCGACCTCCGCCTTGCAGGACAAGGTGATCTACATGACGCAGGCAATGGCTACGGCCATCGACTGGGACATGCGTCAAAGCGGCTGTGGCTGTCTGCCTTGGGAGCAGCGCGTGAACGGCATCCGCACCACTTCGTGGAACGGCATCCAGTACATCGCACTGCCCAAGTGGGACGAGTACATCAGCTACTTCGAGGGTGGCAGCAAGCCCTACCGCGCCGTGCTGACCAACCGCGACAACATCCTCATCGGCACCCCCGCTGGCGAGTTCGTACAGGACTTCGACATCTACTTCGACCCCATCAGCCGCAACATGTTCATGTATGCAACTGGTTTCATCGGAGCGATGCTGCTTAACGACAAGGCATTCCAGGCCGCATTCTAATCACCCATAAAAGTATTAGAATTATGGCTAATTTATGTGAATCAATCATCGCGAAGGACATCGACTTCGCATGTGAAGACCTTGTTACCAAGGGTCTCGAGGCCGACGGCCTCATCATGAACCGCAGCGACATCGACTTTTCTGCCACCGTCTTCAACTCCAGCAACCCGAACATCATCGAGACGCTGGTGTTGAAGAGCGGCAAGAAAGCCTATGAGGTGAGCCAGATGGGTAACACCCCGTTCACCGGCACCCAGTCCACCCTTGAGGTGGGCACTTACCGCAACACCTGGTCGCACAGCGTTCCCGTTGTCGTGCTTGCCAATGACCCCGACGTTGCCCACAACATCATCGACGGCCTTGCCAACGGCACATTCGTCATGATTCTGCGCAACAAGCACAAGGGTTCAAACGGTGACGGCGAGTACCAGGTCTATGGTTACACCCAGGGCCTTGTTGCCAGCGAGGGAACCAACGACAAGTACAGCGACGACACCGACGGCGGCTGGATCATCACCTTGCAGGAGACTGGTGCCCGCAAGAGCGCCATCTTCTACTTCAAGACTGATGCAACGACAACTGCCGCACAGTACGAGTCTTTGAAGACTGCTGCCGTCTGACAATGCAGAGCGAGTCATGACACACGACGAGGCTCTCGTTATTTTAGAAGAGTTAAGGGGGCACGGAAATGCCCCCTTTTCTTTAGAGCAGAAGCAGCTCATCGAGGAGCTCTACCCGCAGGTGATGGGCAGATACTTCAAGAAGACGAGCTGCCGAAGATGTTACCACGATGCCGTTATCGAGATGACGGTGAGATTAAGGAGAACGAGAAAGATGGAAGTTACAAAGAAATGCAATTACCACATGCGTGCAGGTTTCATCATCAATTCACCGCTGATTGATGACGGGAAAATCTACACCAACGCCAACCTCACTGACGATGTGGCCGCGAAATACCTTGAGATGTTCCCCGGCAAGCGTGATATGTTTGATGTCGTGCCCGAAGAGGAACCCAAACAGGCAGAAACGCCCGTGGAGGAAGAAGAGCCTGCAAAGGCAAGTGTTCAACCCGAAAAGGCCAAGAAGAAGGCCAAGAAGCACAAAAGATGAATGTCCAGCAAGTCAAGATGGCGCAGCCTCGCTATGACGTGAGGTTCGACAGCAACCTCAACATGCAACGCTGGGGAAAGGACAACCTGTACCCGCACCACATGCAGAGGCTTGCTGCAGCATCAGGGACAGCAGAGCTGTGCATCAACCGCTACTGCAAATTCATCGAAGGCGACGGTCTCCGTGACGGCCTTGCTGGTTATGGTGTGAACTCATCGGGAGCCACCGCTGACGACCTGCTGCATGCCCTCGTGAACGATGTAGCCCGTTTCTCGGGCTACGCCGTGCATGTCAACTACAATGTGCTCGGGCAGGCGACGGAGCTCCACCACATCCCCTTTGAACATTGCCGTCTCGAGGAGCCTGACGACTCGGGGCAGGTGCAGCACATCCTTGTGCATCCCGACTGGACTGGAAACAAAACACGACGTGGTGAGCGTGTGGCAGTCGACAGCCGCCATGTGTCGAGGCTCAACATCTTCAACCCCGACCCGCGTGTCGTCCGTGAGCAGATACTTATGGCTGGCGGCATTGACCACTACGAGGGGCAGGTGTTGTGGATGAGTACGGCAGGGGATGGTGTCTATCCCACACCAATCTATGATGCCGTCATCAGTGACATGTCCACCGAGGAGGGCCTCGGGAACATCAAGAACCGCAACGCCCGCAACAACTTCCTCACGTCGGCCATGCTCGTCACCAAGAAGGGCACACCTAAAGTCGACGAGAACGGGAACGAGGTCACCGAGCCGACGATTACCCCCGAAGACCTCGCAGCCTTCCAGGGAGACGAGAGGTGTGGCAAGCTGCTGCTCATCGAACTGGAGAATGCCGAGGACATGCCTGTTGTCGTGCCTTTCACCGCCAACAACTATGACAAGGACTTCACCGCCACTGATGCCTCGGTCGTCGAGCGCATATATGCCCAGTTCCATCAGGAACTGTTCTATGCTATCCGCTGCGGCAAGCTGGGCTTCAGCGGCACGGTGATGGCCGACGCATATACCTACTACGCTGGCGAGGTCACCAACGAGCAGCGCTTCATCAGCCGTGGGTTGACTGCCCTGTTCGCCGTATGGTATGACACCATCATGCACAATGTTGACACCAGTATTATTCCCATCAGATACGCAGGAGCAACCACCAATGTATAACGAGAAACGACAACTGCTGATATGGCCGGAGCAGTTCCGCGAGCTGGCACGGCCTGTGAGCATCCACACCGACGATGACGAGATTGCCCAGTTCATCCGCGAGTGCGAGGATGTGCATATCATTCCCGCTGTCGGCTGGCCGACAATGAAGAAGGCCACAGCCACCGATCCATGCGCCGAGGAATGGGGCGAAATCTATGACAAGGGGTTTAACCCCGTCGTCCTGCTTGACGGAGGCGAATACCAGCCCGTGGGTGATTGCGGGTGCAACGCGAGTGGCGAGATGCGTTACTGCAACGGGTTGCGTAAGGCACTGGCCTATTTCGTCTATGCCAAGATGCAGCGCAACGACGGCAGCATCATCGCCCGTGCGGGAGCCATGCAGCACAACGACCAGTATGCCTACCACACCAACGATGCAGAGCTCAAGCGCTACAACGACACGATGGATGTGGCAGAGAAGTACCTTGCAGAGTGCATCGAGTACGCCAACATGTATAAACCCGTAAAACGCCATGTGCGCGGCACCCGCTGCCGTGTGCATGTAGTAGGAGACTGAGATATGGCGAAGACCGTAATACTCCACATCCAAGGGAATGAGCTTTCGCTCATGTTTCCCATCGTTGAGATAGAACACATGCTCCAGGACGGGTATGTGACGAAGAACGAGACCGTCAAGAACATCAACGGCGACATCTGGGTTGTATTGAGTCGCGGGTCATTGATTCGCCAATACAAAGGCACGGCAAACCGCAACTATATCGTCTTCAACGACCACGGTCACCTGCCGTGTGGCGAATATGACATCACTGCATATTTCGACTACGTTTACGGCCACCTCAAATACCCGATGCGCTTCAAGCAGAAGGCAGTCCTCTCCGTTGTTGACACGACGGAGGAGGGGCAGAAGTATCAATCACCCGAATACGACGTTGTTGCCACTTACCCCGTCATCAAGGGGAGGGAATCAGCCGTCGTAATCGGCAACGGATATGTCCGCCTGTATGCAGGCAGAGGCCTGGATGCAGACATCGACGACAACTCAATAAACCTCCGTGCCGGTTACGGCAATTCAGAGGTCGAAATTGACGACAACAAAGTAAAAATCCACATAAACAATCAATAATATGGCATTAGATAATCTTCTTGAAGTATATGATGAGAACGGTGTCAAGCAAGACTACGACATCCTTGCTGATGACGTGAAGTTCTCGCCTGACGGCAAAGATCTGCCGACCAAGTTGGCGGAGATGCAGCAGTCCATCGACGAGGCTGGCCAAGTCAACGAGATCGTCATGAACGGCGAGCACTACACGCCGACGAACAAGGTCATCGACCTCGGCACGGTGGTAGGCGAACAAGGCCCTCAAGGCGAACAAGGGCCGCAGGGAGAAACAGGGCCACAAGGGCCTCAAGGCCCCCAAGGCGTGCAGGGTGTTCAAGGCCCCCAAGGTGAGACTGGTGAGACTGGTGCCCAAGGCCCCCAAGGTGAGACTGGTGAGACTGGTGCCCAAGGCGAGAAAGGTGACAAAGGCGATAAGGGTGATAAAGGCGACACTGGCGACACTGGCCCAGCTGGCCCGCAAGGTAACAGCGGAGTTGCCAGTGCTGACGGCGTGATTGTTGTGAACAATCTCACCGAAGGTGGCACTGATGTAGTTGTCGATGGTGTTACCAAGGTCAAGGTCTTGTCTGCCGAAATGGGCAAGGAGATAGGCGATGCGCTCAACGAGTTGCAGGGCATAGAAACATACGGCCCTGATGCCGAAAACGACCAAGATGGAAAGTACATCGTTAGCTCGTCTGGCGCATTCTACAATGACCCCCCTTATTCAGTGTCAAGGTTTATCCATCTTGATGCAGGGCAGACCATTAATGTTGATGTCCCATCTGGTCGTAGTTCAAGTTTCGTGATTGGAGTTGCCAAAGGTACTACCCATGCAGAAGGTTTCTACCCCTCCAACTCCGTTCCTTACGTCAGCGGAACAACACATTACTCTTTTACCGCTCCAGAAGGCGGTGTAGATGTTGCCATCGGCTACAAGACCACTGACGGATTTACTGCGACCATCGACAAAGGCAGTGCGACTGAACAACTTGAAGATGAGGTTGAACAACTCAATAGCCGCATTGATGATTCGCTTGCAAGGCTTGATGGCATTGAGATACCATTTACCGAAAGCGGATACTACCAAGTTGACTTTACCACATGGCAGGCAACATTACAGAGCAATCCGTCTTACATTAATACTGGCAAGCTGACGATTGCCGATTACAAGGCATTGTTGTTTACAGGATACCTTAAACAATATCCGTTATATTATGCCGCAATCTTCTTCGACAGCAGTGACAATGTGGTGGGTGTTGATGCAAAACCTTATGCCACGCCTGTTGGTGACGTGTTCGGTGAAGTGTTCTATAAGAACCTTGATATCCTCAACAGGGTTCCATCAGGAGCGGTAACGGTGATTGCCCAGTGCGACAATCGCCAGCCCTACAAACTTGTCGGCTATCCCGAAGTCCCCTATAACTTCATTCAGAAGGACTGGAAAGGGGATTCTTACGGGATAAAGGGTGACGGTGTTGCTGATGACACCGCTGCGTTGCAGAGCATGATATCTGCTACCCGTGGAGAGGTGAACCTTGACGGAGGCAAAATATACCGCATCACCGCCCCGCTGAAGATACATCCCCGCTACATCACCAAGTTCAACGGCAACGGAGCAACCATCATACTTGACGCGGGGAACACTGACGACATGGTGGCTCTTGATGTGGTCGGCAACTTCACGGGAGACGCAAGCACTGGCGGCAAGACCAAGGAAATCATGCTGGCATCGTCCTTTGTCATCGAGGATGTGCATATCACTTCGGCTAAAGGTTGGGGGTATCTCACTGGTGCCACCGCTGCCAACTTCGGCGGCAACGGCAATGGCACAGGTATCAAGATAAAGAATTGTTTCGGTGCGATTGTAAGAGGATGCCATATCTATTTGATGGGCAACGGCATTGTGCTCGACACCTTGGGCCGCAATCTCATCATCGAGAACAACAACATCTGGGCAATCGCATTATCGGGCATTGAGTTCGGCAATAGCCTTAGTCTGCACCAAGTGAACATCAGCAGCAACCACATCAGTTATTGCAAGTATTGCATCTACTTCAACAACCCGAAGCAGATTGCCAACATCCAAATCACCGGCAATGACATCGAGGTCGGCAACGACTTCCCGGTTGATACGGCGATGGCAGACAAGCGTTGCATCATTGCGGAATGCACCAACAACACACAGGTATTGTATGAGATTGCGGTCGCAGGCAACACCATCCAGGGCCACGGAAATGCTGCGGGGGCAACTTACCTTGTTGACATTATCGGGAAAAACGATATATCACTGTCCCTCACTGGCAACCACTTGAGCAACTGCGCTGTCGCCGCTGTCAAGATACAGACCGCCAACAAGATTGCGATATCGGGCAACAACGTCAACAACACTGGCGGCCACATCTACCTCAGCGGAACCGTTGGCATCCTCAGCATCAGCGGCGAGACGTTTGCGCCGTACACTACAGGCAAGTACCTGCTTGACACCGCAAACGATGCCGCGATAACGAATTTGTCGGTAACTGGATGCGTGGCAAGCAATGCGGCGGTGCGTGTTCAGGGCACTCTCGACTATATCAGCGTTGTCGGCAACAACCTTGGCGGTGGTTCGGTGAGCGTTGGAACTGCGACACATAAACAAGTTGAAAACAATATCTAATTATGACTGACAGGATTAAGCACATAATGGCGGGGGCGCTCATCGCAGTGGCGGTGGGCATACCCTGCTATATCAATAGCAACGACCTCTTTGCGGGGTTGTGGGCTTGTTTGGCTGGCGTTATCGCCGGCATCGTGAAAGAGTGGTGCGACAACAATACCGAGGGCAACGAGTGGAGCTGGCGAGACCTCGGCTACACCTGTATCGGTGTGGCGGTGGCCATGCTCGTTGTCATCGGTCTGCACTTCGGGAGGGGATAGGCGATGTTCAGGGAGTACATATCAATTCTGAACGGTCTGCCCATCATGTACCTCATCGTGGTGGTAGCCATGTGCGTGGTCATCGGTGCCATGTGCATGGATGCCGCTTTCGGGTGGAGAAAAGCGAAGTTGAGAGGCGAGGCGAGGACGAGTTACCTGTTCTCACGCAGCATCACCAAGTTCGCCTTGTATGAGGGCGTGATGTTTATCTCGGCTGGCATCGACACGCTTATCCACTTCGTGTGGGCACAGTTCTCATCTACAAGTGTGTATTGCGTACCCATCGCCAGCAGCCTTGTGGCCATCACCCTGTGCATCGTCGAAATCTGGTCGATGCATGAGAAGGCCGAGGAGAAGACCCGCAAGAACATCACCCACGCCATCGAGGTAGTGGCCGATGCGCTGAACAAGGAGCAGGCTGTGGAAATCGCAAAACACATCATCGACAAAGCAAGCGAGAGCGACAATGAAACTGTCTAAAAACTTTTCTTTAGAGGAGTTGGTGTTCAGCATCACCGCCAACAACCACGGCATCAACAACACCCCGAATGCCGAGGTTAAGGCCGCCCTCAAGCAGCTGGCGGTGGAAGTATTGCAGCCTATCCGTGACGCATGGGGTCAGCCCATCGTGGTGACGAGCGGCTACCGCTGCCCGAAGCTCAACGCTGCCGTGGGAGGCGTGAAGGGCAGCCAGCACCTGCTTGGTCAGGCTGCCGACATCAAGGCGACAAACCCCAAGGACAACGGGAAACTCCACGCCTGCATCAAGGAACTGGTGCAGTCCAAGAAAATCAACGTGGGGCAACTGATATGGGAGTACGGCAGCAAGACATGCCCCAAGTGGGTGCATGTGTCCCTGCCCCGTATCGGCAAGCCTAACAACCAACTGGTATATTACTATTCATGAGCAAGGGCAGCGAAAATAGAGCATTCCTCGGCGTGGCGTGCATCGCCATGATTGTCGATGTGCTTTTCCTCGCCATTGCATTGCTTTGCATAATACTCGATACGCTATGACACTAAACAAGACCCATCTTATTGTATTCGTGGTCGGTGTGGTTATCGGCGCTCTGTGTGGCTTTTTTACCGCAAAGGGTATCTATGACCGACCCATTGAGGAAAGCGTCACACGCGACACCGTAACACTCCATGACACCATCCCTGAGTATCTGCCAGCGCCAAAGGACAGCGCACATGTCAAGTGGGTAACGAGGTGGTTACCCGCCATGTGGCCGCGGCAGAGCCGCGACACAGGGAACCTGGAGAACCATATTGCTGACGCCGGCATTATGGTACACGACACGGTGGCTGTTGAAGTGCCGATTACCAGCAAGCACTACGGCAACGAGAATTACGATGCTTGGGTAAGCGGGTTTGAGCCTTCACTGGACAGCATCAAGGTCTATCAGAAGACCGAGTATATTACCGAGACCGTCACAAGAAGCAAGCCCCCCAACAGGTTTACCGTAGGTATCCAGGGCGGCTACGGCTACGGGTTCAAGAGCAAGACCTGGGAGCCCTATGTCGGGGTAGGTATCGGGATAAGGATATTCTAGTTCGTTTGTTTATTCATAATAGAAAGGGGGATTTAGTTTTAAGTTAATGTTAGTCCCGCCACCATCAGTGATGATCGTGGCGGTTTTTCGTGCCTAATCCTACCGAAAACCACTAAAAAATATATTTTTTGATATTTTTTTTGTGAAAATATTTGGTGGTATATAAAATTTGCTATATCTTTGCAGTGTCAAAATAATATTACTAACAATTAAAACAACAAGATTATGAAGACAAATCACTATTCAAAGACAGCCAAGAACCTTAGCAATATCAGTGTTCTTGCAGACCATGCCAGCAACTGCGGCAACATCAACGAAGAACAGCACAAAGAGTTGAAAGAGAAAACCCGTGAGGCTCAACTTGACAATTTGTTCGCTGCAATGGCAGCATACTGTCAAAAGTAACCAACCGGGGGCAGCACCCCTGCCCCCATTCTATAAACGTCAAAATAAAATTACTACTATGAAACTGAATTATTCGACATCAGAGATTAATGCCAATTTCAAGATTAAGGTCTTTGGCATGGTGAACGGCAAGAAGGTCAACACCCTCGTCGGTGTGTCTGGCCTCATCAAGATGCTCGACGGGGCAATCGACCTGGTTAACCGCCTTCTCGATCGTGCCTTCAGCAGCAAGGGCGACAAGTGCGTCTGCAAGTTACGCAGGGGGTTACAAATTAGTTTTTACGTTTTCTAATTCAACATTATAAAAGTTGCGCACGACACGGACTAAGTGCATTTGATTATGGAAACAAAAAATAGATTAAAAGGTACAATTTCAATAGAAGATGTTGCCGATGGGCTTGGGCATGGTCAAAATTTTATATTTGACATTGAACACCTTGAACGGGCATTAGAGGATAAATTCAACTCAGCCCTTCTCTATGTTTCTATTGGGGATTGCTTGTTCCTTCAAAATTATAAGGACATGCGGACTGGAGAAGAATTTGACCTCATTTTTGAAGTAAAAGGGAAAACGTGGTATTGTGATGAAGGCTTTGATTTTACTATTTTTGTTTATTTATTTGAATGTGATTGACAATGAATGAAGTAGCAAAACAAATCGGCCAGCGCATCCAGGAACTCCGCAAGGAGGCTGGCCTCACCCAAGCCCAGCTTGCCGAGAAGTGCGGAATGGCACAACCCAACATCGCCCGCATCGAGGCGGGAACCTATGCCACCAGCATCGACGTGCTGTCCCGCATAGCAGAGGCACTGGGGAAGAAGATTGAACTGGTATAATGCAGCCCCTGCACCGACCAAAGTGACTGAGCCGTATTTCTACGGCTCTTTTTTGTTGTTTCGAAGAAAATGCCTACCTTTGCGACATCACGTCGTGAGACGGTTACTTTAGTAATTTTATTTTGACCTGCCCCGACCAAAAATCGGGGCATTTTTTGACGCTTTTGGTGCTGATTTGTTGCTAACGGAAAAAAGAAAAACCGCCAACCCGCTATCAATCAGCGGTTTGTGCGGCTCAATCATGTTTAACCCTAAAGAACGGGGAATATTTAACGAAAAGGTAACGAATAGGTAATATATCGGGGCATGGGTGGGGTTTCTTGCCGTTCAGTTTACCCTATCGTTACCATATTATTATATATTTTTTTGTTGCTATTTTGTTGCTATTGCCTATCTTTGTCGCCAAAAGGTCAAAAAATCATGAAACAGCCCGTCAGATTACGACAAAGGAAAATGCCGTCAGGCAACACTTCACTTTACCTGGACATCTACCACAAGGGAGTGCGGACATACGAATATCTGCACCTGTATATCATGCCCGAACACAACCGAAAAGACAAGGAGACCAACAAGCAGACGATGATGCTGGCCGAGGCCATCTGCGCCAAACGCCTCGTCGAGGTGAGAAACGGCCAGTATGGTTTCAAGGAGGCTGTGGCCGTTCCGCTGCGTGACTATGTGCAGCGCATCATCGACACGAAGAACGGCAGCACACAACGCAGGTATGAGGCTCTTGCCAACATCCTGCAAGGCTATTGCCGCAGAAGTATGTTGATCACCGACATCACCCCGGCATGGTTCTCGGGGTTCCTGACCTACATGGGCAAGCAGGGCTTCGCCACGAACACGCTGGCGGTCTATGTGGCCACCATGCGCTACATCGTCAACCAGGCGCACCGCGA
>Ga0247611_10011046_pt1 | contig 10487 bp, 11 predicted proteins | sample 177DNAGHGhighgp2_FD_192422 | JGI IMG/M metagenome (GOLD analysis project Ga0247611, IMG submission 192422) | Sheep rumen microbial communities from Palmerston North, Manawatu-Wanganui, New Zealand - 1770 DNA GHGhigh gp2 | ecosystem: Host-associated > Mammals > Digestive system > Stomach > Rumen... | reverse complement strand
CTTTAGAATTACACAAACCACCGTCAAGATGTTTTGAGATGGGCGAGAATGGGGTCATAATGGCCGGAGATAACTGGATATACAAGTATTATCAGGGCATCAGAAACGGGACGTACACCGTAGGCAAGTGGATAAGCCTGTTATATGAGCAGATCATTAGAGACCTCGAGGCGAAGCGATACTTTTTCGACCAGAAGAAGGCAAATGATGCAATCGAGTGGATAGAATCACATTGTTTTCATACCGAAGGCCCGCTCGCGCCTAAGCACCTCACACTCGAGATATGGCAAAAGGCTTTTTATAGCTGTATCTATGGACTCGTTGACACGAAGGGACAGAGACAGTTCCGGGAGGTGGTACTTCTTGTGGGGCGAAAGAACGGCAAGACAAAGATAGCCTCTTCATCGGGCGAGTACACATGGAGGCTCGAAGGCGGTTTTGGTTCGAGGGTATTCTGCATAGCACCGAAGCTTGACCAGGCTGACCTCGTTTATAACGACATATGGATGATGACCACGCTGGATCCGGAGTGGCAAGAACTCAGGGACACAGTCAAAGAACTTGACGCCCAGCATCGCAAGATTCACGATGACTCAATGCTGGCAAGACACCGACAATCGGACTTATCCATTCCGGGCACGAACAGCACTGTAAAGAAAATAGCATTCAGCGCAAAGAAGTCAGACGGATTCAACCCATCACTCGCTATCTGTGACGAGGTCGCTGCGTGGGCAGGCGATGCCGGTCTGAAGCAATACGAGGTAATGAAGTCCGGAATGGGCGCAAGACCTGAGGGCATACTGCTCAGCTGCACGACAGCCGGTTACATATCTGACGGAATATACGACGAGTTGATGAAGAGGTCAACTCGTTTTTTATTAGGTGAATCAAAAGAGAGAAAACTGCTGCCGTTCCTTTACATGATCGATGACATCGAGAAGTGGAACGACATCGATGAACTGCGGAAGGCTAATCCGAACTTAGGCGTTTCGGTCTCGGTCGATTATATGCTCGAAGAGATAGCAATCGCGGAGGGGTCGCTAAGCAAGAAGGCTGAGTTCATGTGCAAATACTGCAACATCAAACAGAACTCAAGTCTTGCATGGCTCCCGGCTACATCAGTATCAGCTATAAGCGGCCCGGCAATAGATATGGAAACGTTGCGCGGATCCTATTGTGTTGCGGGTCTTGACCTGTCGCAGACAACAGATTTAACGGCTGCGGTCGTTATTGTTGAGAAGTCCGGGCGATTGAATGTTCTGGCACACTTCTGGATGCCAGCCGAAAAGATAGACGAAGCAATGGAGCGTGATGGTGTTCCGTACTGGACATATGTCAAGCGCGGATTTTTGTCTCTTAGCGGTGATAACTTTATCGACTATCACGATTGTTACAACTGGTTCACATCGCTTCTGAGCGAGCACGAACTATATCCGCTTAAAGTCGGTTATGACCGATACTCCGCACAATACCTCGTGAAAGATCTCGAAGCAGCGGGCTTTCAGATGGACGATGTTTATCAGGGTGATAACTTGTGGCCTGTCCTTCAGGAAATGGAGGGGCTGATCAAAGACGGTCAGCTATACATCGGCAACAATGACCTCCTGAAAATGCACCTCTTAAATGCAGCGGTCAAGATCAGCACCGAACGCGGAAGAGGCCGACTTGTAAAGATAAACCAAACAGCACGAATCGATGGAACGGCTGCGCTTGCGGATGCGTTATGCGTCAGACAGAAATGGTTCGGTGAAATAGGAGCACAACTTAGAAATGAATAGGAGTAATTAAATGTCACTATTCGATTGGATATTTCGCCCGGATGAGGCGAAGAAGTCACAGGATGCGTTAAAAGACGCATATACAATGTTTCGCACACTCACGGCATATCGCCCGGTATTCACAAGCTGGGGCGGTGCCATCTACGAAAGTGAAATAGTCAGAGCTGCGATTGACGCGAGAGCGAGACACATATCAAAGCTGAAAGTCGAGCTGATAGGGTCGGCAAATCCATCTCTTCAGTCAAAGCTCAGGCAAGGCCCGAATCAGTGGCAGACATGGAGCCAGTTCCTTTATAGGGTCAGCACCATACTCGATATAAACAACACGGCGTTCATTGTTCCTGTGTTTGATGAGAGGATGATAATAACGGGTCTGTATCCTGTGCTCCCTCATCGGTGCTCATTACTGGAGTATGATGGCGAGCTGTGGCTTCGTTATCAGTTCACGCATGGTGAGATCGGTGCGGTCGAGTTCCGTAAGTGTGCAGTCCTGACAAGGCATCAGTACAAGAGCGACTTCTTTGGAGATCCGAACACAGCCATCGAAGACACGATGAAACTGATCCACATACAGAACCAGGGCATTGAGGAGGCGGTCAAGAACACATCGACATTCCGGTTCATGGCACAACTTGCAAACTTTGCAAAGCCTGAAGACCTCGCGAAAGAACGTAAGCGTTTCACGAAAGAGAACCTTGCGACAGAATCGGAAGCGGGCGGTTTCCTGTTGTTCCCGAACACTTACAAGGACATAAAGCAGATAGACGTCAAGCCGTACACCGTAGATCCTGACCAGATGAAGGCTATCCGCGAGAACGTTTATAACTATTACGGCGTTAACGAGGATGTTCTTCAGAATAAAGCATATGGTGATGCGTGGTCAGCATTCTATGAGGGCGCGATAGAACCGTTTGCAATTCAATTCAGTGAAGCAACCACAAAGGCTCTGTTCTCCGAGCGAGAAAGGGCACAAGGGTCACAGCTTATGCTGACAGCCAACCGGCTCCAGTATATGAGCAATAACGATAAATTGAATGTCTCGAGTCAGCTTCTTGACCGGGGCATTTTTAGTATCAACGATGTCCGCGAAATATGGAACCTTCCGCCGGTCGAAAACGGAGACCAGCGCGTGATCAGAGGCGAGTATTATTCTGCGGATGAGAAACTGACACCAACGGAGGACATAAACGATGGCAGTCAAGAATGATAGAGAATACAGAGATATGACTATGGAGATCCGTTCGGCTGAGACTGAAGAAGTCGAACAGGAGGAAAGAAAAGTAGTCACGGGATACGCCAGCACGTTCAATGAACCGTACACACTGTATGAGAACGATGACTGGCGTTTTAACGAGGTCGTAGATGCGAGAGCGTTCGACAACACGGATATGTCGGATGTCATTATGCAGTACGACCACGAAGGAAGGGTATTCGCAAGAATGTCCAACAACACTCTGACAGTTATCCCTGATGAGAGGGGATTACTGATAGAAGCGGATCTCGGTGGTACCGAGCTGGGACGCCAGCTTTTCGAGGAGATTCGCGGAGGTTATACGAACAAGATGAGCTTCGGATTCACTGTTGATGGTGAAGAGATCCGCGACATGAAGGATGCGGATGGCAAAGACCTCACAGTGAGAACGATCACATCGGTTCGTAAGCTTTATGACGTTTCTGCGGTTTCTTTACCAGCCAATGACGCTACATCGATCAGCGTCAGAAGTCTGACCGACGGAGAGATCGAGCGGATTCGAGCGGAGCGACTCGAAGCTGAAGCACTGGAACTGAGGCGTCGCAAGTTATTGGCAAGAGCAAAACTCAACGGAGGTCAGTAATGACAAGAGATGAAATCATGATGCTTGATGCAGAGCAGATTGACGCCCGTTCCGCAGAGCTTGCTTCCGAAATCGAGATCGCTGAAACCAACGAGGCTATGGACGCTATTCAGTCAGAGATGGAAGCAATCGAGGAACGCAAGGCACAGATCAGGCTCGAAGTCGAGCAGAGAAAAGCAGACATGGCTGCTGTCATCAAGGGGCAGGGCAATGTCATCGAAGAAGTTAAAGACGAAAGGAAAGTCAACACAATGGAAATGAGAAACACACCTGAGTACATCAACGCATACGCTGAGTACATCAAGAGCGGAAACGACATGGAGATTAGAAAGCTCACTTCTGAGAATGACACAACTCCAAACGGAACCGGTACTGTAGCAGTTCCTGAGTTCGTTTACGACATCGTTAAAACCGCATGGGAAAGAGAAGGCATCATGTCTCTCGTTCGCAAGAGCTATCTCAGAGGCAACCTGAAGGTCCAGTTCGAGATCAGCGGTAGTGATGCTGCTATTCACGCTGAAGGCGATACAGCAGTAAACGAAGAGAACCTTGTTCTCGGAATCGTTACACTCGTACCGCAGAGCATCAAGAAGTGGATCTCAATCTCTGACGAGGTTTATGACCTCAGAGGCGAAGAGTTCCTGAGATACATCTACGATGAACTGACATACAGAATCGCAAAGAAGGCAGCCGACACACTGATCGCAAAGATCGAGGCTTGCGGAACAGTTTCGACTACAACTTGCCCGGGAGTTCCTAAACTCAAGGCGGCAAGCCCAGCACTCGGAACAGTAGCCGCTGCTATGGCTATGCTGAGCGACGAGGCGGCTAATCCGGTAGTCATCATGAATAAGGCTACATGGGGAGCGTTCAAGGCTGTTGAATACGCTGGCAGCTTCCCGGTTGATCCGTTCGAAGGCCTGCCTGTTATCTTCAACAACACCGTTAAGTCGTCTGCTGCTGCAACAACCGGCGAGACTTATGCAATCGTTGGAGACCTCGGTCACGGCGCACTTGCTAACTTCCCTAACGGTGACGGTATCGACTTCAAGTTCGATGAGCTCAGCAGAAAGAAAGAAGACCTTATCGAAGTGCTCGGACGTGAGTATGTCGCTCTCGGCGTAGTTGCTCCTGACGCATTCGTTAAGATCACGAAGTAATTCGAGTATCAGCAAATTAGGAGGTGACTGATATGAGAAAAATTCTGATCGCGGTGCCGTGTATGGACCAGCTCCCGGCACAGTTCGCGCATTCGCTGGCAACACTTACATCATACGGAATCGAGGACACACAGATTTCCATCTGGTTCAACCTCGGTTCCTTGATTTACACCAGCCGTGACCAGATAGCGAAGAAGGCTTTGCTTGATGAAGCGGATCTCGTTATGTGGTTTGATTCGGACATGGTGTTTAATCACGACACGTTAAAGAGAATGCTTGAACATATCGACAATGGGGCTGATATGGTGACGGGCATCTATTACAGACGGACGCAGCCGTTTTCGGCGGTGGCATTCGATAAGATGGACCTGAACGAAGAGGGCACGGCTTTTGAATGGACAGAGTTCGATGAGATACCGAACGAGCCGTTCGAGGTCGGTGCTTGCGGTTTCGGGTGCGTCCTGATGAAGACGGAGATATTTGTTGCTGTGTTCAGCAAGTTCGGGCAGATGTTCACGCCGATAGCAAACTGCGGCGAGGACATCGCGTTCTGCTGGAGGGCAAGACAGTGCGGATACAAGATACTTGCAGATCCGTCTATCGGACTCGGGCACGTTGGGCACACGGTCATCACGAAGGAATTTTTCGATAACTATCAGTTAACTCTAAAAGCAAGAGCGGAGCGGGGCGAATAACCTCGCTCCTGTTGTGAGGTAATTATGGCTACACTGGACAAGGTGAAAATGGGGCTGCGTATATCGACTACGGCCTATGATGAAGAACTCACGGATCTGATAACGGCGGCGCAGCTTGATTTGGGTATTGCGGGTGTCGAGGTTCCGTCAACTCTTGATGAGATCGTGACAAGAGCAATCATCACATACTGCAAAATGTCGTTCGGTCTGCCTGAGGACTATGACCGACTCAAAATGTCATACGATGAGCAGAAGGCTCAGCTCGTAACAGCCACAGGATACACCGATTGGTTGGAGGCGTAAGATGTATGACTCAATTGCAACGCTAAAGGGCGCACCGATTACCACATATGACGAATACGGCAACGAGGTCATCACTTATACCGATAACGAAGTCTATGTGATGCCTCGTGGCGTATACAATGCGGAGTTCTACAATGCGGCCCAGGCGGGACTTCATCCGTCCATAACGTTCGTGCTGACGAATAAAGCGGATTACAATGGCGAGCGTCTTATTGAATGGGAGGGCAAGTCATACAACGTAATACGCACCGACTGGAACGCACAGCGGGACAGCATCAGCCTAATTTGTGAGGAGCGTGTTCATAATGGCTAAAACCGGAAGCGTAACGGCTCAAATGACAGATCTATTAGATGAGGTCAACAAGGATATTGAAAGATCCGCGAAGACAAACATTCAGACGGTCGCCAAAGAGTCGGTTCAGAAGCTGAAGAACACTTCTCCGGTCAAGTCGGGTTCATATGCAAAAGGGTGGGGCGTAAAACGTCAGGGAGACATGGACGTTATCGTTCACAATCGAACTGATTATCAGCTCACACATCTGCTTGAGAACGGGCACGTTATACGCAATAAAAAAGGCACCTACGGACGCACTCACGGCATCAAACACATTAAACCCGTCGAGGAGTGGGCCATTGACGAACTGCCTCGGAGAATCATTGAGGATATACCATGAGCATTTATCAGACACTACAGAGCACCGGCCTTCCGTGTGCTTATTCGCATTTTAAGACGAAACAGAGTCCACCGTATATCGTTTATATCGGCAACGGGCAGAACGTCATGGAGGCGGATAATACGCACTACTGGAGGCGAAACCAGTATCAGGTCGAATATTACTTCACAACTAAAAACGAACAGAACGAAGCCAGCATTGAGGACGCACTTCTCGGAGCTGGCTATTTATATGACAAATCCGAGGACATCTTCATCGAGGATCAGGGTGTGTTCGTGATTTATTACTACATCTAAGGAGAAACAAATGGCAAATAAAGTCGAATTTGGTATCTCGAATCTGTACGTCGGAACTTATACAGTAGGCACTACCGGAACAGTAACTATGGGCACACCTTACCATCAGGCGGGAGCCATATCCTTCAGCCCGGAGGAACAGAGTGAGTCCAATAACTTCTATGCCGATAACGTGATTTACTGGAGCGGATATTCCGGCGGCACTTTCGAGGGCGATCTTGAAGTCGCAAAGTTCGATGACACATTTAAGACTCAGTTCCTCGGATACATCCAGAAGGCATCCGATGGCGGTCTGGCTGTTGTCAAGAACGCAACAAAGCCAAAAGTATATATTGCTTTTCAGGTTGAAGGCGATGAAGAGTCTCGCAGAATCATTATGTACAACTGCTCACTCGGCGGCATAACAAGAGAGTATGCAACAGAAGAGGAGAGCATCGAACCGGCAACGGAAACTATCGCTGTTACAGTCGCAGGAGACAACAAGACGGGCATCTCAATGGTCTCATACAATCAGGCTACATCGGGATACAGTACGCTCTTTACGAATCCTCCGGCTCCGACAACCACTTAATTAAAACGGGGCGGGGCTGTTATGGCTCCGCTCCATTTTTCATAGGAGGTGAACATGGAAAAAGTTATCAAGATTGGAAAGAAAGAAGTCCGACTCAATAACAATGTAGCTTGGACTATGGAATATAGAGATCAGTTCGGAAAAGACATTCTCCCCGCGATAATGCCGCTTTTGGCCTCAATGGTCGAGGGTGTTTCTACTATTATGGCGGATGCAACTGATAACGGGGAGCTATCCACATCGAGCATAGCCGAAGCACTTCAGGGAAGAGCGTTTGATGTTCTTATGCCAATGTTTCAGGCTGAGTTCGTGGATCTTGTTGTGAATGTTACATGGTCGATGGCAAAGGCAGCAGACGATGATATCGAGCCTCCGAAGAAATGGGTGAGACAGTTCGAAGATTTTCCGCTCGATATAGTAGGCCCGGCTGTTTTTGACCTTGTTTTAAAGGGATTTGTAAGCTCAAAAAACTTGAAGAGGCTGAAGAAAATAAGCGAAAGCATAAAGACTCTTCAGCCGACATCAAACTCGACGACATCATCCTCGCAGGACTCGAACGAGGATTAACAATTACAGATATCCGTCGGATGCAGCTCGGACAGGTAGTCGACTTTTGCATCAGCTATAACGAGAGGCAGAAGGCAGCGGAGAAGGCGCAGAAACGCGCAGAAAAGCACGGAACTAAACGCAAGGCATCACAGAACGATATAAACGCGTTCTTTGGTTAGAGGTCAAATAAATGGCGGGAAACATTAAAGGGATCACGATTGAGTTTCAGGGCGATACCACGAAACTCGATAAGGCCCTCAGACAAATCAAGAATAGTACGAAGGATATTGACGCGGAGCTGAAGCAAGTCAACAAGGCTCTCAAGTTCAATCCGACATCGGTCGAACTCTGGCGGCAGAAACAAGACCTTCTAAAGCAGAAAATCAAAGAGACCGAAACAAATCTGAAAGAGCTCAAGAACATACAAGCCCAGATGGACGCGAGTGGGGTCGACAAAAACTCTGAGGCTTATAGGCGCGTATCGCGTGAGATCATCGAGGCTGAGTCGAAGCTCAAGACGTTCAACACCGAGCTCAGGAAGGTCGGTCAGGTCAATCTCCGGGCGATGTCCGAACAGTTCAAGGACATGGGCAACAAACTCACGGCTGCGGGCAATGCTATGAGGGGCCTTTCGACTGCGGCGGCTGCTGTTGTAGCTTCAATCGGTGCGTTAACAGTCAAGTCCGGCAAGTGGGCTGATGACATCAATACAATGTCGAAAGTTTATGGCATCGGGACGAGAGAGCTTCAACAGTATTCGGCGGCGGCTGAGCTTGTGGATGTCGATGTCGAAACGATCGCGAAGTCACACGTTAAGCTCGAAAAAACGATGTACGCTGCTGCAAATGGTTCAAAGACACAGGCTGAGGCGTATGACAAACTCGGAGTGAGCGTTACAAACGCAGACGGAACACTACGCTCAAGTGACGATGTTTTTCAGGACGTGATCGCCGCTCTCGGTCAAATGACAAACGAGACGGAGAGAGACGCAATCGCTCAACAGCTTATGGGAAAATCTGCGGCTCAGCTAAATCCGCTCATTGAGGACGGAGGCGAAACTTACAAAAACCTCGCTGAAACGCTGGCGAAGTACGATCTCGACTACATTGATCAGGAAACGCTCGACCAGGCTAACGCGTTTAATGACTCGCTCGACACGATTAAGGCTGTCGGAATGGTCGCTTTCCAGCAACTCGGAACACAGCTCGCGTCATATCTCGCACCGGCAATGGAAAAGGTCGTGGATCTCGTTGGACAGATCGCGGGATGGTTCGCGAACCTGTCACCGGAGACACAGGCACTCATTGCTGGTATAGCGGGGTTTGTAGCGGTACTGGCTCCGCTTCTTCTCGGGCTCGGAAAAGTATCGTTTGCTATCAGTTCAATTATTTCACTCGTTGCGACAGTAGGACCGGCAATCGGTGGAGTATTAGCAACAATGGGACCGATTGTAGCTGTAATTGCTGCGGTAGTCGCTGCTGGTATTCTGCTCTATAAGAATTGGGACACAATAAAGGCTAAGGCTATTGCATTTGCGAGCGGAGTAGTCGCAACATTCAACTCGCTAAAAGCAAGGGTGATGGCAACGTTTAACGCTATCAAAACGGCAATCGTTACACCTATAAATCAGGCTGTAAATCTTGTCAAAGCAGGCATAAACAGACTCAAAGCAATAATAAACGGGGCAAAGCTGAAGCTCCCGAAGATAAAACTCCCGCATTTCAAAATATCAGGAAAGTTCTCGCTGACACCTCCTTCAGTCCCGAGGGTCAGCATTTCGTGGTATAAGACCGGTGGTATTTTTGATCAGCCAACTATCGCGGGTATTGGTGAAGCGGGTCCCGAGGCTGTAGTTCCTCTGGATACACTTTGGAAGAAACTCGACAACATAGCAGAGGCATCTCAAGGCAGTAATATCGTTATAAACGTAAATGGAGCCAACAAGGACCCGAGAGAGATTGCAGAAGAAGTCAGGCGGATTCTTATAAGAGAAACAAATCAGAGGAGATTGGCATGGCAATAACTCCAACAGGAAACATTTTTAAAGGCTTGGAGTTCGATGGGGTGTCCTCAAAGGACTACGGCATTTATATAACAGGACGCGCTGTTTATAACGCACCAAAAAGATCTGTTGAAATGATATCCATTCCTAACAGAAACGGAGCTTTTGCGCTGGATAAAGGCTACTTTGAGAACGTTGAAGTCACATATCCAGCAGGTGTGTTCGCGAGCAATGAAACAGACTTCGCAGCAGCTATATCTGACTTCAGAAATATGCTCTGCTCAAAGCGAGGTTATTGCAGACTCTCGGACGAGTATAACCCGGATGAATATCGAATGGCGGTCTATAAGGACGGCCTTGAGGTAGATGTGAAAGCACTCAAGGCAGGACAGTTTGACATCACATTTGAATGTATGCCGCAGAGATGGCTTACATCGGGCGAGTCGAAGATCACGGTGGCAGACGGAGACACGATAACGAACCCGACATTGTTCGAATCACATCCGCTTCTGGAGGTAGAGGGGTACGGACACATTTCGATTGATGGCAACACGATTCTACTTGACGATGGCGACTACGGCGAGACAGTAACGACACCGTATGTAAGCTCACAGGCAAGCGGGG
>Ga0247611_10011044_pt1 | contig 10490 bp, 3 predicted proteins | sample 177DNAGHGhighgp2_FD_192422 | JGI IMG/M metagenome (GOLD analysis project Ga0247611, IMG submission 192422) | Sheep rumen microbial communities from Palmerston North, Manawatu-Wanganui, New Zealand - 1770 DNA GHGhigh gp2 | ecosystem: Host-associated > Mammals > Digestive system > Stomach > Rumen ... | reverse complement strand
AATCATAAATCGAAAAAGTTTGGTTCAAGCAGTGAATTCGCCGACTACCGTGACTACCTCGAAGGAGACGACATCACCAAGATCGATTGGAACATCTACGGACGAACCGAAAAGATGTACCTCAAGTTATATCTCGATGAGAGGCAGATGCAGACCCGTATCTACATCGATTGCTCCACTTCCATGTCCTACAATGGAAAAGACGAGATGGCAGTCCGGTTGGCCACTGCTTTGGCCTATCTCTCAATCAAAGAGATGGACCGCGTTTCGATCTATGCCATCAGAGGCAAGATCGTTGAACCAATTTTAGAGAAGATTGTCGGAAAAGACGCCTTCACCCAGACGATTGGGCGCATCAACAAACTTAAGTTTGGCGGTGACGCTTACATCTCGGAGGCACTTACCCGTTCAACAGTTGGATTCGGTGATGGCAGGTCCATCATCATCAGCGACTTTTTAACAGACAACAATTTCTTCGACAGCATCGATTATCTTCGCGGAAAGAAGAGAGACGTTTTGTGTCTCCAAGTCCTCTCTCCGCAGGAGATAAAACCAGAGATCCGCGGAAAGACGATCATCCGCGACTCCGAAGACTCCATGAGATTCTACAAAGACAACATCGGTCGTGAGATTCTTAACGCCTACAAGAAGGCAGTTGAGTATATCACTAGCCGCATCGACAACTTCTGTACCTCTCGTGAGGCGGACTATCAGCTGGTCACCACTGACCAGTCAGTTAAGGAAGTTCTCCTTAAGACATTAGCAGACAAGGGGGTTATCAAGTAACATATGAGTTTCTTATTCCCTTTTGCCTTATTTGGCTTATTGGCGATTCCAGCCTTAATCATCATCTACATCTTGCGCAACAAATATAAAGAGGAAACAGCGCCTTCCACCTATATCTGGGAGATGGCCGCCAAACTCTTGAAGCGCAAAAACCCACTTTCTCGTTTCGAGCATCTCCTTGCCCTCATCGTTCAGTGTCTTGCTATCGCCGTCTTCTCGATCGCTTTAGCTCACCCTGTCTTCACTCTCGAAGGACAAGCCGACGACATCATCTTCATCCTCGACGCCTCTTCTTCCATGGGCATGGTTCATGAAGAGAAAACCCGTTTCGAGAGAGGCCTCGACCTCATCAAAGAAAAGGTCGACAGCGCCGTTAACGGCTCCACCTTCACCCTTATCTTAGCGGAAGATGAGCCTCGTCTTGTTTGCCAAAATATCGATGACGTGTCACGTTTCCAGTTCTATCTTGAATCTGAGACCGTCAAAGTGAGCAAATACGAGACAAGCATCGCCGACTCCGTTGCTTTGGCTCAAAACCTCTTCTCTGAGGGCAAAGCCAACAAGTGCTACCTCGCGACCGACCAGGATTGCAAAGGTGAAACCCTCACCAACATCGACTGGCTTGATTGCTCTGACGATGAAGAGAACTACTCCATCAGCTCCTTCGATTACAGGGTCAACAATAGAGACGGCGTCATCAGTTTCAGCGGTGCCATCGAGTCCTATGCAAGCGACAAGGACATTGAGGTCACCTTCTACGTGAACGGACTTGAGTTCGCTAAAGAGACCTATCACTGCGCGAAAGGCGTCCAGACCGGCTTCAGTTCTAAGAACTACGCAACTCTTGGCCGTCCGGTCGAAAGCGTCAAAGCTGTCATCGGTTTAACTGATGGGCTTATGGACGACAACAGCTTCACCGTGTTCGCTAACACCCAGCAAGTCAACACCAAAGCTCTTATCGTCAGCTCTTCCGAAACCTATTTGAAAGCGATCTTCGACGCCATGAAGATCGATTATAAGATCGTCAGCCCTGCCCAGTATAAACTTGTTCCAGGCTATGACATCTACGTCTATGACTGCTTCAAGCCAAGTGCCCTTCCAGAAGTTGGTGCTTCCATGTTCTTCGGACTTAAGAATTCCGTCGAGAACTCTGGCTTCCTTGCTTCGCAAGAAGTCATTCCGGATGAATCAACCACCCTTACCTGGGCCAACAATGAGGATTCTACCCTCTATAAGACCCTCACCCGTGGTATCGGCATGAACCGTGACATCCTTCTCAAGCAGTACATGAACTACTCGCTTGTCAATAACTTCACCACCGTCCTCAAAGCGAACGGCAAACCAGCCGTCTTCGTTGGAAGAAGCGATGTCCAGACCCGTGAAGTCGTCTTCAATTTCGACCTCCACAACTCTAATCTCCCGCTTCTTTATGACTTCGTCCCTCTTATGAGGAACCTCGTCGACTATTGCAAACCAAGGCTTCTCCTCGACTTCGATTACGAAGTTGGCGAAAGTGCCACCCTTAGCATTGCCGATGAGATCTCGAAAGTCACCGTCAAGAGACCTGACATGACTGATGCCCAGCCAGTCTTCGTTTCTTCGAAAGACGGTAAGCTCGAGCAGGTTCAGTACGAAACCCGTACCGTTGGCGAGCACCTCATCACCGTCACCTATCAAGACGGAACCGAAACCACTGTCAGTTTCTTCGTCCATATGAGCAAACCTGAGATGGATCCGCGACCAGCCGCTCAGGCCAAATTCGCTCTTGCGATCACCGACAACACTAAACCTGGCGATGGCATCTTAGACAACATCTTGCCTATTATCATCGCCGCAGCAGCCTTCTTCGCTGCAGATTGGATCTTGTACACTCATGAACAATATTGAAGTCAGAAATCCATATCTAGCGTTCATCGCTATTCCTTTGGTCGCGATCGTCGTCCTCTTTTTCTTCCACATTCCAAAGCAGAAGAGATTCTGGACCAAACACATCATCTCCCTTGTCCTCCACTTCTTCATCGCGGGGACACTCACGTTGACCTTCATCGACATCAACTATCTCTACACTTCCAAAAACACAGAGTTAGTCATCCTTGCCGACTGCAGCGATTCCGAGCTTGATTCCAAAGATGAGCTCGATGCCGTCGTCAAAAACATCTACGAAAAGGTCAATAACACCACCAAAGCCTGCCTCGTTGCCTATGCCGAGTCCCCTGAAAAGGTCATCGACTTCGGCGGACGTTATGACAACGCTATCAAAAAGGTCTTCGATGATAGTAACTTCAAGAGAAACTCGACCAACATCGAGAAGGCTCTTAGATACGCGAATACCTTATATAGTGAAGACACCGTCCGTAGGCTCATCATCATCTCCGATGGTATTGAGACCGATGGCAGCGCCACCCTTGCTCTTGAAGATCTCCGTCACAACGAGGTCAACATCGAGTGCATCTACACCCGTCACGGTGAGAAAGCCAAGAACGAAATCGCCATCACCAATGTCGAATTCGTCGACACTGTCTTCCTTAACAGGACTCAGACTGTCAAGGCCTCGATCCGTAGCTGGAAAGAAGAAGACTCCACCGTCAACCTTTGGAAAAACGGCATGGTCATCGATTCCATCCAGCTCCCAATCACCCGTGGTCTTAACGAAGCGGAATTCATTCTCCCAACCGACGAAGTCGGCACCTTCGATTACAAGGTGACCGTCGAGCCAGGTACCGGAAAGACCGCTCTTGAAGACACCTACGCCGAGAACAACACCTGCAGCTTCACTCAGAAAGTCACAGATGAGTTCAAAGTCCTTATCCTTAAAGGCGATCAGTCCACCAATGTCAGAAATATCTTTATCAATGACCTTGGTTGCTTCACCGAAAACACCGATGTCACTGAATATTGGTACAAAGATAACTCCCTCAAGGTTGATCTTGATTACCTTCTCTCCTTCGACGAATACATCCTTTACGATGTGAAAGTCAAAGAGATCCCTCACTACGACCAATTTGTCGCAAACATCTTCACCTGCGTCGCTTCTTATGGCAAAACTCTCCAGAACTTTGGCGAGCTTAACCTTGATAACGAAGAAACCGATGCATTGACCCAATACTCCGACATGCTTCCAGTCCAGGTTGAAGGTTCTAGCGAAAAGGCCGTCGTCCTTAATGTCGACGTCTCCGGCTCCATGTCTGGCCCATCGATCGAACAAGCCAGAAACGGCGCAAAAGCCTGTGTCGACATTCTTAACGACAAAGACTTCCTTGGTGTTGTCTCCTTCTCTGACAGCTCAAAGGTCGTCGCTCCTCTCTCCTCCGCAAGAAGGAACGCCGAATCGATCAAGAGCGCAATCTCGAGAATGGAGCCAGAAGGTGGCACTCAGATGAATGCCGGCCTCCAGAAGAGCTTTGAGCTCCTCTCCAACAGCACCTTCGAATACAAATATGTCATCACCCTTTCCGATGGTGAGCCATTCGAAACTGATCAGGAACTCATCGAACAGGTTGAGAAAATGGCGGCTGCTGGCATCGCCTGCTCCTTCATCAACATTCTTAACCCAAGCGGCGAACAGCTTCTCAGAACCCTTGCTGACCATGGTTTTGGCGCATACTTCTATTGCGACAACACCAACCAGCTCGTCGACACCATGATCGAAGCCGTTGGCATCCGTTCCTTAAGCAGCCTCATCGATAATAAGGTTCTCCCTGTTGGCGTTGGAAATGCCGATGACCCGATCTTAGCGGGTGTCAACACCAATGCCCTCGGAAGCATCAACGGTTCCTATGTCTGCTATAGAAAACCAGATGCTAAGACCGTCCTCACCATTCCTTATCAGAAAGAAGGCGACACTGAGTCAGGCAGCGCGACCATGACCCTTCCTTTATTCGCCTATTGGCGTTTCGGAAGAGGCACCGTCTCCTCATTCACCTCCAACTTCAGCCCATGGACCTATCAGTTCAGGAACAGCGCCGAAGGCAAGAAGATCTTCCAGAATGCCTGGAACAACCTTCTCCCTGAGTTCGCTTCCCATGACCAGATCCAGTTCACCTATGAGACTAGAGGCGTCACTTCGGACATCCACATCTATGCGGCCGATCCGGATACGAACGCTGAGGTTAAGGTGACTCTCACCGGTCCAAAAGGCGATAAGATCGAGTCGCAGCTCTTCTTCGATGGAACGCAGTATAGCGGCAATGTCCCAACTGCGGATATCGGCACCTATAGTGTCCACATCAACTACAAGCACCACATCACCATGACAAATGGCGAAGTGATGATGGTTCCTCTTGGAGAAGGCGACTACAACCTTTTCTTCGACTACTCGAGCGAATACAACGTCTTTGACGCTTCCGATGGCGAACTCCTCTATGAGCTTGCCTCCAACCGTGAGGACGTTACCGTCAACGAGCCTAACTACGCCGCTCTTTCTCAAGAGCTCCAGTACACCAGCTACCGCTCAACTAGCCTTTGGTTCCTCATCGCTACTCTTACTCTCTTCCTTGCTGACGTCTTTGTAAGAAAAGGCGAAGCCAAAAAGAAGAAAAAGCCAGAGTACACGGTTGGCACCAATCTTGGCTAATCCTAAAAAACAACAATTAAGGTCGCTTCGGCGGCCTTTTTTGTTTGCCCTATATAAAATCATGGATTTGCTGATGATTTTGAAATTTGAGGGGGTTTTGCCGCTGATTTTCGAAAAAGAAAAAGGCACACATTTCTGTGAGCCTTTCGTTTTCACTCAATTATCTCTTTGGGGTGCAAGTAACCTCGAGGTAAGCGACAACATCGTCGACGTTGACGTTGGAGAAGCTACCGTCAGCGGCATCGCCATAGAGCTTAGCGCTGATTTTATAACCGTCGGAGAAGGTCTTCTCGAAGGTGTATGTCTGGGATCTATAGTGGCCAGATCCAGTCACGCTGCCATCGGTCTCAAGCCAGTTCTTGCTGGTTGAGTAGGCTTTTCTTGCAAGGGCAAGGATGTTCTTCTCATAGTTGATCCAATCTCCGCCTTTGATGGTGCATCTGCGGGCGTTGACCTTGGTCGCGATATCGTTATAGGCGCCAAGATAGCAATATGGAAGCATGTGAGGGGCAACAACACCGATCTCCTCGAGGATATCTAAGGTATTCTGCGACCAGTTGGTGCCTTTGACAGGCTCATTGAACTGCTCGGTGAAGTAAACCTGGATATATGGGTAATAGCTGTTGTCACGGCTGTTGAGCTTGCCAGTCATCTGGAAGGTGATTCCAAGATCGTTTCTGACGGCATCAAGCCTCATATCCTTTGGAAGAGCGGCATTGTTATAGGAAACGACCCAACCGGCTAACTCAAACTGAGTTTTTGCTCTATAGACAAGGTGCTGGTCATACGCGCATGTGCTAGTCATTAACATATGGGCGTTGGTGGTCGCGTCTTTCTCGACGTGGACGATGGTGATCTCGCCAGTCATATCGAAGTATGGAAGGCCATTGCCTCCAAGGCTCCTTCTGATCTCGGCGTCGATTCTTGGGTCCCAACCTTGGGTGTAATCGACTGAGCTCTTGCTGGAAGACTCTAAAGAGGAGGTATATGAATCATCAGAGGTCTGGCTGTTGTCGACGATTGAAGTGTCGGAAGGGTTTCCTGAAGTCTCATTTTCAGAGTTATCGCCAGGATTATCGACGCATCCAGCTAAAAGAAGGCTGGTTGCCAGTAATAATAATGCTTTTCTAGTTACGCGTGCGCTCATAATACTAAAAACCTCCAATCCCTAAGGGATTAGCCCTATATTACTCAAAAAAGGAAAAAAGGAAATGATTATTTTCTCTTTTAAAAATAATTAGCAAAAAATGCAATTAATTGTTGAAATACTGAAACTCATTTCTATAATGCCCTCAAAAGACCACGAAAGGAGGGTCACAAAAATGAAAAAATCTACAGGCAGCATCTTGCTTCTCAGTGCATTTGGCGCTTTGATCTTAGCGGGATGCGGAAACGACACAAATGCTTCGTCTGCCACGACTGGCTCATCTGATACAGCAGTCCAAACTAGTGCTGACGAAACTTCTACCCCTGCAGGTACCAGTGAGTCTGCGACCGGCACTTCAGCTGCTGGCACATCGACCACTACATCGTCTTCTGCTGCGGCTTCATCTTCAAGCGCGACTGCGAGCAGCTCGACTCCTGCCGTCGAGACCGATTGGAGCAACAAAACCTTCATCGGCGAGTATAAGGGCGGCATGAACAGCCTTATCATCAACACTGATAAGACCACAAGCTGGGGAACCTCAACTGATAAATTCCCTGCTACTTATACTGATATGGGCAACGGCGTCTATATGATCAAATCAACCGCCGCTGTCGCTGACTCTGACTATGTTGAAGTCATCACTGACGGCACCATGGCCTATGTCATGCACGACAAAGAGGCCTATGACTATTACGTCATGGACAAAAACGCTTTAGGCAGCGCGGTCATCGCGTTCGCCGAGACCGAAGACGAAGAGAAATTCTTCGGCGGTATCGAAGTTACTGCTGGACATTGGAAATACTTCGCCTGCATCAATGGCACCTACACATTCGGTGCGACCATCACGATGCAAGCTGGTACAAACATCAATGCTGGTGGTGCTATTTTTGATTTCGGCACCGGCGCCAACAAGACCTCTTGGAAGGTCACATCTGCCGCTGTCGCAGCCACCGCGTTTGCCACCATCGAGCAGACCACCTTCACTGCTACCACCTACACTGGCGACCATGGCGATCTCGTCATTGGCACCGATAACGATGGCTTAGTCTTCGCTAAGCTTAGTGGCGTCATTCTTAACGATGCTCAGCTCTCAGAGAATGGCAGTGTGCTTTCCGTTCCAAATGGCAGCGCCGCAGCCACTTATGACACCGCTAACGCAGCTGGTCCTATGAAGGTTGTCGCAACCACCACTTACACACTTCAGAAAATCGCTTTGACCTGCACCCAGGGCGAGGGCACCGCTTTAATTCCTTTATTTGAAGAGGTTACCGGAGCTTCTGGCACCTACACCGGCGTCACCGATGAAGGCGGCCATCTCTGGGTCTGGTTCACCGCTCCTGTTAGCGGCAAGATCACCATCTCCGAAGATGTCGGCACCTCTTACACCGATTCCTATGGCGATCCTGACGATTACATGTATCTCTACGATACTTCCCTCACTCCAGCCACCGGTTACAACGCATCCACAACCGCTGTCGATTATGAATGGAGCGATTACTACACTGGCGACTTAGAGCTCACCGATGTCGTTCTCCAAGCTGGACACAACTACGTCGTCAAAGTCGGCGCTTACCCAGACAACAGCAAAGACTTCAAGAGCACTGGCTCTTCCTATTCCGGTGAGTCTCTCACCCTCAGTTGGATCTTTACCCCATTTGCCCTTGAAACCTATACCGGCGATGCTGGCGACCTCGTTATTGAGAAAGATGGCACCACCACGATGTCCGTCGTCCTCAATGGCGAAAAAGTGGATTCCTACACTTTGACTGGCAACATCTTGTCAACAAGCAGAAGCGTCCTTGACATGACTAACCCAGCCGACCCAGTTTACACCACCACCACGAGCACATTTACTCTTGATCCAACCACGATGACCTACACCGGAACAAGCACTCCAGTCTCAACCCATCCATTCCACGCTCTTGCGGAAACCGACACCACTTGGACCGCTCCTACCGGAAACGACGGCAACATCTGGATGACCTTCACCCCAACCAAGGCCGGTATGATCACCGTTACCGAAACAGCCATGGGCGTCAGCGATTCCTACCTTCAGGTCTTCGAATTCGGACCAAATGACGATATCTCTGACTTAACCTCATCCGGTTCCAAGAGACTCGCCTACACCGACGCCAACCCAGCTACCGTCACGGTTTCTGTCCAGGCTGGCGTCACCTACGTCATCAAGCTTGGCTCTTACTGGGCGAAAGACGTTCTTGTTGGCGGAGCCGCTTCTAGCTCCTCTTACGTGGGCTGCAGCGAAACCATCTCCTTTGTTTTCGTTGACTATGTCATGCAGACCTTCACCGGTGCTGAAGGCGACCTTGTCATTGCCACCAAAGATGGCAACTACATGTCTGCCACCCTCGCAGGAACACCAATTGCTGGCAAGGCTACCTATGATCAAGAAAACGGCGTCTACACCGTCATTGGACCACAGACCCTCGATGCCACCACCGATCCTGATGACCCTGTCTTCAATAGTACCGATGACATCTACACATTAGATACCGTCAACGGTACCTACACCAAAGTGTCTCAGCCTGGTGTCCAGCATGTCTTGAATGTCCTTACCGACACTTCAACCGGGCTCTCTGGCCTCACTGGAGAAGATGGCAACCTCTGGGCTATCTTCACTCCAACTACCGACGGTCTCATCTCCATCGACGAAACCGTTCAGGCCACTAACGGAAGCGGTGCGCATGACACCCTCCTTGCCGTCTATGAGAAGACCGCTACCACAACTTGGGACATGCTCATCAACTACAGCTCCAGCTATAGCGGCACTCAGCAAGCTCTCAACTACAGCTTCCAGTCCGCTGGCGCTGATAACGGCACAAGCCCTGTCTATGTCCACTTCATGCCAGTACAAGCTGGTCACACTTATATCATTAAGATTGGTGCATATGCTGGTAACGGCCTTACCATCGGCGATCAATTAGCGACCTACAGCGCTGGTTACGCCGGACAGCCAGAAGCCTTCAGCTTCAACTTCGGTCAGATTGTCACAGCCACCTACACCAACGCAACCGGACAGCCTCTTACCATCCAAACCGTTGGTTCAGCTGTCTATAGCGTTACATTAGGCACCACCGCCGTCACCAACGGAACCTTATCCGAAGATGGCAAGTCCTTCATCGTCAAAGGCACTACTCCAACCCTCAACAACTCCAACCCACTCGATCCAATTGGTACTTACACCAACACCATCTACTATCTCGACAACGAAGGACTCACCTATGAGACCGACACCGAAGTCGAAGAAGTCCACTACTTCCAGACACTTAGTGCCACCGATACTTCCTTCACCGGAACCGTCGGCGCAGATGGCAACCTCTGGGGTATCTTCACCGCTCCAGAAGATGGCGTGATTTCCGTCGAAGAAACAGTGACTGCTTCATCCACCGGCGATGGTTATATCGCTGTCTATGAGAGCACCGCTAGTGCCTTCACTACCACTAACGCGATCGCCAAGAACGACTACGGTTCAAGCGTTAACAACAACATGGGCGGCCTCCCAAGCGTTCCTGTCCAGGCTGGACACACCTACATCATCAAAGGTGGCGCGTATGGCGATAGAGACAAAGTTATTGGAGCTACCGGTTCTTCATACTCCGGCAGAACCGAAACCATCTCCTTCACCTACACTGGCTACACCTACAACACCTTCACCGGTGCTGAAGGCGACCTTGTCCAGAAATACTTCGGTGAAAACTACATGAGCGCCACCTTAGATGGCACTGCCTTCACCGCTACTCCAAACGAGGATCAGAGCGTCTACATAAGCAAGACCGACGCCTTCGATTCCGCTGAGATGAAACTCACTTCAACCACCAAGACCTACACTCTTGGAGAAGGTACCTACGAAATTGGCACTTCATCCACCGAGACTGAACTCCTCGCTGACACCTGGACCGGTGGCAACACTGGCACCTACGAGACCCTTGATAATGGTTCTGTCATCATCAAGATCACTCCAACCGT
>Ga0247611_10011043_pt1 | contig 10490 bp, 15 predicted proteins | sample 177DNAGHGhighgp2_FD_192422 | JGI IMG/M metagenome (GOLD analysis project Ga0247611, IMG submission 192422) | Sheep rumen microbial communities from Palmerston North, Manawatu-Wanganui, New Zealand - 1770 DNA GHGhigh gp2 | ecosystem: Host-associated > Mammals > Digestive system > Stomach > Rumen... | reverse complement strand
CTTTATCATCGGTACGTTGTGGGGAGTGTTCCTGATGTGCATGGTGCAGGCGGTAAAGGACGATAGTTAAGCACTTAACAATTCAATAGGTACAATAAAAGCCCGGTCTTTCCGCCGGGCTTTTATTCGGAAATGGAGGTTTCCAATGAATCAAAAACAAAAGAAAGGTATAATATGACAGTTGTTATTATAGCACTTAATTATTCATGGTATAATAAAGACAGGTGAAAAGTGACTTCACCTTTTCTTTCAGAAGTGCCTCATGTTGCGAAACAGCGGGCGATTTTCCGAGGTGATATATGAGTGATTCAGAATTTAATGCTATGCGAAATGCGGTTGAGATTGGTGACGCTATCATCCACAATGTGCAGCCGAGATGGAAAAGTTGGGCGCTGTGGCTGAGTGTTATCGGGGCGGTGTGGACTATCCTGAATGCGTTGGGATTGCCGGCGAAGTGGGGAATTGAAGAGACTACCGTCAAGACGATTGTTGACGCGGTTGGTGTGATCCTGATTGCCTTTGGCCTGGTCAATGATCCGTCGAATCCGGATGCGCTGTGATGGAATGGCTGAATATTCTCTGGGATGTATGCAAAGTTCTGATATTCCCTGCATGCATCGTGTATCTGCAAGTCTCACAGACAAAGCGAGATAAGCAGAGAGAGACGGAGCAGGAGAACCAACAGAAGTTACAGTTCCTGATGATGCGGAAACTGGATAAGACATCAGAGATGACACACTTGATGGCTCAAAAATTGCACGACAAGGGAATCATCAACGGTGATTTGGAGTCGCTGGATAAAAAATATACGGAGCTGGACGCTGAGTACGAAGAAGAAGTGAGGCGTCTGGCTCTGTTGTATTCAAAGAGGTGACAATGAGCATATCGTTACGGCAGCCGTTCAAAGGAGACTGGCCTATCACGCTGGACTATGGTGAAAAATTTCCTCCGTTATATACAGACGAGAGTCCTCACAGAGGAATTGATTACGGAACGCCTATGCGCACTGAGATATTAGCTGCGGCTGATGGTATCGTGTGGGCGGTCGGTAATTTGACGGTTGGTTATGGCAAGTACGTTGTTATCTCACATGGGAACGGGATATACCGCACGCTATACGCGCACCTGGATGAGATTTGCGTCAGGATAAAGCAAGAAGTGAGGCAAGGACAGGTGATTGGGTTGAGCGGGACGTCTGGGAATAGTACCGGCCCGCACCTGCACTTTGAACTGATAAAGAACGGCTACAAAATTGACGCGAAACCGTACCTGAGAAGCGTTTTAGATAGCGAAGGGTATAATTCTACCCCTGAGATAAAACAACGCGAATTTAAGGCCGTACGCTCTGGATTTTGCAAGGTCGTGTGTGATGTCGCAAACGTCCGGTGCCACTGTGACATGACGCGGGTGATTGGTCAGCTGAGATATGGCGATAAGATTATCGTTGACGATAATGTGTGCACGTGGAACGGCTTGCCATACCGGAATTTCTATGACGCGGAACGCGCGTGCTGGCTGAGGATAGCAGAGCATGACGGAGTGGATCAGATTATACAGAATGCCGCGACCGAAGCAGAGTTAAACAAAAAAAGCCCGGCTTAGTCCGGGCTTTATAGAGAGGTGTATGTCTAATCTCGCTGTTGTCAGGCGGGGTTATTTTTTTCGTACTCGTCAACGAGGGATAAGAGGAATTGAGATACCGGAATACCTCCGGCAAGTCTTTTCATTCTGGTTATGTTGTAGTCGGAAAATTTTACTGTTTTGGCTGTGTTTGTCACCAATTTAGATTGAGATTCAAGAACAGGCATATATTTTGCAGCCTGGTCAGCCGGTAATTCAAAGAACATTTCCTTCCCGGTAGTACCTGAGGGATTGTACAGAAAGAACTGCGGAGAGTTCTTTTTCCTGTACACCTGAATCCCATCTGGGAGAGTGTCTACGAGTACGGCTTTATCCGTATCGTAGATTTTGGTGCCGATTCGTTTTCTCATGCGATCACCTCATCTTCCTTGTAAGGTTCTGGTAAAGGCATCCATGCGAGTACATTCACATTATGTGCGTCACAGTCACCATCATGCGCACACCACCATGCACTCTGATTCCAACTAATATACCCGACAGAGATAAATGGATTCTGGTTATATTTTTTATCTAATCTACGGATTGTCAACAGTACAAACTCTTCATCTTTCGGCAATGCTTCAGTAACAGAAATCCACTTCCGCTTTGGCTCTGCGGATGGTAAGGTTTTCACAACGTTTATAACTTGTTCGCATTCCCACAAATATCCCCATTCAGATTCTTCCATTGCTTTGATAGCAGCTTTTCGGCTAATCAGATCATCGTTCATGCTGTCACCTCGCTCCAATTTTTCTTTTGCCGTTTTAGCCTTTTCATTTTCTTCTTTTCCCAATCTATACACCCCATTGATAATGGCTGTAAAATATTCCAAATTTGAGTTGGAATTATCAATGGCATTCTTGATGATACTTTTCATATCATCAAGAGGAAATTCAAGTTTAATATTTCCCATTATGACACCTCATATATCCATATATCTTTTAAGCCTTAATTCATTAGCCATTTGTATATTGCCTGCGGCTTCATACATAAAAATATCGTAGTCTAATTTTTGTTGTTCAGTCATACCTTCTTTTGGGTCTTTTGCAGTAAAAGGAATTGTTTGTATTGGTTTTGGATAAAAATGTTCCAAGAATCTTTCGTCCATTATGCTACCTCATATCCGATGATTCCATCAATAGTATTGCCGTCGGCGTCCTGAAACTCACCGTCCTCTTCGTTCCACTTTGACCAGTCGCACACGGGAGTGATTGTGTATTCTTTGCCATCAGGGTCAGCAGTCCAACGGTCAATGCACTTCCAGCCGAAGTAGTTTTCACCATTATTTCTTGCGAGAGCGTACAATTCTCCGTCAATTTTGACTAAATCAATATCAGATTCAAACCATTTTCCGTAAGTTTCCATGTTATTCATCCTTTATTTTCAGCATAAATTTCTAAAAATCCTTTACCTAAGACAGTAAAACTATTAACTGTAAGATTTGCTATTTCTTCATTCATACAATCTGGTTTTCCTTCAAATACAAGTAAGTTGTAATCAATTTTATATTCCAATACACAGACGTGTGGATTCGTACCAAAATCGTTCATACGCTTAGTTAAATCTGCTACTTTCATGTCATTCTCCTTTCTTTTCCACTTGCTCCCAAATAACAGGACGATACCAATACGAACCATCTTCATGTTCAGATACTCGGAACATGACAGTGTACAACTTTCCATCTTCGCCCTTGCAAATGGGATAGGTGCCATCTGCGAAGCTATCTATAACATTGTCTATATCATTATCATCCTCATCGAGGACAATCTGCTGATAACGCCAGTAATCATCATCAAAAAACCTCTGAGAGTTTTCAGCCCAACAATAGCCTCTTTTTTTGAGGTTCAAATCACGATCGTCAATAATTTCAAATTCCATGTCATCTATCCTTTCTTTTCGTGACATTCATCGTCACATAATCTGCTATAATTTTTTGTTGTCAAGACCTGACTCAATGTAGTCCCCAGTCTGGAATGGTTGAGAGACTTTTTCCCCGCAGTGGCGGGGGTGACACAGAGTCCGAATCAGGTCTTGTGGATTGAAATGAAATCAATCTTGATAATGGGATTCGAAACCCCAACGTCACAGCAAGCACTCTGAAAAGGGTGTTTTCTGTTTATATGCCAAGGCTAACATCCAAAATATTTTCAATGACCCCAGCCAGATACGGAAATTTGACCGCTTGTTCTGCACCTTCAGTTAGCCAATCGATCAGGTCATTGCCGCTGTCGTCACAGTCGGGGGTGCCGTCGAACCAGGATTCCCAATTGATGACGGAATGGCGAAGGTCGTTATAGATTTCAGTGCAGTCTTCACCGGCTAATGCCATTTCACGCAGCTTACCCCCCGCCCTGGTGCAAAGAATGTTCATAGCTTTTTCGCATTGCGGTTCATCTTGATCGTATGAATTACGAACGATTTCCGCAAGTTCATCATTGGTGAAATCTTCCATGTCAAAGAGATCTTCGAAGCTGATTTCTTCTTCACAAAAATCGTTATCGATAACGGCGATAAGCCCACACCCCTGAGCCTTCAGCATGGATTTTGCTTTCTCAAAATCTTCTGATCCAAAATCCCAGCCGTCCGCTGATGTTTCCTGTACTGCATACCATTTAGACATTTTGTATTCCTTTCTGCCCGTAACCCTGGGCAAGGGTAATTGTAATTGATTTGATGGTCACATCCCATCATTCGAACCTATGACAAATGTCATAAGTTCTGGTGATGTTACATGTTGTTACTTTTCTGCATATCGTTTCCGCTCTTCCTCTAATCTTTCAAGTGCAGATTCAAATTTTTTATTTTTTCTTTTATAATCGTTTAGATAGTGGAGCAGGTCTTCGATATAACAATCACTCTTACAAACCGCATAAAAATTACAATTGAAACAACCCTCTCTTTCAAACGTAGTTTGAATATTTTGAGTAGCCTTTATTACTTTATCCAGCGTATTCATAATTAAATTCCTTTCGTGATAGTGTGAGTTTTGGTGATGTTACATGGCAAATTGTATTCTGCGTCTATAAAGAAACTCATCAGAATTGTATAGATAAAATGAAGGGCTGTCTGTGTCATAATCAAACGCATGAAATATTTTATCGTCGTCAAAATAACCAGCGATTTCCGCTACGTTTCCGTCATTGTCTGATACTTTACACCGGCATACTTTATAGGCGTATCCTACGAGCACGAGATTATATTGTCGTACGACTTCGGTAAGAAACTTATCAAAGTCACGTTGATTACCCGGACGGTAATAGCATACACCCGGATTATCTGACAGCCTGTATATAATAACTTTATTGTATTCTTTTTCCATCATTACCTCCCGAACGCGCAGCAGACGAGCGCGTAAAATATAATTACGGTGGCGCTTATAAGGAGCGCCATCTTAAGGTCGTCACGATGCTTATCGTTCATAAACGCCGTGTTTCCTATGCAATTTTGAAACGATATTCATCGTAAATATCCCGGTCAAAATAATCGACCATGGAGTTTGAACAGTCGCGGTTATAGCTGTTAACGATGCGCTTAGCGGTTTCGTATTTTTTCGCGGCGGAATCGGTCATAACATCAGTGTCCGGGGTGCCGTAATTCGTCAGACGCTTAATCGCGAGATCATATTCGGTTTTAAGTACGTTTTCAACCATCTGATCAGCAGGACTTGTAACCATTGTCCAAAACTTCTCCGCAAAAAGATCGCAAGTTTTATAGTTTTCGTCTGTGTAGTGGAGCCAGCCGGACGTAGGAATCTTATAGCTTTCCCGGAAGGCTTCAAAACTTGCGATTTCTTCCGCTGTTATTTTGATTGTAACGGTAAGACTGGTAAGGTAACCTGCACGGTTGAATCGGATAGTTGCAGGGATGCGGGCGCGTTTGAAATCCGCCATAAGGAATGATTTAAGTTCCTGATCCGTGTGCCATGTGCAATTATTGCCGCCCTTCCAACCATCATACAGGCCGCCGCCATCGACAAATTCAGCGGGCGGGATTACAAGCGGCTTTTCTGCTTCGGCTGCTTCGGCTGCGATGCGGTTGGCCAGCTCCAGACGTTCCGCGGTGCTTTTGGCGTACCAAAGTTTTTTTACTTTATGCCAGCGGAAACCGGCATTTTTCAACTCGGTGCGGGTCTTTTCGTCCGGTTTTGCGGTGAATGTGATTTCGATGCCGTTGAGCTCCTGATTATAGGAGACGGTGACGGGCTGCACTGCATTGTCAGTTATAATAGTATTTGACATAATTAAACCTCACTGTTTTTTTTATGTTATTTCCGGTTATGACTGGTACTCATAACCGGATTTTTTTTGACGTTGTCGCGTCACGGGGAAAAATGATATTGCTATCATTTTCTCGCCGTCACGATACAACAATTTTTGCCGCACCTTTCATAGATTACAGTTTACGGGGCTGTTAGGCGTTTTTTGGCTATACACCGGTATGCGGTGCCCGCGTGCCGACTTTCGGCCGGCCGCGCTGATTAGTTACCCGATTTATCACTCATGTAGAGGAAAGGCTAAGCTATTCTGTTGTCAAGGTTCTCAGCGTTTCTTTCAGCGCGCCGGGCTGCCCGTGTCTCTCAAGGACAAATGAGAGTATAGCACTGTAGCCCTATTATGTCAAGTCAATTTCGTAATTTGTGACACATTATTTTTGTCATGTCATTTTTACGCGTAATTCCCGTTGTTTATCTCTGATAATGTCATATTGTCATAGTTCTTTAGTGACATTTATCATATTACTACACGCAACTAACACGACCACAAGTCAACAGATAAGCTATACGCAACGACATTTTCACGCTATATAAGGATATATAAGCGGGATCCCGATCGGAGTATTCGTTGTTTTTGTTAAGGTTATAAACCTTAAAGAAAACAAGACTTTTGTTAAGATTCACATTAAGTTTATTTAAGGTTCGTAATCTTAAAAAATCAGCGCTGAACCTTAAAAATTCACCTCGTTTCCTTAAAAAATCGAGCTGTTATCTTAAAGAATCAAAACGCTACCTTAACATTTTTACATGTCCCGTGTGGCGGGACACGTGATGACACTGTGTCAGCAAAAAGCATACATTTGTTACATGTGACATACATTTGTTTGGACTGACCGTCTTACTATACTACACGCAACGGCTATGCGCAACACGGAAAGGTTCGCAACAGGATCGGCCGGGAAGTGAAAGTGATATGAGGTCGGCCGACACCCGCACCGGCTCCGTCCGCATGTGCGTCGTCGCTGTCCCGGTCATGTCCACGGTGCGCGTCCACGCGAAAAAAAATTTTTTGAGAAAATATATACGCATATAGGCGGCGGGACGAGGCAGCAAAAATTTTTTGGGTGCGAAAATTGCTATAGGGCACATCGGCCAAGGGGGAGCCAAAGCACAGAGTGACGGAAGGCGGGGCGGGAGGCCGACAAGCGATGAGCACAGGTTGCGAAGGAGAGGACGAAGAGCGTATACGTTGTAGTAGCTGAGACGAAGAGGGGCGGACTTCGTCCTTATATTAATCTATACTAGCATGCAACTTAACAAGCATATTAGCAAGCAATCTTAATCTAACAAGCAATCTTAATCTAACAAGCAATCTTAGCATGCAACTTAACAAGCATTCTTAACATGCATATTGTATAGACAAGTTATTTACGAGTAAAAAAGGGAGACTGTCAGAAAAGGAAGGTGAAAAACTGACAGTCTCCGGGAAAAAATGAAAGGAGCTCAATAAATGAAAAAAATTCACTGATGGTTGTAAAAGAGTGACAGTCTTTTTGGTGTCGTTGGCACCGCGGCGCTGTCGTTCCGCTGGAGCTACAGTCAAATTCGCTCCCCTTCTGATGAGCTGGGTAAACAGGAATCGAACCTGTGATCTGTCGGTTAACAACCGACTGCCTTACCGCTTGGCTACTACCCAATGGAGCCACGCTTTTTTAGGGAGCTTGGCGGAACCCTCCATGATGGCGGAGAACATCATGCGGTAGGTATATTATAACACAGAATCTATATAACTATATGTTTTTATTTATTAAGTGCTTATGTGTTATAATATACGCATGGAAAATAATAAATTGACACCGGCGCAAAAAGACATGATAAGGACCTGGATTCGGGCGGGTTATACTGCATCGCAGATAGAAGGACTTGCGAGGAATCAGGGCTTTAATGTAACAGCGCATAATATACAGACGCGGTACATGCCTAATGTACGAGCGGAATTTCGGGACCATATAGACAAAAACAGTTTGAGTACATCATGGTTCAACAAGGAATTTCGGGCGGAAAAAGCGGCTGCCATTGCAGACATGCTCTTTGACAGGATCATGAATGGAGAGATGTTTGCGGAAGAAGTGAGTGAAAAGGCTGACAGGGACGGGCAGACGATAGTCACGACAAAACCATTGTATTTTGCCGGGCTGGTGAAGAACTGGAAAGACCTTGTTGATACCATTGCAAACGAACTTGGACAGAGACGACAGGCCGTTGATGTAAATTTCAACAAGAATCAGAATTTAAATTTGTCTGTGTTGGTTGATAAGATATACGAACAGGACGCAAACGTAAGCAAACAGATCGAAGGCGCGGAGATTATAGACCTTCCTTCCGGAGAAGACTTTGCGGATGACAAAGGGTTTTTAGCCATTGTGGGTCCGCAGCCGGATGAGATAAAGGATATAGTGGACACGCAGGATCATGGGGACGAATTACTCTGAGAAAGAAATTGAGGCACTGACCAGGTATGTTACCGACTGTAAAGCAGCGGGGATGCCGAAAGACCAGATTGACAGATTTCTTACAGCCGGATATTTTCCACATAAAAAGCAAATGGAATTTCATGCTGCCTGTCGTGCGGTGGAATATAACGATGTGCGGTACATCCTTTGCGGTGGCTCCCGTGCCGGTGGAAAAACCAGATGTGTTACGTCGCAGGCCGGTATTGATGACGCGCAAAGATACCCGAAATTAAAAATCTTATTTCTTCGGAAGGTGCAGAAAGCGGCGGCACGGTCTTTCACAGACGTAACCAAACAGGCGTTTGCAGGTATCAACTGCAAGTTCGAGAAAGGAAAAATCACCTTTCAGAACGGCTCTCAGATGATATTTGACGGATTCAATAAGCTATCGGAACTTGATAAATATCAGGGTCTTGAATATGACCTGATAATGATTGAGGAATTGACCCAGCTTCCGAAAGAAATATTTGACTTGATTGATTCATGCTGCCGAACGTCACGGCGTGACGGATGGAAACCGAGACTTTATCTCACGACAAACCCGAATGGTATCGGGCACAGGTGGGTGAAAGAACGCTTTATCATGCCTTACAGGGCAGGCCGGCAGACTGAAACACAGTACATTCCGTGGAATTATGAAGCCAATCCCTTTATTGATAAGCAGTATGGGAAGTATCTACAGGGATTAGGTGGAGAATTAGGGAAAGCCTGGCGTGACGGTGATTGGGATTTGAACGAAGGCGCCGCGTTTGCCTTCGATGAACGCAAGCACGTTATAGATACACTTCCAGAATTTGATGACAAATGGATTACGTTACGCGGTATTGACTATGGTTATGCCGCTCCCTACTGCTGTTTATGGGCGAAATATAACCCGCACATCGGTCGTGTCATTGTTTACCGGGAAGACTACCGAAAAGGGCTCACCAGTAAAGAACAGGCAGAGCGGATTCTCATGCTCACCGGTTCAGATGAGAATGTACTCGTTACTTATTGTGATCCTGCCATGTTTGGGAAAAAGGCGCAGGAAGTTGTTACCTCTGACGAAGAAGTATACAGGAACGTAGGTATCAAACTCACTGCCGGCTCCAACATGCGTCAGGACGGCAAGCGGAAAGTAGACAACCTTCTGCTGGATAAAGCAGATGGGAGACCGGGGCTTCTTGTGCATAAGTCCTGTGAAAATCTCATTGCTCAACTCGAAACGCTTGTTTACGATGATGAGCATATCGAGGACGTAAATACCAGACAGGAAGACCATGCTTATGACGCTTTACGGTATTTACTCACCCGTGTTCATGACCCGATGGGTAACGTATACAAGGAACTGGACCGGCACACCAATAATTATACAGTCTTCAAAGACTTGTTCAGGAGATAGCTATGGCGAAAAACGATAAATTGTTTGAAGAGATAAAAGACCATGCGAAGGATATAAAGTCCGGATATTCCAAACGCAATCAGGAGTTTGAGGAATATGAGGACATGTATCTGCTGGAATCCACGGAGAATCAGCGAGGAAATGAAACCGTAAAGGTTACAACGTCACCGACTGCTCACAATAAAATCGTTGGAGCAAAACGTCTGCTGCAATCACAGCAGGTTCGCTTCGACTGCCATAGCAACATCGCAACAAAAGCGGAGCTGGATCAGCTTGAAAGCCTGATTGGCCGTTGGTGGCAGAACATGTTCTCCGTCAACGGGAAACCAATTATGAATGAGATTGTGCACTCCGCGGCATTGTACTCAGATGTGCACATCGGATTGACATTTCTGGAGGATTATAAGAAATATAACCCGGACGATAAGCGAGTAGCCAGACTGGAACGGAGAACCCCGATTCTTTTTGAGGTTTGGAATCCCCGTTTTGGTTATGCAGAACGGGACGCTCTTGGCCTGTCTGCATATTATCAGGAGTTATCCGTCCCGTTCTCATATATCAAAAACACTTACGGTAATCTTGTGACGGAAACGTCACGGCGTGACACTGCGAAAGTTACGCTAAAACGTTTCTGGGATTTGGAAAATTACTGTATCTGGTATGAAGACGAACTGCTTGACTGCGGGCCTCATGAACTTCCGTGTATTCCTGTGAGTGTTTCCAGCACGGAAGGTTCTGAACTTTTTGAGGATCAGGAAGACAA
>Ga0247611_10011042_pt1 | contig 10492 bp, 8 predicted proteins | sample 177DNAGHGhighgp2_FD_192422 | JGI IMG/M metagenome (GOLD analysis project Ga0247611, IMG submission 192422) | Sheep rumen microbial communities from Palmerston North, Manawatu-Wanganui, New Zealand - 1770 DNA GHGhigh gp2 | ecosystem: Host-associated > Mammals > Digestive system > Stomach > Rumen ... | reverse complement strand
CTTTACCCGATAAAGTTCTAGGAGGGTTGCATGAAGAAGATTCTTATTGCCGGTTGCCTGCTTGCAACATGCGTTCTGGCACTCCCGCAGACAGGCACGCTCCGCGACAGCCGCGACGGCAAGACTTACAGGACGGTCGTTATCGGAAGCCGCACGTGGATGGCCGAGAACCTTGCATACAACGTGAAGGGCAGCGCCTGCTATGCGGATAAGCCTGAGAACTGCAAGAAGTATGGCCGTCTCTACACGTTCGAGGCGGCGAACAAGGCGTGCCCTGCGGGCTGGCACCTGCCCGAGAACGACGAATGGAAACGCTTCCGCACGTTTATCGAGGACAGTGACGGCAAGGAGGCTGCCTGGATGAGCCTAAAGTCCCGCGACAAGTGGGATGGCAGCGACCGTTACGGGTTCGATGTCGTGCCAGCGGGCAAGGCAACCGATGAATTCCTCGAGCTGGGAGTTTCCGCGCATTTCTGGAGTTCCACGGCCGAGGACGGCGATGCCTATGGCTGGCACCTGGCCCCTCCGGGCGATTTTGCGGTGGAATTCGACGTGAGCAGCAACATGTATTCCGTGCGCTGCCTCAAGAATTACTAGAAACTGAAGAGAAAGGCAATCATGGTCCCGAGCCAGAGCACGATTGCTGCATAAAGACCGCCGAGAAGGTCGTCTGCCATCACGCCCCATGCTCCCGGGAGTTTTTCGATCTTATGTATTCCGAGCGGTTTCAGGATATCGAAGAAGCGGAACAGCCCGAAAGCAATGGCCAGGTAGACAGGGTATTCGTCAATTAAACTACAGGGTATGAAAGCCAGCGCCATAAAGACGCCACAGACTTCGTCGATGACAATCCAGCCCGGGTCTTCGGTGCCGGTATCCTTCATCGCCTTATTTACGAAGGGAATTGCTGCAAAGAACACGATAAGGGCGGCGGCCAGGAAAAAGAAGTTTATGAACAGACCAAAAATTTCGCTACCGACGAATATGTAGGATTCGAATTCGAACAGTTTGCAGGCTAGAACTGTCATGGGGTAGGCGACAATCGCTGCGGCAAGGCTTCCCATGGTGCCGGGGGCCTTCGGGCTCATTCCCGAGCCGAAGAACGTCACGACAAGCGTGGTAAGCCAGTCCGTCTTGCGCCATTCATGGGGTACGCGCTTCTTTCCGTATTTCTCTTTCAGTTCTTCCTTGTTCATACTTCGTAAATTCCCGGTTCACGCCAGTTTTCGTCGCGGTTGCTGTTCATGCTCTTGTCCGAAACGCTTTCGGCTGGGTGTGTCGGCCAGGGCGATTCTACGACTTCCTTGATCTTTTCGGCTTGAACTTCGCGCTTCTTTTTCCAGTTTTCCAGCTGTTCCTTGAAAACGGCCCGCAACCGTTCCATCCCGATATTTTCGCGGGCGCTTATCTGGATTGCCTCGGGGTAGTTTTCACGCAGTTCCGTGCGGCGCGCCTCGTCGCAGATTTCGGCCTTGTTGAACACGCGGATGCGGGGAGTTTCCTGGTCGATAATGCCTTCGAGCGTCTTGTGCGTGACTTCCAGATGGTCGCGGTAATCGGGAGCGCTACCGTCGACAACCTCCAGGATGCAGTCGGCGTGGGCAGCTACCCCGAGGGTGCTCTTGAAGGTCTCGATGAGGTTGTGGGGGAGCTTGCGGATAAACCCGACAGTATCGGAGAGGATGATGTTCTCGCCGTCGAGGAATAGCTTGCGCGTGGTGCTGTCGAGGGTGGCGAACAGTTTGTCTTCCACATAGACGTCCGCGCCGGTCAGGCGGTTCGTGAGGGTCGACTTGCCGGCGTTCGTGTAGCCCACGATGCCCACCTGGAAAATGTCGTTCCTGTTTTCGGCCTGGCTTTCGCGCGCCTCCTCGATTTTTTCGAGCTTCTTCTTGAGTTCCTGGATGCGCTTGCGGATCATGCGGCGGTCGGTTTCGAGCTGCGTTTCACCCGGCCCCTTGGTGCCGATGCCGCCGTTGTGCTGGCGGCAAAGGTGTGTCCAGGCGCGAGTGAGGCGCGGCATCATGTACTGCAATTGGGCGACTTCCACCATCAGGCGGCTTTCGGCCGTAATGGCGTGCTTTGCGAAAATGTCGAGGATGAGGCCCGTACGGTCGAGCACCTTGATTCCAGGGAGGCGCTGCTCGAGGTTCCTTACCTGCGAGCCGGAAAGGTCGTCGTCGAATACGACCATCTTCGCGTTTTCTTCTTCGAGGGCACGCTTGACCTCGTTCACCTTGCCTTCGCCAATGAGGGTAGCCGGGTTGAAGTTCTGGACGCGCTGCAGGAAACTCTTGACGACGACTGCGCCTGCGGTTTCGGCAAGTCGCCCGAGTTCTGCAAGCTGTTCGCTTGCCATCCAGTTCCGCACTTTCGGGGTCGAAATCCCCACGAGGATGCAGCGTTCCTTTTCTTGCTTATGTTCTGCGGGCTGTTTCATTCTGCCTATCTAGCAATTTCCGTTCAGTTTCAGGAACCAGTAGTCCTCGCTGTTGATGCTGCTGCCTTCGGGCGAGGCGGCGTCGGCGAGTTTCGCGAAATCCGGTGCATTCTGGCCCTGCACGTTATTTTCCGGCACATCCGTTTTGGGTGTATCAAAATCCTTGTTGTCCATTTCAGCCATGCGCAGAATATAACAAATTCTATATTACTGCACATGAGGTTGTGGCTTTCGACATCCCCTGACGATTTTTCCGCGGAGTTTGACGACATCGAGGAGATGTTCAAGCGCGGTCTTACGCGCCTTATTCTCCACAAAAGGAATGCGACCGAAGCGCAGTACGAACGCTGGCTCATGGCCCTCCCGATGGAATACCGCGACCGCATCTGGGTGCGTGGAACTCCCGACATGGCGGAACGCCTGGATGTTCGGGGCTGCGTCATCGACGCTTCCGTGCTTGCAGGCGAAATCCCCGAACGCTGGAAGCGTATCAATTGCATTGCGCTATGCCGTAGCCTTGAACAGCTGGAATCGCTCCCTGAATGGGTCGCGGGAGCCCTGATAGGCCCCGTATTCCAGCCGCAATCCGTCTACGAACCGGTCGAGATACTCGATTTCGGAGGTCTGGCAGATAAATTAGCGGAAAACAGCCTGCAGGCCATCGCCTTCGGGGGCATTGACCACGAAAATCTGGAAGAAATCAGGAAACTCCCTCTACAGGGAATCTCCGTACTCGGCGGAGTCTGGAACTATGCCGACCCGGTAAATGCCTTCGTCAAGCTCAGCCACGCCTGCAATATCTAGCGGTTGCGTATTTTTGAAATTCTCGACATTCCGTTATCCAGAATTTCTTTCTTGATATATACGCCGTCATTATCCGGTTTTGCATTGAGCCTCTGGCCGTTCATGCTGAAGTATTCCGTACGGACGACTTTGCCCATGAACTTGAGGTCGAAAACGTTCTTGCCTGTATCTTTTACGATACGGATTGTAGTGGTATCCGGTTCCTTATACGGCTTGTCAGGGTCGTCTACGACCAGCTTGATCTTTGCCTGGCTCTTGCAGCCGGTCTCGTTCGTGTAGGTCACGGTGTAGTAGCCGCTATAGTCGCCGTCTACATTCTTGAGCGTGTTCTCGCGGGTGGTGGACTTGAATCCTCTGGGGCCTTCCCAGTTCCAGATTTTGCCGTCCCACGGGTGCGGGCCGAACTGCACCGTAGCGCCCTTCGCAACCTTCAAGTCGAGGGTTTCGTTCCAGCCGTCTTCGCCGACCTTTACGTAGGGGATAATCTTCGTGCCGCTACATGGGCCCACGACCTTCTTGCCGTCACACACGCCGATGGAATCGGGTATGTCGATAACGCGCGGCTCGAAATCCTTGGAGGGGAAGGCCTTCAGGAGGGCAGAGGTTTCTTCGGCGGTAATCGGGAGTACCGTGCCGTGCCTCGGGGTGAATGCCCCTTTCATTTCGGTATTCTGCACAAACGAGAACGAGTTGAGGTCAGGACTGCTTGTGAATTGGTAATGGCCGTTGTTGTAGCAGTCGTACATCAGTATCCAGGAATTCTGGTTGATGAGCTTGAATACGCCTGCACCTTCCACGGCTTCGGTCGTCTGCTGTAGGGCCTTGCTGGGCTTGCTCCACTGCGACCCGGTGGCGGCTCCGCTTTTGGGCAGGAGCGACTCTGCGGTCACCTTGCATATTCCGCCGTCACCCTCATTCTTGTAGAAGGCGTGGTACAGCCCGTCTATCTTGTTGTAGACGATATCCATGTCGATAGTCGACTTGCCGCGGTCAAAGAAGTGCTGCGGGTCGCCTTCCAGGTCGGTAAAGTCCTTGTTCGAGTAGGCGTAGAACACCTTGTCGTAGGCGATGGTGCCGTCGTTGGTTAACAGCGAAAAATACACGAGCGGGCGGCCCTTGGTGCCGTCTCCGTTATCGTAGGTGTCGTCCCAGAACGTCTCGGGGGCCCATACGCGGGTCACGTTCGCGAAGTTCTTGCCCTTGTACTTGTCGGGGAAGTGTACGGTGCTGTGTTCCCAGTTGATGAGGTCGCGGGAGCGCATGAGTACCATGCCGCGGTTGCTTGCCCAGCCTTCGGCGCTCTTCATGTCGGTATTCACCATGTAGAACCAGCCGTCGGGCGCACGCAGCACGTGCGGGTCTCGGAGCCCCTTCTTGATGCTCACCGTGTCTGCTGCCACCACGCGGTTCCCGTTATTTATCGCGGTAAAGTTGTAGCCGTCGTTACTGAGGGCGTAATATATGTTCTCGTTGTTGTTTGCCGGGAAGTACGCGAAAAGGTAGTTGGAGTAGGGTTCGTACCCGTGGATGGAGACCTTGAGCGGTACGTCCTGCGTCTTTGTGCTCAGGCCGTCGTGAATGGTCGCCGTGAGGGTTACTTCCTTGTTCTCTCCGACAAACCTCCCGTTGATGTGTCCGTCGTGGGAGAGGAACAGCGTGTCGCTACTTTTCCAGGTGATGGGGAAGGTCTCTCCGGCAATCTTGATCGTATCGAGGAGGGAGAGGTCGGTATACAGGTCGTTGGCGGATTTGCCTAAACTCGTGCTTGCGCTGTCGACAGCGCGCCAGAACGGGGCGACTTCGTCTTGGGCAAGGACCGTTGTGGAGAAGGCCGCGCCCATGGTGAGTGCTGTGCTTAAAATGCGTTTGTTCATACTCTTTTCCCGGTATCCTCTACAATATATATACAGGATGCGTAAATTTCCTGATAAAGCCCAATTTTGCATAGAAAAATTGTCCATTGGGGGTAAAAACGCATTTTTAGGCGCTTTTTATCTTACATATTCCATTTTGGAATAGAATAGGTTGATTTATTTTGATTTTTAAGCATATATTTGGGCTATGGAACAGGCACGAGCCAAGATTTTAGTTGTTGACGACACCAAGACCAACATTGAGGTCCTGGAAAACGTATTGATGGATTTTTATGACGTTTATGTGGCAAAAAACGGGAAAAAGGCGCTAGAAATCGCCGAAAAAGTCCTACCGGACTTGATCCTTCTCGATGTAATGATGCCCGAAATGAACGGTTATGAAACTTTGAAGGTCATGAGGGAGATGGACACCCTCAAGGATATTCCTGTATTTTTCCTGACGGCAAAATCCGATAACGAGAGCGAGCAGACCGGTCTCGACCTGGGTGCCGTAGACTATATCGGGAAACCCTTCAACCCGCAACTTGTCCTGTTGCGCGTGAAGAACCAGCTGGAATACAAGCGGCAACGCGACCATCTGCATGAACTTGTCGACGAGAAGACGGCGGACTTGCGCCGTACCCTGAAGGTCATGCTCACGAGTCTTGGCTCGCTGGCCGAATTCCGCGATCCCGAGACGGGCGAGCACATCAAGCGTACACAGGTCATTGTACAGCGCCTGGCCGAGGTCCTCCAGAAGAACCCGAAGTTCGCACAGGCGATTCCTTCGAGCGAGTACGTGGACTACTACGCGACTGCGGCCCCGCTGCACGATATCGGCAAGGTCGGTATCGAAGACGAAATCCTGCGCAAGCCTGCAAAACTCAACGAGCAGGAACGCGAGATCATGAGCAAGCACCCGAAAATGGGCTACGACGTGCTCATGGATGCCACCAAGGAACTGCACGATAACCCGATGGTGAAGATTGCCGCCGATATCGCATGGGCGCATCACGAACGATGGGACGGCGAAGGCTACCCGCGAAAGCTCAAGGGTGAGGAGATTCCCGTTGGCGCGCGCCTCATGGCGGTGGCCGACGTCTACGATGCGCTCGTTTCGCGCAGGCCCTACAAGGAGGCGTACCCGCACCGCTTTGCCGTAGACGAGATTGTCGCTGCTCGCGGGAGCCAGTTTGACCCGGATGTGGTCGATGCCTTCCTGACTATTGCCGAAGACTTGCCCAAGATTTACGAACAGTTTAAGGACCAGAATCGTTGACAAGGAACTTAGTGAATTCAAAGCGCCGCAAGCTCAGCTGGCGCATTTCGATTGTCTACATGGTACCGCTTGTCATAGCGGCGGTTCTTCTTGTTTTTGCGTTCCTGTTCTACCTTGAAAACACGCTTATCTCTACAGCCTACAGCAGTTCCGAGATGCGCCTCCACAAGACGGTCGAGGCCTGCGAGAATATCCTGAACAAGTACCAGGGCGAATTCAGCAAGTTCATCTCGAATGTCGGTTCTGTCAACAAGCAGAATGCCAAGGCCACGCTCGGCAAGCGCATCCTGAAGGATGACCGCATTCTCGATATGTTCTACGGGTCTTCCGATGGCGAGTACATCAGTGTCCGCGGTAACACGCTTGACAAGAGTGTTGCCGAGTTCCGTACCAAGGATTGGTTCCTCGAGGCTTCCCGAAACAAGGGAGTCGCCATTACGGGCCCTACCATGCGCAAGGCGTTCAACAAGCAGGTCCTGACCCTTTCGCAGGCCGTCCGCGACAAGAACAACCGCGTCAAGGGTGTCGTTGCCGAAGACCTGGACATGCAGATGCTTAGCCAGGCCATGAGTGATGGCATCGACAAGTCCGATGGCGGCATTATCCTGATGCTCGACAACAGCAGCAATATATTTGCCTACTATCCTGAACAGACGAACCTTGGCAAGATCGACCTGGACAGTATTAACGCCCTGCTCGACATGGTAACGAGCGAAGTGGACGTGGATTCGCTCCTGATGTACGGTAACGGCAACGTAGTCCGCTTCGAGAAGACGACGAACCACCGCCAGAGTTTCGTGTTTATCGTTTCCGCGATGACAAAGAACCCGTACTACCTGGTCCGTATCCTGCACCAGAATACCGTGGTCGCCAAGTTCAACGAACGCTTCCAGGGAATCAAGTTTGCGCTTATCCTGGCGGTTATCGTGCTCATGTCCATTGCGGGTCTTGCCGCGCGGATACTCTTCAAGCGTTTTATCGAGAAGGACCTAAAGGACAGCGTGAGTTCGAGTTCGCTGTTCGATACGCTGCTTTCGAGCCCGAACATGACGCTTATCCTCACGAACGAGACCTTCGACATTCTGCAGGCGAGCAGCAATGTGGTGGAGTTCTTTACCGGTGGGGGCGAAGATATCAAGGGCGATGCCCTGTGGAAGTACATTCCTTCGGACCAGTTCAAGAAATTTGCGCATCATGTCGCCCTTGGCGGCGAGCTGCACCCGAGTGAACGCAGGACCATCGTGATGGTCAAGAACTCGGAAGGCGAGGAGTACTGGTGGAATATCTTCTTCCAGTTCCTTTCCGAAGACGATGGCAGTATCCGCTACCTGTTCATGATTGACGATGCGACGAGCGGCATCCAGAAGGATACCATTCTCGATACCATCATGCTTTCGGCCGACCGCTCGCTTCTCATGATTTTCGACCGCACGCTGCATATCAAGTACATGTCGAAGCAACTGGGCGATATTTTCCAGAAGGACTGGCGCGAACTTATCGGGCTTTCGCTTACCGAACTTGCCTCTTGCGGCATTCCCGACAACGTAATGAAGGAACTTGTTAAGGCGTTCCGCGATCGCGAGACATGGAAGGATTCGTTCATGATGCCTTCGAACGAAGGACACGGCGAAATCTGGTTCCGCGGCGAGGCGGTGACGCTAAAGGCCGAGGAGGCCGTGGTCGGTTACATGTTCTCGATGACCGACATTTCCGAAATTATCGAGGCCCGCGAAATCGCGGAGCAGGCCACGCAGGCGAAGAGCGAGTTCCTCGCCAACATGAGCCACGAAATCCGTACGCCGATGAACGCCATTATCGGCATGGCGCACCTTATTTCCGAGACGGACCTTTCCGAACGCCAGCGCGGATTTGTCGACCGCATCAGCCATGCGGCAAAGTCCCTGCTCGGCATCATCAACAACATTCTCGACTTCTCGAAGATCGAGGCGAAGAAGCAGGAACTCGAGGTTACGCCGTTCGTACTGCAGGATGTCATCAGCGAGGTGGCGGCGCTTGCCGAGGTCCGCATTGCCGGCCGTCCGATAGAACTTATCGTGGATGTGGACCCGGATATTCCCGAGACGCTCATGGGTGACCCGCTGCGCCTCTCGCAGATTTTCACGAACCTCGTGAACAATGCCACGAAGTTTACCGAGAAGGGCGATATTACGCTCAAGGTAGAACTCGAGAACATCACCGAGAAGAATGTCCGCCTGGCCTTCAGCGTGAAGGATACCGGTATCGGCATGACGCCCGAACAGCTGGGCAGGCTCTTCAATGCGTTTACGCAGGCTGACGGCTCCACCACGCGCAAGTACGGCGGAACGGGACTCGGTCTTGTCATTTCTAAGTCGCTCGTGGAACTCATGGGCGGCAAGATGCAGGTCGAAAGTACTTCCGGAGTGGGCTCCAGGTTCTTCTTCAGCATCTCGCTCCCGATTGCCCCGCAGGCGGGTGAACCCAAGTGGAAATCCGTACATACGTTCGACGGCAAGAATGTGCTGCTCGTGGATGACTGCGCCAACATGCGTGCGGTACTGCGCCATATCCTCACGAAACTCCACTGCATTGTGGAAGAGGCATGTTCCGCGGCAGAGGCGTTCGACCTTATCCAGGCACACGAGGAGGCGGGCGAGGATCCGTACGACTTCTTTATTGTCGACTACAAGATGGGCCTCGAGACGGGATTCGATTTCGCGAAGGGAATTCCGGAGTCGATGCAGATTGTGCCGAAGATTCTCATGCATCCGCTGCACTTCGAGGAAAGCGAGCACGAGACCGCCCTCATGCTGGGCTACAACAGCTGCCTGCCCAAACCGCCGCAGATCAGCTCGATTCTCAGTTCCCTCCAGGAGGCTCTGGGCCTCAAGCTCACGTACCAGAAGGCCATCAAGAAGGAAAACCGCAAGATCTACTTCAAGCCGGCGAAGATCCTGCTTGTCGAAGACAACCTGATGAACCAGGAACTCGCCACGTCGCTCCTGAACTCGGTGGGCCTCACCACCATGATTGCGAATAACGGAAAGGAAGCCCTCGACTTGCTGAAGCCGGGATCGTTCGACCTTGTGCTCATGGACTTGCAGATGCCCATCATGGACGGCCTTACCGCCACGAAGGAAATCCGCGACAAGGAAGACGAGTATTTCAGGAATGTGCCAATACTTGCGATGAGTGCGCGTGCCTTCCAGAAGGACAAGGAAGAATGCTTCGAGGCCGGCATGAACTCGTATATCGTGAAGCCGATCGACCCCTCGCTCCTTTACGAGGACCTGGCGAAGTACCTGCCGATTGCTTCCGAAAGCACTGCTCCGCAGACCAGGACGGTTGTCTCGTCGGGCAATATGCAACTTGCCGACGATGATTCAAACTTCCTCGCACGCTTCTCCAAGGTGCGCGATTTCGATGCCTCTGTCGGGCTGTACCATGCGAACAACAACAAGACTATCTACCTGAGAATCCTGCACGGGTTTGTGCGAGACTATAGCGGGAACAACTTCGAATTGCGCAAGTTGGTGGAGACCTCCAAATTCGAGGATGCGACCCGCATTACGCATACCATTAAGGGACTTTGTGGGACAATCGGTTCTAGTCATGTGCAGTCGCTCGGAGCCGCTGTAGAGGCGACGCTTTCGCAGAAGCAGCAAAACTTTGAGGAGTACAACAAGTTCGAGGACGCTCTCCACAACCTCATCGAGGACTTGATTGTCGTGCTCAAGGATGTCGATTCGGAGCAGCCTGTTGTTGCAACAAAGCGCGAGGATCCGGAAGCTGCTGGTAGGCTTAAGTCTGCCCTCGGCGATCTCAAGGTCGCGCTGGATTCCTGCTCGTCTACGAAGTGCAAGCGCATTCTGGACGAATACGAAAATATTGCGTTCGATACTGAAATTGAAACCCTGTTGCAGAAGATGGTTAACCAGGTCGACGACTACGAATTCAGCGAAGCGGCAGAAACGCTCGCCGAACTCGAAAAGAAACTGGGATAAACCCGAATTGTCATTGCCGCGTTACCCCAGCATTGTCATCCCCGCGAATGCGGGGATCTTTTTTTGTTACTTCACACCAATCAAGCTGAGGTCACGCACGGCACCCTTGTCAGCAGACGATGCCATGGCGGCG
>Ga0247611_10011040_pt1 | contig 10494 bp, 9 predicted proteins | sample 177DNAGHGhighgp2_FD_192422 | JGI IMG/M metagenome (GOLD analysis project Ga0247611, IMG submission 192422) | Sheep rumen microbial communities from Palmerston North, Manawatu-Wanganui, New Zealand - 1770 DNA GHGhigh gp2 | ecosystem: Host-associated > Mammals > Digestive system > Stomach > Rumen ... | reverse complement strand
GGGGCGCTGCTCTCTGCTGCCGGCCTCGAGGAAGAAGTTCTTCCAGCGGATGTTGGCATAGCACTGTTGCAGGTAGACCTTGTGGTCGGCATGGACGGTGCCGATGACATCGACGGCTCCCGACAGAGTGAAGTTGTGGCCTAATGGCAACTCGGCAGTGACGGCACCGCGCAGGTTGGCTGTATTGGGACGTGTAGACAATGAATGGTAGCGGTTGGTTACCAGCTGGTAAGCCGTATGCCGACCAGTACCCACGGCAACCTCTGTCGACAAGTCGTAGTCGACGGTAGGCTTCTTCTCTTCATCCTGTCCGTAGCCCGTTGACGTTCCCCAAAGGATGGCGGCTATAAGCAGTATGGTTTCTTTCATGTTCAGAACTTTTTACCGAAGATAATGTTAATAAAGGTCTTGACTAAAAGTTTTGCGTCAAACCATAGCGAACGGTGCTCCAGATAGTATAGATCAAGTTCCAGCCGTCGCAGCATCTTCTCCATGGTGTCCGTGTAGCCGTTATACAGTGTGGCATAGGATGTCACTCCAGGGCGTACCTGATACAGATAGATATAGCGCGGATCGTGTTTGATAATCTTGTCAATATAGTATTTTCGCTCAGGGCGAGGACCTATAAAGGCCATTTCCCCTTTAAAAACATTCCAAAGTTGTGGCAACTCATCCAAATGGTGGTCGCGCAAGAATTTGCCGACCTTAGTCAGTCTAGTGTCTTGTTCATGTTGGAAAAGAGCTGGCCCGTCCTTTTCGGCATCAACCCTCATGCTTCTAAACTTGTAGATATAGAAAGGACGTCCGAAGCGTCCTATGCGTTCCTGCTTGAAGATGGCAGGACCTCCGTCCTCTTGTTTGACGGCGATGTAGCAAATTAGGAATAAGGGTGAAAAGACCATCAGACAAATACCAGAAGCAATGAAATCAATTATTCGCTTTAAGTTGCGCTGTATTTCGCCCATGCCATCTTTGATGTATTGGGTGTTGTCTTTGCCTGTATTTGATTTGTATTTTAGGGTAGAACTTTCTTGCATATATGATATTTTTTCATTTTAACGCTTAGATATATAGCTTTATTGTATATAATTGTGTGAAAAATGCAGGAGATGTCGATTTTTTTAAGTGGAGTGTGGGGCTTTTAACAAATATTTATCCACAGACTAAAGAACGGGCCATGTATCATGTAGTTTGATACTCCCTATTTTATTTAATTCTTTTCCTTGCTATTTTATTATTAACCAAATTGAAAATCTTTGGAAGTAATCTGTAGAATGGATATAAACGAGATACTGGGATGTTGTTCTCTTTAAAAGCTCTTAAGATATTCCGATTGCCTTTAATGATATTCTGTAGCGTTCCATTGCTTTCGCCTCCTACTCTCATTCTGACAAAGAAACGATCGATAAAGATGGGTAATATATGGTGGCTTTCCAACATACGTAGCATGAATTCAAAGTCGGCAGATACTTGGTAGTCTATATTGAAAGCTCCGTATTTCTCTATGCACGAGCGCTTAATGTAAAATGTGGGATGTGCAGGGGCCCATCCTCTCTGGAATTTTCCTTTTTTGTAAGGTGAACTAATCCATGTGCGACTTACCTTAGTAACATCATCCTGATGGACATATATTAGGTTGGCAAAGACACAATCCGAATGGTATCGCTCAAAAGCATTGTTTATTTCATCCAGGACTTTTTCGTCATAGTATAAGTCATCAGAATTTAGCACACCGACAATATCGCCTGAAGCTCTTGCAATTCCTTTATTCATAGCATCGTATATTCCCTTGTCGGATTCCGAGACCCACTTCATTTTCCCTTCAAAGCGTGGCTCATATTCCCGTATAATGTCAAGCGTTTTGTCTTTGCTATGTCCGTCTTGAACTATTAACTCATAGTTCTTATATGTTTGTGCCAAAATAGAATCAAACGTGTCGCGCAATGTTGATGCACTATTGAATGTTGCTGTTATTATTGAAATCTTCATATTATAGTGATATAATTATCTATATCCTTGATTTTGCGTGCTAAGATAATAAATTCGTTGAAATTATCCACATTAGAATCATTCTATTTAGGATTATTTATCATTTCCAGTTCAGATCGGACCATACTCTCCATGCCTTTAGGCGAGCAGTTGTAGATCACAATCAGTTTTTATTATTTTTGGTATATGTCCTTCTATTTTAATCGGAATAATAGAATGTCGCCGGCAGTGATGGTGTATTTGTTTTTCATCGGCTCCTCCTGAAGTGTTTTAGTTAGGTGCCGAGGTGTGCTGTTTAGTGCCTGAACGCGAACCGTCAGCGGCATCTCATGACTTTTGTTGACGACGGCCAAGTAGCGGAGAGTGCCTTTCTGAAATTGTGAGATAATGGCACCTTGGCGTCCGACAACCTTCAGCGACTTGATGTTAAGCGGCATCGTGTTTTGTCGCGTAGTGCCTTCGGGAATGGCTCCCAAATGATGGACAGAAAGCACCTTGGCACCATAGAACAGTGGTGCCACGCCCTTCAGTTCGCGATTCATCTGTTGTACGATGAAATAGGTATTTGTCTTCTTTCCTTCGTGACTGATGGGAGCATTGTGGTAGTTGAATCCTTCTTTGTTACTGGGCGTCCAGTAAGTGAAATATTGGATGCCCTGAGCACCATAGGCTAAGTTAGAATAAATCTGTAAGCGCAATGACGCAATGGTGGGAGTGGGGTAGTAGGTATCAGGTGAAAATGGTACGTCGTGTGGTACAGAAAGAGCAAATCCCCAAAATGGCTTGCCAGAAGCAAGACTCTCATTCCTGACCATCTCTAAGTTGTGAAACCAGCTAGGACGCAAGCCTGCTGTTGTGACAGGATAGAAGTCAAAAGATAAATATTGACAGGAGGTTGCTGCTGCTGCTTTGAGGTATTCTGGATAAGTCTTGACATGAAGACGCCCCTCGATATCCGGATTAAGATAAGGTAGTAAATTGATATAAAAAATATGAGTACTGTCAACACGCTTTAATTCGTCAATTGTTTTTTGAAGTTGGAAGATTTCTGTGACAGAAGGTTCGTCCTGAAGCAGGTAGCCCCAAAAACCAGGTTCTTTTCTAAGAGTTATTGCTGCTTTTTGTGGCGCAATAAATACGTCCGGGCATCGTCCAAGTATCTTTATGTTATGCTTGTCAGCATAACGACAGGCTTTAACAAATGACTCTAAAGAGGAATATGATCCTATACTAACATTGAACCCACATTCGTTCATGAGGCTAAAGTCATTATCAGAGGTTCGCCATTCTGGAACTCCCCAAAATCCCATAATAGGCATTGTATTTGCTGCATAGAATAATTCGCTTACAATGCAGAATACGATGATGATAGCGTTGCGTATGGTTTTCATAACCTTTTATAATAATTTTTTCAGATTAAAAGCAGTTTGTCAAATACTCGTTTTATTTCGTTGTCATAGTTGGGAATGGTGATTCCCGTTATGATCTTCTTTTGTTGTTGGTATAGTTCGGCTAATACAGCTTGGTCATTTAATAGTGTTGCAACCTGTTGAGGCATCGATTCCTCATCAGTTAATCCTACATTATTCAGAACAAACTCCTGTCCGCCGCAACTCGTATAGAGTGCAGGAGTTCCATTATTGATGCTTTCGCAGACAGGCAGTCCAAAACCTTCGTGCTGAGACAAAGTGATATAGAGCCAGCAATGCTGGTAGATTTGAGACAATTCTTCTTCTGATAGGCTATTCAGCCAATGTATACTTAGATTGCCAGCAGAGTATTTCTTGACTCTCGCTCTGAACCTACGGAGGTAGTTCGTGTTCTCTTTGCCAGAGCCGACGATATATAATGATATGTGTCTGTCAATAGTTTCTGAAACAGTCTTTGCTACATCAAGTAGTTCCATACATTTCTTGTTCTGTACGATCCTTCCTACATAGAGTAGTGAAGGCTCTTGTGTCTTTTCCACATGGCTCTGAGTCTTTTTGATAAGGTTGCTGCAAAGGTGTACCTGATGGTATCCATAACTCTCCAGCTCTAACTTATTGTATTCGCTGACAGCAATCCAATGGTTGCTAACGTATCGCAGAAGTCTGAGTTGTAGATGACCGATAAAAGACCTTGCAGCAACAAGAGGTTCTGTTGTCCAAAAGAAACGGGAGGGTGTGATGTTGTGATAGATGAAAATGATATTTTTGAACCTGCAGCATCTGAACAATTCGAACTTCAGCGTGTCGTAGGGAAACAGAATGACATCTTCATCCTGATTCAGATGTTCATAGAAACCTTTCTTGTCCAGAATAGGAATGCAAATATGGTAGATTGTCTCCAGTCTCTCTATTAAGAGCATAGTCTGCTGATAGATAGAGTTATATTTGTTACTGGTGTTAAAATATGCGTAGACTTTTTTCATTTCTTCTTCAGTTGATTAAATAGAGAAATCCAGTCCTTCATAATCTTTTCATGTGAGAAGTTCTTTGCCTCTAACTTTGCTTGATGTCCCATGTCTTTACGCTTGTCCGGGTTAGTCAGCAAGGTGCAAATTCGCTCAGCCATAAGCTCAAGATTGCCATCTGGGATGATGTAGCCGTTCGTACCGTCTATTATAACGTCTTTGGGACCACACTTACAGTCAAATGATACTAACGGCAGTCCGACAGCCATTGATTCCAGTAGAACCATAGGCAGACCCTCGAAACGGGATGTCATTACGTAGAGCGAAGCCTCCTTCAGTTTGTTGTTGATTTCTGAGGTTGGCGGGAAGATATGCACACTCTTAAGTTCTAACGCTGCTATTTGGTCTTGCAAGGCTCCCAGTTCCTCCCCTGTACCATAGATATGCAGTTGCCAATCGGGAAACTTGTCTGCAACAGTTTTCCATACCTGTATCAGCCTGTCATAGCCTTTCTGATAGGTCAGGCGTCCGATACTGATTACAATCTTATTGTCAAGTTCTGCCACTTCGTCAGGCCGATATAGTATGCTGTTGGGCATACAGATAATGTTTCTGGCCTCATGTCCCCAGTACGCTTTGTCCTCTTCTGTCAGTACAGCGAAGACATCCAGCCTTCGATAGTAAAAACGAATATAGTACCAGTCTTTTGCCCTATAGACGAGTTGTTGAAAAAACTTTCTGGTGCGCGACTCCCTTAGCTCGTACATGGCAAATTTGTTAAAGTGGTGTTCGTAGACCGTTACACAATACTTCCGATGTCGTAGGATGGCGGGTATATATCTGTCCATCAGTGTGACAATGACATCTTGTCGGAAATCATTGAGGAAGGCCTGTAGCCGTCTGCTGAAGAGCCTGTTCTTATGAAAATAAGCAACAGTCTTGCTGACGATGTTTTTCCCAACATAGTCATCGTAATTAATTCCCAAATCAACCGTTTTAACAGACTTTGGCAGCTCATAAAAGTACGCCCTGTTACGCTGGTTTGTGGTGAGAATAGTAATCTCGTGCCCCATTTGGGAAAGATACAATGCTTTATTGGCAACAACCCTTTCTCTGCCTGCCGAGTTAAACATTCCGTCAATAATATATAGTATCTTCATAGTCTACGTTCTAAAATCTTTAATGCCTTAACAATTGGGGTTAATATAAGAATCTTAGTTTTTCTGGCAATTGATAGCTGTGGTAGACGCAGCACAATTGGCAGGCCTTGGAATATGCTGTGTACTCCATGAAGTTTTTGCATCTCGATTAGAAAAGTCCTGATGTCAGCCGGATAGGACTCTTTTGAGATGATTTCCTGCATTATGGCAAGTTCTTTTATTCGGTAATCAAGTAGGAAAGGATAGTATGTTGGCATGTCTTTCACTTTCTGCCAAAAAGATTTCTTGCCAGGCTTAATCTTATCTACTACATTCTTGTCGTGATGCCTATAATACATGAGCGGTTGCGAAAGGTTTTTCTTCTTGCCGAAGATAGCTGCTAACAGTGATATGAGCACATCGTACATCAAATCGTCAGCCAAGGCTCTTTCAGTATAATATTTTACAGATAGCCCAGCCAAGTTTCGATTCATTACCATGGTGCAGCCTTGAGACTGTTCGGTATTCAGCAGCGTGTCTTCCCAGGTCTCTCCTTCTGGGAAACTTTGTGGCGGGGCTATTGGCCTGCACGCCGCATCGACATCTTGGCGTAGAGAAGAAACCGCTACAGGTTTGTCTTTTATATCAATGGATGAAATAGCATTCATCAGTGTCTCAATTTTATGTGGCATCCAGACGTCATCTTGGTCGCAAATAAAGATGTAGTCTCCAGTGCATCGTGATATGGCGTGGAAGAAATTGCAGTTGACGCCTAATGGAGAATCGTTCCTGAAATACTGTAGGCCATATTGCATCTTATATTCTTCAAGAATATCGATGGTGTGGTCTGATGAGCAATCGTCGCAGACAATAACCTCGTCAGGCAAGCGAGACTGACTGTAGAGACTCTCAAGTTGCTCTCTCAAGAACCGTTCTCCATTATAGGTTGCTATAGCAATAGAAATTTTCATTGACACATTTATTTGGAGCTTCTGATTTCCTGAATGACGACTAAAGGCCATTTCCAGTTTTGATAACATGCCTGGACGATGCCTGGGGCTATGATTAGTCCAAGCGTCTCCATATTTAGCTGATCCAGCAAGAACCAGAGCACTATGATTGTTGCAAAACCTGATACCAAAGAAGGTATATAGAAAGGAACTCTATTGCCCGCTTGAATAAACCCCGCTGCTATGCCATGATTCTGCTCTAAGTAATTGATGAATATCATCAATGCAAATAATTCAGCAGGAAGTAGTTTGGTTTGCGAGTGAATGATATCCAACAGGTTGTTTCCAACAGCAGTCAACAAGATTCCTCCTACTAAGTAGATGGCGAAGAGCGAGACGACACTGTAAATATACAAACGACGTATCTCTGCTATGTTACGCTCGGCGCGCCATTGGGCAATTTTCGGGCTGAAGGTGACAAACATCATTGTTCCGCAGCGCGCCATGATGTCGAGGATTTGTAGGCTGATGCTGTATTGAGCCATCACTTCAAGCGACAGATATATTGATCCGATGAAAATGGCAGCGCGATTAATGATGTAGCTTCCTATGGAGGTTAATCCCACCTTAATGGCATTTGGGGCTATCGTTTTCAGAACGTCGTATGGAGAATCGCTGCTGACTTTGTTGAGATGATTTCTCATCTCATGATTGAAGAAAACCCTATACGATAAGATTCTTTTGATGATGACGGACAAGGCTTGTGAAAGTACGATGGCGCTCAATCCTATACCGGCATATATCAGAACGATAGCAATAGCAATATATATAAGCTGCCCTAAAATCGTAATTTTCTGCAGTTCCGTAATATAGCCTTTGCCCGTTAGCAATGAGTCATAATATAGCGTGTATATATTGTAGCAGTTAATGGCACAGAGCAATATCCATGCCACAAGCGCATCACTCTTGTCGCCTGAGTATTTACCCATAAGTTTCGTGAAATACCATGTGCCTACTGTTACCAGTAAGATGAATATTACAACTGCCGCCCATCGATAGAAGATTTTCATGGCCAGAAGCGTGTCTTTTAGAAGAACATAGTTGATGTCCCTGCTGTGAACTTCTTCTACGCCATTGACATTAAAATGACTGACACCCGAAAAGATGAAGCTCAAGTTTCGGGTAAAGGATGGTCGGAACCCAAAGTCAAGTAGCGTCGATAGCGCGTAGATGGCCTGGAATATATTCCATATTGCAACAGTCTCGGAAGGCATCTTGGAAAGGATGAACGGTAGAAGTATGACTCCTGCTCCTACTGTAAAGAATACAGAGGAATAACTCCAAGCAATGCTTCTTTTTCCTATTTGTTCTATGCCGTCTGCCATCTTGAATTACATCGTTAGTAGCGCCATTGCATAAAATAGCATGCTGAGCACGAATCTTAAGGTAGACGCAATGTTTATAAGAACCTTTCCTGCGATGATAGGGTAAAAAGCATAGACTGCAACAGTCCAAAGTATGATAGATATAACTTCAAAATAATCGCATAGTCTACTTGCTAATACTGCACTGATATTGTGTAAAAAGAAAAGACACCCAAATGCCAAAGCCAATATTTTAATGTAAAAATGAATGTTCTTGCAGTAGACAGAAAGCGTATTTCTATAGATGATAGTACCATAGTATAAACCAACATTCATCCAAATTACAGCATTGCCTTTTAGGTCCCAACCAGCCAGGTCGTCCTCTATGCCGGTCTCTTTTAACCTTCTGTAAGCATCAAGCTTGTTGCCGCCAAGTCCTGCAGGTACAAGATAGGAAATGTCAACTCCTGAATAATAGACAATCAATCCGACGGGTACCAGTAAATAAGCTGTCCAGCGTTGCCAATAGTTCCATTCTTTGTTGTTCAGGAGGAAAATGAGGAGTCCCATCACAGCAGAATAATGAAAAAGAGTACCTATTACTATGCATGCAAAGCTGTACCATTTTTTATTTTCCCCATAGAAATAGATAGAGAAAAGAAAGAGTGCTGATGCAACAGAACACCGCATTTGTACCAAATCGTGCATTTGGAAGTAATAAGAGAGGTAGACTACTAGCGTCAACAGGGGTAATTTGCTCATTTTCCAAAAACTCCATAAATGCAATGGTACTGATATCATTGCATATAAAAAAAACAATGCGTTGATTCCAAGCCCTAGATCTCTAAGCGTTAGTGAAAAGAAACGGAATGTAGGCTCATCGGCAAGTTCTCGAAGACTTCCACCTCCGGATCGATAATACATCTGCTCATATTCCATCGAATCAGGTGTATCATAGATACTTCGAGATCCAGCAATACAAATCAAAATAAAACCGATGATAGCATACGATAAAATCTTGTCACGTTTTATCATTCGATCTTCAATAAATGATAGTGACAAGGAAATGACGAATACTATTACCAGTGCTATAACCATCACTATGTGGACTTAAGACTTCAGCAAGAAATATCCCGACATCAGAATTCCCACTAAAATAGTTACAATAAGCGCAGTCATCAGGCGTTTGGGACCTGCAGGCTTAATTGGCACAGAAGCGCTTTGAATGATAGTAAAGGCAGGCGTGGCTTCCTGAAGTTTTGCAGTAGCAACTTGCAACTGGTTGTTCATGGCCGTATAAATATTGTATTTTATTTGCATTTCATTCTCCAAGTCTTCCTCCTTTGCCTTGTAACTGGCAAGCATGACATCCTGATTCGCATCAGCATAGGTGACATATTGCTGGCGAACTTTAACGTATGCGGCTTTGCCCTCTGCTGCTAACTTCTTGTAGTATTCGTAATCAATATGTGCCTTGTTGGTACGATAGTGGACAATGAACTCCTGTAATTTCTTGCAAGTGGTATTAGCCATAATAGCACATACTAAGGGATCTTGGTCTTGTACGGTGATGGAAACGACATCGGTCTTCTTGTCAACAGAGCACCTGATATTGCCTCTTGCTGCGCCAAAAATGTTACTCTGTTGTTTGGTCAAATTGAAGATAGAAATCTTTTCCTCGCCACCATAGTTGTCTTTTGGCGTAGGGCTTATCCATTCTGCTATCGTACCTTTAATGACATCCCACCAGGCTGCACTTTGATGGTCACGTAAATAGGTGTAGTAGTTGGTCTTGACATCTCCTTTCTTAGTAGTTACTTCTACAGGCATCAATTCTGCAATAAAGTCATTGCTTTTTAAAATGTCTGGATAGATTTCAGCATAGAGTGCATCGTTATTGCCCATCTTAGACAAAGAACTCATTCCAAATGATGAGGCCAAAGAGCTCAATGACCCAGATATAGCGGCTCCTGTGGGCTCTGGCGCCAAACTGACGGTGCATCTATAGTATCTGGGTATGCATACTGTGATAAGATAGGTGATAATTAGTGTGGCAAGCAATACTTTATAGTATGTCTTTCTAAGTGGCCACAACTTTCTGAAAATCTCCATGAAGTCGATGGGAGCTATGTTTTTCTTCTCTTCCATTGTATGTCCTTTTATTACTTCAACAAGTTACCGATGGTGGCACCCATGGTGGCAATGGCTGCGGCAGTGCTACCGATGGCTAAGTATTCTGCTACACCCATCTTGCGGTTCATAGCCTTCTGCGGTACGACGATTTCGCAGCCAGGACGGATCTTGGCACCATCGTTGACCTTGGCAACAGTGCCGTTCATGTAGATGACGTATGCCTGATTCTTTTTGGCATAGCGGTTGTAACCACCAGCCTGGCTGATGTAGTACTTGGCACTCTTGCCGTCCCTGAAAGCAACGGTATTGGGGTACATGACCTCACCTTCAACCTTCACAGTACCATTGTAAGTGGGTACATGGATTTGGTCACCTTCACGGAGCACGATGTCGTAGTCGCCTCCCGGCTCAGCCAGCGCCTTGTCGAGCTCGATACCGACATGATAAGTCTCAGGAATCTCAGTCAGTTCTTCCATGTTGACGACCTGTGCCATCTCACCTACGGAGCGGTTGTTGTTGATGGC